>Ga0214480_100530_pt1 | contig 19105 bp, 13 predicted proteins | sample M1_20Mar14CPVII9_3_FD_165042 | JGI IMG/M metagenome (GOLD analysis project Ga0214480, IMG submission 165042) | Marine eukaryotic communities from Monterey Bay, California, United States - M1_20Mar14CPVII9sort6BwellE17 | ecosystem: Environmental > Aquatic > Marine > Unclassified | place: USA... | reverse complement strand
TTGTGTCTTTCTAATCTATATTATTCGAGACTATCCGTGAACGCAGATTCATAGTAGGTATTTGTTTTCATCATTGAATGTGGTGCCGCCGGCGGCGGCGGCTTCATCCCTTTGCGTACTCTTAATTTCATCCAGATATGCGTGGTAAGAACGTAATGCTTTGTCATAATCTTCCTTTGTTGCATCCCCTTCCTTGTACATTAACTTAATGTTCTTCAAAGAGTAGGAATCCCCATCCCTCACTGCAATAACATAGTGCCTCAATGCCCTCTCCATGTCCATATTACCTGCATGAGCCTCGAAACACGCAACATTATACCTTGCAAGTGAACTCCCCCCCATAGCTGCTAGCTCATAGTAGTTTCGAAACTTCTTTTCATCTACTTCCACTCCATTGCCATTCCTATAAGCATTACCAAGATTGCAATAAGCCGTAGCATTACCAAGTTCTCCTGCCCGATGCCAAAGTTCTGATGCCTTTGTATAATCTCGTGGTAATCCAAATCCTCCATTGAAATAGTGGTTTCCCAAATTTTGAATTGCTTGTGGATCATTTACCTCCATCCGTTTCTGCAATCGTTTGATCAACTCCTCGTGAGTTTTAGGAGGTGGTGTTCTACAAAATGGACAAACATCATGCTCTTTTTTAGTAGCCCTTGATCGAAATGCATAAACACACCCACTGCATATCATTTTACCACAACATCCCATATAAGTCCGCCCCGATCCTAGAGTTGGTAATCGTATAATACAAATAGGACAATCTTCTAATGGAGGCGGTTGTTTAAATAATTTCTCATCATATGTAACTCAGCGGCCCTCTTCTTACACTCCTTCTTATGCTGTGGTCGGTGAGCAATCTGGCATTCTCTGTTGCAATATTTGACCAATTTACATGCCGTACACGCTTTTAGATTACTGCCGGTCTCTTCTCCCTTGCCACAATTAGCACATACTGAACTAATTTCTGATGATAATGTGTTGCTCATGATTTTGATACGATGTGTATTCTAATAACTTGTCTATATCTCTCCACTACTACATAGGATAGCAAACAATATGATATAATACTACTAGATATATAATAATATCACCGGCGGATGGTACTGTGATACTGTTGTCAACAAGGAGACAGATAGTCTATTCACTATTCCTCAAGCTAAAAAAAATAAATCGATATATTGTCTATACTTTCTTTCCAAACCTCTTATTGTGTATGATATGTTGGTTTGGTTTATTTTACTAACCATCGTCATCAGAGGTCATCAGTCATCATCACCTGAGTCGATTTGACCGTAACAAATAGATACCGGAGTGTCTACTCATCATAGCAAATACGGTGAGATACTATCTACATAGTATACTCCGCTACTACAATATATCTACGTATTGTATAGCACATATGACCTCGCGGTCGTGTTGGCCCTCTCTAGCGCCCCATCATATCCATCTGAGATGGATAGACAGCATTTGTTTACTTTATTCTACTAAGAGAATCACACTATGTTGATCCAACGTCTAATCGATGGCACGATATCACATCGTCTCTTGCCATACTGATGATATAGACTCTCAACAGGATAATCATACAGATTACAGATTGTGAGCGTCTATTGCCTATTGCTCACCCTCAACGCTAGCAATCACGAGTATCAAGCGCCTCTTTAGGGCGGTTCAATCAATTCACGCACTCGGCATTTAGATACCACCAAAAGCACTCCGATACGTGTCTTCAAAGCTATGGGCGCCTTTTCTCAGTCCCCTCAAGCTTAGCTGACATATAATATACTTACTTGATACATCCAACAGTCTTACCAACGATATGTCGGCTAAGATTGTCCGTAAAAGTTCGTACATACAGCTTAAGACACAACCGAAACACGTTCGTCCGATGATATCCGTTGATGCTTCATCCTTGGCAGTCAACACACTTTGGTTGCCAGGATTCTATTGCATTTCTACTATCGTTCAAACTCAAACATAATACACTCTCCTCAAGTAGTTGTATATAACTGAACATTGTAGTTTCATACTCAAGTCGTACTTGTCTTGAGATTCACTCCTCGCAAGCTTACTTGATCTTCTTGCCATCTGTGTAGGCAAACATAATCAATACACAATGGACTTACTGTATCTACTGATACACTTACTTCGTAGTCGATGATATCAACCACCACACTCGTATCCTTCTCTCATAGAAAGATAATCTCAGTCCCAATTCACAGAACTGACACACTGCTACTTACATTCCAATAGATATACGACTCCGCACTATTGATAGAATGTCTCGGCTCACACTTAATGAAGGGCTCGATAACACTCTCATCTCTCTATGGCGTTATCACACTTGAAGGATACATATGCTTGTTCTGGCTATGCGAGCACAAGAACCAAATACGCTTCATCCTACCCGACATTCTAACCGAACTTGACTTGACTCTATCTCGTCACATCCACTCGGTATGCTCATAACTAATAACAGTCTCTGAGCCAAATAGTTTCATTTCATATATCTCCACCAACATATCATAAGTCTAGATAGTGAACCAACTGACACTGATGACAATCGTAGGACTAGTCCAGATTCTATCTCTTGATCTTGACTTCCCTTCTCTAAACTTGATGGTGGAACTTTACACAGCCTCTGGTTAGCATGATATCATTCATATACACAGCAATACAGGACCGTCTTCATACATAACTATCCGTCTATCTCAAATCTACAGCACAAACTAGCGTGGGATCTTTGCTGTCACTCTCGACGGCACAACAGATATCACAAATCCGTCCCCTTGCTGAAGTTTGGGATAAAGGATGTCCCCTCAAACCGCTCGTCAACTGATCGGAAGAGTCTTGGGGATCTATTGCTGGGTTATACAGCACTGATATTGTCAGTAACTTGACACATATCCTCGAGTACAAACTTGTTTCTCGAGCTTGGTAGTTTCATGGTAGTGGCGAGCGAAGGAACGGCAGTAGATAGCATAAAACTGCCTACTAAACTGCCCTCAAATTCGACTTCAACTCCTCTTCTATCAATAATAGCCAAACTAATGGTACCATAACTTGTGGTATTTGCCTGCATCAGCCACGAGTTCACATACAGTAACACTCTGACCTTATCATACAGCAAACTAATAGCATTTGACCTTCGGACGTAACTAATCTACAGCATATACAGCCATCAACTAATCCGAGCACACGGGTCAACTCATAACTTGATCTACCCACTACTGAACTACATCTTGACAATATGATTCAACAAACACGTGATTGTGAATGAGAATACACTTCTTGAATTGCAGCATCTGCAATAACTCATCTTAAACTATCCACCATAACGGCCTTGACAGTTCTTAACATATCCACTCGTTGGGGATCTTCAAGTACTAACGGTGGTCCCGAATCGTCGTGGAACACTTTCATATCTTAACCGTCGACTCATTCTCATCTCAACAATAGATAAACACAGGATACACGGCATGACGACAACGAACTTGTGTCCTTAAAGCCATAACGATCCTACAAAAATATCACTCACATCATGTGAAAATGATCTACTCTCTCTATTCTACTCCCAAATTCATGGTAGTAACATCTATTTCCAAGGTCTGATATCTTGGGGAATCTAACACTCAACTCTATGAGGTTCGATATCAACTTGAGGTTCACTTGATCGGGCGGACATACTTCCAACTACTGTCGTCAAAATCTAATCAAATAGATCTAATGATATCATATCATCTAGCACTATACCTAGGCTTCTCGACAGACGAAGTAATCCTTCTATCCTCAATCAATCCTCTAACTTGTCAATGAACTCACATTGACTTCTTCTTGGTCTTGAGGTTGTACAGCAATTGCACATTCAGCTCGAGATATCTTACATCTTACGAGCAATCAACCCTCAAAACTTCTACAGAGATCAAAGTATCTGACTTGAACTCTTCTTGATCGGGCTTATACCCAATATACTCTCTTGATAATGTTATATATTAGGCCTGCTGCTCACATTGTATGGCTCCAATGAGGTCTTATATACCTGGGTGGTACAGCACACAACAACCGCCAATAACATATCTTATTTGATAATGGTAGATCAAACTAACACTAGGCAATATCATGCAACACATTTGTCACGTGTGTTCTACTGCATCTCATACTGTTCAATCTAATTATGTTTTGTTGCAACTCGAATAACCTCGGCACTACTCTTGCCGACCGATTCACAACTTCTTATTCATGTATCTTAATCTGGCCTTACTGCCAGTTTCTTTCTAATGATACTTCTTCATACTACTTGATCAGTCTATGATCGAGTATATACTAATCTAAACAGAATCCCCTTTTTCATTATCAATTCGATAGAACTATATTTGTTGGAAGATATATCTCATCTTACCAATACATACTACTGATCACATACCTCTCGAAAGGCGACGACATCTATCATTGGTTGGCACATGACTACACTTGTACCCTTTACCGTGTTGTCTATTGCAATCATTCTTATTACTAACGTGTGACATACTTATCATTGTGTTCTTACGAACTTGAAAGATTCATCTACAACTCGATAGTTGGCGATACTCCAAACATATCATTACCAAACTATGTTGCGTCAACTCTGATCTGTGACATATCTATCACAATCTTGACACGATACACGCCTGTTCGGTACATCACTATCAACCACTGATTCCTTTTGAACCAATAGTCAAATATTGGATGACACTACTGCCTACTACCATCAGTGATCTTCTTGCGCAATCAAATCACTTCAGGCTCACCTCACAACTAGGTGACTTCGTAATACAGAACGGACTGTGGAAGTGAAACCATCACTACTCTTTCAACTATCTAAATCTCGTATGTGCAATGCTCAACATACATATCTAGACGATATTCTCTTCAACGGGGCCTACTGGAATAGGTGTGAAGAAGGATGAGGAGCTACCTCTCCATTCATTGCTTTCATAACATCAAAGTATCACAGGATACTTGAGTCTATCTCTGGAGGTAACAACATTACCCGTTAAACTTCATGTTGTATAGCCCTACCAGAGTACTAAAGTCATCACGTTTTAACACCAGATATATATCAATGGTGTTCTTCTTATTACATCCTTCGCCACTCACTGGCGTAGAACTACTTGATCTGATAAACTGAGTCGATTTGACCGTAACAAATAGATACCGGAGTGTCTACTCATCATAGCAAATACGGTGAGATACTATCTACATAGTATATACTCCGCTACTACAATATATCTACGTATTGTATAGCACATATGACCTCGCGGTCGTGTTGGCCCTCTCTAGCGCCCCATCATATCCATCTGAGATGGATAGACAGCATTTGTTTACTTTATTCTACTAAGAGAATCACACTATGTTGATCCAACGTCTAATCGATGGCACGATATCACATCGTCTCTTGCCATACTGATGATATAGACTCTCAACAGGATAATCATACAGATTACAGATTGTGAGCGTCTATTGCCTATTGCTCACCCTCAACGCTAGCAATCACGAGTATCAAGCGCCTCTTTAGGGCGGTTCAATCAATTCACGCACTCGGCATTTAGATAGCATTTAGATACCACCAAAAGCACTCCGATACGTGTCTTCAAAGCTATGGGCGCCTTTTCTCACACCACTTCTTAAAATTCATTAGATAATATTATCTGAAAAGGACTTTTACAACATGAAAACTGTTTCATTTTATAAATGCGATCGCAGATATCGTACCTCTTAGCTCTATTGTAGTCCCCTGTAGCGCAGAGCCAAATCTCTCTCTCTGCAGTAGTGGGTGGACAATACTTGGTAGTAGTGTTTGGATATTTAGGTTCTTCGTCGTCGTGCGGACGATATCAAAGTAGTGAAATAGAGAGAAGAACAAATTACAAATTTTGCGCACATCTTATGCACACACAAAAACAGACATCCACAATACAAATATTCGAATACCACGTACATCGCATTAGAATAGAACAATAGCAATATAGTACCTCGGATCAGTAATTACAATTATCATATCAAGTACATACTTTATCGGGACATAGATACGAACGATACGACAGTGAGCATAATATCAAAACAAATATGAGCAACACAACATCATCGAAAGAAACTACATCGACTTGTGCCAATTGTGGCAAGGGCGAGGAAGCCGGTATTAATCTAAAAGCGTGTACGGCATGTAAATTGGTTAAATATTGTAGTAGAGAATGTCAGATTGCACACTGGCCACATCACAAGAAGGAGTGTAAGAAGAAGGCGGCGGAGTTACATGATGAAAAGTTATTCAAGCAGCCCCCACCAAGGGAAGATTGTCCGATCTGCATGATTCGGTTGCCGACGTTAATAACGGGACGGACATATATGATTTGCTGTGGGAAGTTCATTTGCAGTGGATGCATGTATGCCCCAGTTTATGATCACGAAGGCAATGTAATTGATAACGAAAAGTGTCCCTTTTGCAGAACCCTACCCCCTTATTTTGCTGGGAAGGTTGCTTTTGAGAGAGAAAGAATTAAACAATACAATAAACGTGCGGATATGAACGATACACAGGCAATCTTCAATCTTGGATGTTATCATTCTGAAGGGCTTTACGGTTTTGCACAAAACAGGGCCAAGGCATTAGAACTATGGCATCGTGCAGGAGAGCTAGGTTGTGCTGAATCATTGAACAATATTGGTGATTCTTATTACAATGGTAGAGGAGTGGAAAGAGATGAAAAGAAGTCTATTCATTACCATGAGCTAGCGGCCATGGGAGGAAGTGTAATGGCCAGAAATCATTTAGGAGTCATTGAGCTTCAGGCAGGTAACATGGACAGGGCATTGAGACATTGGATGATTGCAACCAAGGATGGGGATGTTCTATCACTGCAGCACATCGGTATCATGTGGCCACATGGGTCTTCACTGAGAAGTGTTTACGAGGAAGCACAGCGCCATTATCTAGCATATCTAGACGAGATTAAGAGTGATCAGAGGGATGAAGCTGCCGCACATTATGACAATAGCAAGTATTACGAAGAAATAATAGACTAGGGAAAGTTTACTTAACTACTTTTCATCGTATGTACGCTAATTAGAGAGAATTCTGTTCTCTGTAATCTACATCAGACAAGATCAGACATCAACCCTCGTCTCATCTCACATAATTGGGAAGAATAAAATAGTACGAAACTACTATTGATTAATAGACCGTTAAAACTGATGTATTGAGTGTGCTGTTGGTATATTAAACCTCTTTAATTTGCTATTGAAGCGTAGTAGGCCAATATCTTACGATACGATACTGGCAGATTGGATTTTGCGATGAGATGCTTACAAGTGGAATGTCATCTATTATACTTACCCGTGGAATATGAGGATAGAATATAGAAGTACGACATCACGGCCCACGGCCCGGATAGCCGAGACATTCGTCTCGGTTGGTTGTTCCTCTATCTATGGATCTATAGAATAGTAATATCCATATGGTTTCTTTAGTCTTAATTCCTTCTAGACAGTGGAATCATAATCATAGTATTTGCGATCGAATGCGGCAGCAGCTTCGTCCCTCTGATTGCTCTTAATTTCATCTAAATATGCTTGATACAATCGTAATGCTTTGGCATAATCATCTTTCGTTGCAAATCCAATTGAATAGAGCAGTTTGACTTTCTTCAGAGACCTACCACTTCCATCTCTCACAGCAACCATCCAGTGCTTCAGTGCCTGATCATAATTGCCCGATTGGCTCTCCATAATACCTAAACTGCATCTTGACAGTGTATTTCCACCAATAGCTGCTAGCTCAAAGTAATGTTTAGCCTTCTTTTCATCCATTTCAACGGTTTCGCCATTAAGATAAGCACTACCAATATTGTAATTTGCATCAGCACTACCAAGTTCTCCTGCACGTTGCCACAGCTCTAATGCCTTGGCATGGTCTCGTGGTAAGTTAAACCGTCCATTAACATAAAAGCAACCCATGCTGTAGAATGCATTAGCATCATTCATCTCCATTCGTTTTTTATGTTGTTCTATCATCTTCTGATTAGAAATCGGGGGTCGTGTTCTGCAAAATAGACAAGTTTTCTCTGTAACTACATTGCCTTGGTTATCATAGACAGGTGCATGAATGCATCCTATGCATAACATTTTACCACAGCATGACATATATGTTCGTCCCGTATCAGGATGTGGCAAACGTATCATACAGATTGGGCAATCTTCTAATGGAGGCGGTTGTTTGAAGAGTTTCTCATCGCGTAATTCCTTAGCTCGCTTCTTACACTCCTTCTTATGCTGAGGTCGATGAGCTATTTGACAGTCTCTACTGCAATATTTGACCAATTTACATGCTGTACAAGTTTTTAGAATAGTATCAGCCTCCTCGCCCTTACCACAATTGGCACATACTGACATAATTTCTTTCGATGATGTGTTGCTCATGATTTTGATACGATGTGTACTTCTAATATAACTTGTCTATTATCTCTTTCCACTGCAAACGAAACTAACCAATACGATATAATACTATTAGAGATATAATATGGCGGATGGTACTGTGTTACTGTTGTCAAGGAGATAAGAAGAGATACTAATCTATTCCTCACAAACTCAAAAATAAAGACTTAATCTTTGCGGCACCATAGCTCACTAAATGCTGTTGCTGCTAATACCAAACCACTACTAATCGACAGACCGTGAACTGATATATTGTCTATACTTTCTATACCTAACCTCTTATTGTGTTGATATGGTTGGTTTAGTAGGGCAGGTATGAAATGTGCTTGTCAAGATGTGCTTGTTGAAGTTTTGTGCTTGTTGTGCTTGTTTTGTGTGCTCATAACCTAACAAGCATACGATTTGTGCTTGTGGCAGTAATGAAAGGGCAGTAATAGAAATGTCAAACAAGCACAAAAAAGTTTAGTAACATGTTGTCGACCATCGTCTCCTATGCATAGAATAATGATAAATAGGAAGTGATCGTATCCTATCTACATCAGAATTAGACGCTCTTTCCATTGGCGAAGTCGATATGGAGCGATTCTTACTGTGAATAAATATATATATACCGAAAGTTGACCGTATCTTTTTAATGAGTCAACATCAAGATAGAGTTGTGAAACGATGAATATACCTTATGATATATTGATGATACACTTACTAAGATAGAATTTAACGTAGATTTCATTTATCAACTCGGTAGATCGCGAATGTCACTATATTGTGAGTGTTTGACTCCATAAGATAGATCTAAAATAGGGCAGTTGTTAAGATGATATGCGATATGCTCTAGCATATCAACATATCTACTATCAACGCTAAACCACACATACTATCCTTTCATAATATATATAAACTAGTACGGTACTGAATATCATGGTGATTGTAGACATATTCATGGCTTCATAGACGAACAATAACGGGTATCTCGGTGATATGAGCGACAAAGTGTATCCTGTCTCATATCATCTTCAACATAGCATATCATGCAAAGATATGTTCAACGGTGATAGAATACATGTACTAGACGAGTATTCCATGGTTAAAACGATACCATTCTTCAATAGACCGCAGAGATATAGCATATTAGGAGTAGCTGATATATGTGCTTGTTTTATGTTGAGCTCATAACCCAACAAGCACACAACAAGCACATTTCATATTTCTCGTTTAGTAGGTACTATCGTACTTCCGTCTATCAGAGCTCTCGATATAACTCGATATCTTAAGGACTTTTACAACATGAAAAAGAAAACCTTTATATGTCAGTAGCGGCATGCAGCCAATCTCTCTCCTCTGCAGTAGTGGTAGGGTAGGCTAAGTTGGTAGTATTGAGGTCGTTCGTCGTCAGGATTAGGGATGTATATCAAAGCAGTGAACTAGAGCTATATTACCACAAGTTGCAGTTTCATTGCAAAAAATAACTCTGTGCACCTTATTGCCTCTTATTTGCTTTGGCTATCATAATAGTGTGATTATCCACCGGTCAGGTATCGATATATTTGGATATTAAAAGTAGTATTATATTTGGCAGTACCCTATCGTGGGTTACAATTAGGTAAAGAGAGAGATATATACACAAGATATGAGCAATACATCAGAATTAGATAAAATGTCAGCTTGTGCCAATTGTGGTAAGGGCGAAGAGGCTGCTATTAATCTAAAAGCGTGTACGGCATGTAAATTGGTCAAATATTGTAGTAGAGAATGCCAGATTGCACACCGACCGCAGCATAAGAAGGAGTGTAAGAGGCGGGCGAAGGAATTACATGATGAAAAATTATTCAAACAGCCTCCGCCGATAGAAGACTGTCCGATCTGTATGATACGATTGCCAATGCTAGGATCAGGAAGAGTGTATATGGCATGTTGTGGAAAACTTATATGCCGTGGTTGTGTTTATGCATTTCAATCGAGGGCCACTAAAAAAGAGCATGATGTGTGTCCGTTTTGTAGAACTCCACCCCAAAAATCAGATGAGAAGAAGATCAAACAATATGAGAAACGGATGGATACGAATGATCCAATAGCAATTAAGGGTATTGGAAGTATGTATAGAGATGGGGATTATGGCTTACCACGAGATCAAGCTAAGGCATTAGAACTTTGGCATAGAGCGGGAGAACTTGGTAGTGCTGATGCATATTACAATATTGGAATTGCTTATGATACTGGTGATGGCGTGGAAGTAGATGAGAAGAAGGCTGTACATTATTGGGAATTAGGTGCTATGAGAGGAAATGCAGAAGCAAGAAATAATCTAGGTGCAATGGAGGGAAATTTAGGCAATATGGATAGGGCATTGAAACATTGGATGATTGCAGCGAGGGATGGATATTCTAATTCTTTGGAAGGCATCAAAATAATGTACAAGCATGGAGATGCAACAAAGGATGATTATGCAAAAGCATTGCAATTACATCAAACATATGTTGACGAGATTAAGACTGCTCAGAGGGATGAAGCTGCAGCAGTAAGGGAAGAATATAAATACTACTGATTGGAAGAAGTACAGTATGTGCTTTATATAGTACCCTTTGGGAAGCTCTAGAATAAACATATCAGCTGGTTTCAATACATTATAGCTAATTTATAGCGCATGTATAGTATGAACTTATGAAGTAGGGAACTAATGAAGTAGGGGTAGTTGATTCATAAGAACCCTATACTTAAGCTTCAATCTTATTCTTTTGAAAGATGTGATACTGAAGCCATCTCAAGTCCTCACCTGCCGTTTGTACGGGAACCTTCCGACTTGTCCTCATACGCAGTATCTTCGTCAGATCTTTGTTACCACTAAGTACCCATGATTCACATCCACCCGCTTCACGTCGTAGGAACTCTCTTAATGATACCCAACTTTCATCTATATCATTTGTTAGTCTTAACCCCCATGGTGGATTACATACGAAGATTGTTCTACCTTGTATTATATCTCTATTTGTCTCTTCTTCATCACTGCCTCTAAGGTCCCAATCTAAACAATCGCCCTCACTTAAAGAGACAAGAGAACCCACTCCAGCAGATCTAATCGAAGCTAGGGCCAAGCTATACGCACGTGGATTCATCTCATTACAAAGTATCTTGACATTCTTATGACCACCATCCTCTTGTTGTTCAGAAGAAGATATAGACCGTGCCCATTTCATACCCGACTTGGCACGACTTGTAGCCTTATCAAGAAGTTCATCCCATGTAGTTTGATCACTAAAGTCCTTCCATCGAATACACGGAGGAAATCGGTGTGGATTCAGATTGCTATCATTATCACCACCACTACTACGCCATGATGCTATTCGTAACAATCCTGGTGCCATATCACAGGCAATCAATGCGGCCTCTACGGGCAATGTACCACTGCCGGTCATTGGATCAACTAATACAGCACCTTGGCCATCTCCTCTTGCCGCCGATATAAGTTTATCCCATCCTGATTCTAATAGTAGGCCAGCCGCCATTGTTTCCTTCATGGCTGCTTTGTGTATCGGCGGTGGCGAGGTACTGACTTCTTGTGATCTATTATTATTACTACGTCGGCTGTTATCCATTTCCCAATCATCCTCTTCGTCATCATAGGATGAATCATTATTACTGCCAGATCGATATCCACGTCTATGAAGACTCCCTTGAGTATGTAAACATCTATAAAGTTCTACATCTGCTACACCCATTTCATCCTCTTGTGTATCGTAGTTGTAATCATTCCTCCCACCTCTACCGCCTCTAGTTCTACCACTATTCAATCGTCTACCTTTCAATACAACTACCAATGGCACGTCAGGATTGTATATATCAACATTAGGTCTTATACCATCATCTCGTAATTCTCTAACCGAATCAACTAGTGCATTCTTGACTGTCAATGCAGTATAATGTGAATGGCACAATTCTTTGTTCGGTGGTTTAGATGCATAGATTGTTGATACTGATAATGTTAATAGACCACCGCTTCCGTCACCTAGTAGTGACGGAGTGTGGATTGATGTTTTAACAAAGTGATATAAATCATCTTTTGTTTGTATACCAGAATCATAATCATATGAATCGAATGATGAGTTGTCGAAATTGTCATCGAGTTGTGGAGGATCACTTGATGAGGCAATCAATTCCATAATCTTATGTGCAGTTCGACACCATAGTATTGATTTGAGACTTTACATATATATTGATAGAAGTGTGGTCGTGTTAGATATAGGTTAGATGAGATATGAGCACAAGATATGCACAAAATAAATGAACACAAGATGTGCACAAAAACAAAATAAGCTTACCCAACTCTAGAAGTGCCCTGAAATCGTACACCACTTTTACCTTGTGTTTCAACATTCATTGCACCTAAACTTATTAATTCAGTATATAATGTATTATGTAGACCTGGAAGATGCGTGTTTCACGGTTTATGAAGATGAAGAGAGATGATAGTAACTTCTGTTAGTACCTACAAGCTACAGAGGCAATCGAACAATGGCGAATGAATTTCAAATGAAGTAGTCAAATCACCGATACTTCACATGAAACACACGAAATCATATGATAAAGCAATACTAACGCGCGGACTTTCCTGGTATACATGTTGCAAAGTAGGTTCGTATCATTTCATTATCTGATGTGTCGCTGTTGTTTGTAGAAGTGTTGACTTTAGCACTTTTACTGCCATTTACAGACGGTATATTATCGACAGGTGACTTGTTATACTCTTCATCGTCAATGTACCAATCGTCATATCCGTCATTCTTGGCATCTAATTGCAATTGCAATGATGTTGATGGATGATAATGGTTGAAAAAATGATGTTGTTTTGAGCTGTCTACGACGCTACATCTACTTACAACTGGTACGGTTTGAAACGCTAGAACATTAGTGACATATGTAACTGTGTAGAGTATTGATAGGGTAATGATTTGGAGCATATTTCGAGCTCCACCTAAAGAGATAAGTTACAGATGGTTGTAAATTTTAGTGTGCGTAAGTTTTGGTTTGTGTTGCAAAATCTATCAGCGTTCTTCCTATCAAAGTACCATTAATCGAAAGAGTATTAAATACTGATAATACTAGTTGTACTGACGGTATACTCTAGGTGTATATTGACGATCTTACCACGATACAATCGTCCATCATTGTCATCGATTGAGCATATTCTGTTTTCATGTTGTAAAGTCCTTTAAAGATACCACCACTCTGATCACTGATCAATGTCAAAAGGGTGTAAATGTATTGTATACCAACCATATCATACACAGTAAGAGGTTTGGTATAGAAAGTATAGGCAATATATATCAGTTTAGTTAATAGTCTATCGATTAGTCGTGGCTTGGTTGTATCAGCGACAATATTGAGTGAGCAATGGTGCCCGAAAGTTAGAGTCTATTTTAAGGTGAACTGAATTGTAGACTATCTCCTCTATTATCTTCTTGTTGAAACAGTACCACATCAGCCGGTAGTATATTATCATATATCTAGTAGTCTTGTAACGTATTGGCTAGTTTCGTGTATAGTAGTGGAGAATAGGCAAGTTATTAGAAATATACACCGTATCAAATTTCAAATCATGAGCAATACATCAGCAGAAACTACATCAACTTGTGCCAATTGTGGCAAGGGTGAAGAGGCCGGTATTAATCTGAAAGCATGCACGGCATGTATGATGGTTAAATATTGTAGTAGAGAATGCCAGATTGCCCATCGGCCTCAGCATAAGAAGGAGTGTAAGAAGAGAGCTAAGGAATTACATGAGATTGAACTCTTTAAACAACCACCTCCATTAGAAGATTGTCCTATATGTATGGAACGATTGCCGACATTAGTTACGGGACGGACATTTATGGCATGTTGTGGAAAACTTATATGCTGCGGTTGTATCCATGCATTTCAATCGGGAATCACTAGAGAAAAGGATAATATATGTCCCTTTTGCAGAACTCCAGCATCAAAATCAGACGAGGAGAATCTCAAAAGGCTCGAGAAACGTATGGAACTGAATGATGCTAGAGCAATCCACAATTTGGGGTGCCATTATAGATATGCAAGGCTTGGATTACCACAAGATCATGCAAAGGCATTAGAATTATGGCATCGTGCAGGAGAGCTTGGAAACGCCGCAGCATATTATAATATTGGTTGTGCTTATTCAAGTGGGGAAGGTGTGGAAAGAGATGAGGAGAAAGCTAAACGTTACTGGGAATTAGGTGCTATGTTGGGGCATACAAGTGCAAGATACAACCTAGGTGTACACCAGGAGAGTCATTTAGGCGATTTGAATTTGAACAAGGCATCGAAGCATTATATGATTGCAGTGAAAGATGGGTGCTTAGACTCCTTGAAACGAATCAAAGAATTCTATACAAAAGGCTATGCAACAAAAGATGATTATGCAAAAGCATTACGAGGTTATCAATCATATCTAGATGAAATTAAGACCAATCAGAGGGACGAAGCTGTAGCGGTTTGGGATGATTACAAATACTATGACTCTTCTGTCTAGAAGGGTAACCAAGGTTAAAGAAACCAATGCAGATATTACTAATCTATTATCAGCTCAAATTAAGAGATCCATAGTAAATAAAGAGGAACAATCAACTGATCGACTTGTCATATGCTACAATATTACATTCCACTTGTAAGCATATCGAAAAACAAACTCTACGCGCGCCGCGCACAATCAAATTCTAAAATCCAAAACACGTACGAGAGGGATCTGAGGGATCCCTTGTTACAAAGGTAACAACATATGCAATAAGAGGTTTGGTATAGAAAGTATAGACAAAATATCAGCTCATTTAACGTTCTATCGATCAGTGGTAGTTTGTTGGTATCAGCAACATTATTGAGTGAGCTTTGGTGCCGCAAAGATAAAGTCTATATTTTTTTGAGTTTGTGTGGTGAATCGACATAGTGGTTTACAGCTCATTGAATACGCCATCCGTACCATCCTACAGATATCATCTTTCCAGTATTATATCGTATTGGTTAGTATCGTTTTGCAGCTAGTTAATACAAATTAGCGTGGAGAGATATTATAATATACAAGTTATTATTATAAGAATGAGTAACACATCAGAGGAAATGAGTACTAGTATGAATGCCATTGACGCCGTAACTGAGGGTATCAATAGGGTTGGTATACTTGATTCGAAGGTACAAATATGTGCTAATTGCGGCAAGGAGGGTAGTGATATTACAAATACATGCAACAAATGCGAGTCGGTCATGTATTGCAATGCCGCTTGTAAGAAGACAATGCAGCATGTAAGAAAAAACACCGGCATAAACATAAGAAAGAGTGTGAGAGACGAATTGCTGAGTTATATGATGAACAACTTTTTAAACGACCACAACGAGGGGAAGATTGTCCAATCTGCTTCCTACGATTGCCGTCACTTGGTACGGGAAGGATCTACTTGGCATGTTGTGGTAAGGTTGTATGCAGTGGATGTATTTGCACACCTGTCCATGATAACCAAGGAAACGAAATTAAAGAGAAAACTTGCCCATTGTGCAGAACCCCCGTACCTACTTCAGATAAGGAGTCGATCAAAAGGTTTGAGAAGCGAATGGAACTGAATGATGCCGATGCGATCTACAATATGGGAAGTTATTATGCTCGAGGACTACTTGGATTAAGACCAAATCAGGCTAAGGCGTTAGAACTTTATCATCGGGCAGGAGAACTAGGCGATGTTGATGCTTATTTCAGTATTGCCTATTGCTACAGGAATGGAAGAGGAGTTGAACTTGATGAGAAAAAGGCTCAAAAGTACTGGGAATTAGGGACAATGAGGGGAGATATACATTCGAGATTCAATCTTGGATTAATTGAGGGCCGTGCAGGCAACATGGATAGGGCATTAAGGCACTGGGTGATCGCAGTTAAGGATGGGAGTTTAGAGTCACTGGAGAACGTAAAAAGAATGTACATGAATGGACATGCAACAAAAGACGATTACAGTACGTTTGACTTGAACTGGTAACCTAATCTAGAAAAATACTATTTTCGATAAAAATAGTGCCCAAACATGTTGTATGTGATGTATAGATGCATTGTGTAAGTTGAAGGGTTAGAAAATATTGGATATTGGTGAAGTTATGGACGTTAGAAGATCACTGCTTACCTTAGTGTTTGTACGTAAAAATGAATTTTTGAGTCCAAGAAAAATCGATACCCCTTATTGGGGAGCTTATATCTCGGCTTCTACCCTACCAATCACCATATTTCGAATATAGGTAACATTCTAGAGATCCTGACCTGTGTTACCTAGCAAGTTTCGTATTCGTTACTCCAATAACGGCCGAGAAATAAGCTCCCCAAAATACAAGTTACCAATTCGACTCAAATGTACTGTATGCTAAAGCACTTCGGTCTTATCAAGCATATATAGATGAAATTAAAAGTGATCAGAGGGATAAAGCTGCTGATAGATACAGATATTATGAATCTGTTCTAATGTAGTTAAATTAACACTGCAAAATGAAGAATTGAAGTATATCTACTTACTATTTAGGTTAGACTGTAGTCTTCCTCTACCATGAAGCTCTTGAGTGATGGATAGGCAGTGCGAGCATAGAAAAAGAGACACATGATGTGAGCAAAAAAGTGACATAAGATGTGAGCAGTCTCATAATACTCCGCCCAGGAGGAAGGAAGATAAACAGCTTACTATGTAGTGATTACTACTTTAAGCTTATTCTATTAGTCTAAAGAGGTCTAGAGCAGGCTTTGGCAGTATTCCATCTCTTTAGCTGTGTCACCTTGCACTGCTTGATACTCCCAATATGGTAGCTGTGACATGAGAGGAAACATAACATTAGCATAAGAGACAACATCTAATTTCATACAATAGCATACGAATCACAGATTGCAACTTACATGAATGATATTCCACCCGAGATGACCAAGCAATCTATGTTTCAGTATCGTAGGTCCATTGAAACGATTCTCACCAAGATCATCAAACTGTTGCTTTGCAGACGACTTCCATGGCTTGTCAATCAGCCGAACAAAGTGTCCAGGTCCATCGACTTCTATTCCAATTCTCTCCTCGACATTGGCAATATCAATAGAGAGGAATTCCTTTTGAGCTTGAGGCAGCTGGATTCCATACTCGTCTTGGATGTCATTACTGTCTATAACATGCTCAAGTACATGATCGAAGCCAATACTATTAAAGGTATTGCTAACACCCTGCTGTAACTTACTCACGGTAAGTGTTAACATAGATGATGATGTCTGAACCAAGTCATCTCCTGTGGTATGTCCATGTCCTCTATCTTCACCCCATCCGTTGGGGAATCCTCTCGGTAGTGATAATCCCAAATCCGATGCCTCGATTGTGGCAGCAACCTGTACATAATACAGTGTCATAATCGAAGACTGTTGTAAGCCATCATCGTTGAACACTTTCTTTATCTGTTCTGGATCGACATTAGCTCCCAATAGCCCAGTGTATAATATGTTCATTAATTCTTGTGGGTATCTTCCAATCACCTGTTTAGTCGGTCGAGGTGTAAAGGGAGAACAGATCGTTAGTGAGTTTGTAAGACAAGACAATGGATATGCCCAACGACAGAGAAACTTACAGCGCAGCTCCATGCAAGATTGGCTAGCTCTTGACGTTGATTAAACAATCTAGCTATTGAGTGTTCATCTGCTGCTCCGTTCTTCCCATTACATATAGAGGCTACATGAGATGACAAGGCATCTACCATTGAAATGTCCGGCTGTGCATTCAATGTGGCATATGACCATAGGATATTAGCAATCTCTTGTCCCCGGAATCTATACCGTTTTTGTTTTAGTCGAGATATAATCTCCTTCTCTACATGCTTGAAGAATCCAGAATGTAACATACCCATGGTTGCATATGCCCAAAGAGTATTACTAAGATCTTGACTCGTAAATCGTCCCAGACCTAATTCTATACCTGCTTCTGCCGCTCTGATGAATAGTCTCTTGACTACAGCTTCCCCATTATCCAAGCAACTTGTTTCGTATACTGCTAACCGGCCAGTACTAACGAGCTTGACACTATCACCTAGAGAATCTATCACTTCTAGTGATAACTGCGCCTGCTTTGCATAACTCCAAAGTGTATTACCCAAACCTTGAGAAGAGAAGTTTGAAAATCCTCGTCCGTTTTTTCCGACGATATGCTTTGCTATGTTCTTAAAGAGCTCTGGATGTCTAACTCCAATCTGATAGACAAGTTGGTACAAGAGGATAGTATTCTTGAGTCGTCAATTGGCAGGCAGTAATAACGAGAAGAAGTACATAACACATGGTTACCTATACATGTCTTACCTTTGAAAAGCTCCATAGAACATCTTTTAGCTCTTGATCTTTGAATTCATATGAACGTCTCATAGCCTCACTTGCCACTGCGGCAAAACACTCGGTAATTGGATCATTTGTTATCATCTCTTTCGTGGGGCGTTGTGAGGCAGGTACCAATGTTGTATCGAAGGCTCGAGTATGTTCCGGGGCGAACCCAGCTGTTGCCAAGGCCCAGACTGTATTTGACATTTCCTGTGGCTGTGTAAGTTGTAAGTTGACAGAATGTTAGAAAGTAGTACAACATGGATACACGATAGGTACATA
>Ga0214480_100529_pt1 | contig 19193 bp, 10 predicted proteins | sample M1_20Mar14CPVII9_3_FD_165042 | JGI IMG/M metagenome (GOLD analysis project Ga0214480, IMG submission 165042) | Marine eukaryotic communities from Monterey Bay, California, United States - M1_20Mar14CPVII9sort6BwellE17 | ecosystem: Environmental > Aquatic > Marine > Unclassified | place: USA... | reverse complement strand
CATGAACAATAAATGCATCCCCATTTGCTGTCCAATTAATTATGGACGCATCCTCATCCTCTAGTATATTATACAACTTTCGCGGAAATGAAACCCTATTAGAGGCTTTCTTTTTTGCACTTGCAACTGAGGTATTATTATTATTATCTTCCGGTGAGTTGTCAGATAAATCAGCTGATGATGCGGCAGCAAGTAAACTATCGAATACACCCTTTATGTTTGAGGTAGTAGACATGATTTATTTATATATTGTTGAGATTGTATATTATTGCAAGAAGTGCACCGAGGTCAGAAAAAATATATTTTATGTCCGGTATTGTAGATGGTTATAATACCGAGATTATTGCAATATTATTTAGCGGCGGTGAATAATTTATTACAGGGATTTGTTAATATTGCGGTTGGGATATATATTATTGAGGAGATATTGTATTGATATAGTCGTAGTAAATGTTTTTTTGTGGTGGTGTACAAACGAAGAATTATATTTTGGTTGTGTGTTTATCGTTGAGTGCCGCGGCGTATTTTCTTGAGAAGATTAATTTAGATATGAATAATGGTGGTATATACGACGCTTTGTTAATAATAGAGGTTATTGTTAGCAGATAGATGTGGTCGGTAGAGCCAGTCTGATACAAAAATAGTTGGAATAATAAACCTTAATAACCCAGAAATTAATCAGAGTTCATAGAGTGGGATTTAGAGTTTAGCGATCAAACGATTGTAAGCAACTAACACAATGCCAACCAAGCAAACAATATCTCTTTGATGGCAGTGTTTATATAATCTTAATACACCGAGAGCTGTTTATTTACTCTACAAATCACCACTGAGTCCATTCCTTTGTCAGCATTCATCTCAAAGTTATAAAGGATACCGTATCTTTTGCAATAGTGCATTGATCTTCCCCTCCACGAAGTATCTGTGTTGGTTTAACTGGTGCTGGTGGTGGTGCTTTTAATTGTTTATCTTCCTGGGAAGCTGTCGTGCCTTCGTGTACTTTTGACGATGGTATACCAATTTTGTTGTCTACACCACGACCTTTAAATCATTACCCTCCAAGTTCTTTGGTGGCCGACATGCCGTTTAGATATTTCAGCCGACTTCTTATTTGTATCTTCCCTCACTTCCGGCGAAATACCATACTTCTTATCACGTGATGCGGCGGTGGAAGTTCTATTTATTTTCATTTGCAGAAATAGTTCAGGCTTATCACGTTGGAATAAATCATGTCGATATGAACCGTTCGATATACGACGAAATCCGTACAGCTTTAATTGACGGTAAAAGGATGCTATCTGCAAAGAAGAGATTTAGAGTTAGGTTAAGGTTAGATTATGTATGTGTAAGTTAGGACCTAAAGTAATACAACATAAACATACTAAGAGTAATACACACGCACGTACCTTGGTATGTCTAAAGTACCGTGGCAATATATCCGTAGCAAACCGATCAGTATCTCTAACAACGATTGCATCCCCATTACGACTTGTCCATGAAATTATCGATTTATGCTCTTTCTGTAGTATATTATATAACTTTTGCGGGAAACCCTGTGATCTTCTATTTTTATACCCTTTCTTTTTTGTACTTGCTGCCGAGGTATTTTTAAAATCATTATTATCGTGTTCAGTTAATGATGCGGCAGCAAGTAAACTATCGAATGCACCTTTTATGTTTGAGGTAGTAGACATATTTTATATTATTTGCAATGCACCTAGCTAGAGCTACTTCAGAAAATATATCTCTATATGTCCGGTATCGTAGGTCGTTAATAATACCGAGTTTATTGTAATGTTATAGTGGTGGATAGAAAATTTAGGGAGTCTTATTGTGTAGATAATGTACCGCCGTTTAAATTAGAAGGATATACTATTGATATAGTCTAGAGGATAAAGAGGTAATTGTTTTTTTGTGGTGAGGTGTTTAATAATGTAAGCCGAATAATTTTATTTTTGGGTTGTGTTCTTCGTAGAGCTGGGATGTATTTTCTTGAAACGATTTAATTTAATAATAGTTGTATAGATGACGGGTTGTTAATAATAGTGGTTAATGTTAGCAATAAAGAGAGGGTATTTAGAGAGCCGCTTTACTAAATTATTATCACATACATATGTAGACTTTCAATTTCTTCCACGAATTTGGGGAGTTGGAGTTTAGCGATCAAACGATATCGATTAATATCAAAGCCAACCATCAAGCGATCTCCTCTCTCTTTGATGGCAGTGTTTATAATCTTATTGCCAAAATAATACACCGAGAGCTGTTTATTTACTCTACAGATCATCACTGAGCCCATTCTTATCAGCAGTCGAGCTCAAAGTTATAAAGGATACCGTATCTTTTGCAATAGTGCACATCTCCTGCATACTTATCATTGCAATTGGTATATACTATGGCAGACAGTACTACTACACCTCCTTTTACAACGAACGATGATATAGATCCATACTCCTATCAAGATCCACTACCACCAACACTTCGTGAGAATGATCACTTCCTATTACACTTTGCAGATGGACGTCAATTATTCGCCCAGGCATTAACAAAGTGGAAATGTTCCAAGGGATTCGTGCCTTGTAAGATTAATAAACGTACGTATCATACACATGATTTGATTGGTCTGCCGTATGGTACTGTATTGGAAGTTGGGAATGATAGAGGATTGATACCATTGCCAGAAGGTGAGGATTTATTACCTAGTTCGGATGATGTATTGGATGTTATTCAGAGTAGTAGTGTTGATGTGAAGAATGGTAGTAGTATTGATACCAATGCAACAGCAAGCAACAACACAAGCACCAATTCAATTAACAACAAACAAGATAAGGTAACAGAAGGAGTAGCACACAATGATAATCGTAACTTAATTGATGATAACAAATCACAAAAGTTGACACAATCATGTGTATCAAAACTACAATCAACATCCGATGGATCAGCAATCGTCGCCGCAATGATATCAAACTCATCAACCTTTGGTTCCAAAACTGCCTTCAGTCAAGCCAAGTATGTTAAACGTAAACAAATGAAGTATCAACCACGATGTCGTATAGTACGTATCACTCCATCAACATTATGTTCAGCGTTGCATTTAAAAGATCCAAGAAAGATTAGTAATTTACGTGATGACACACTAGGTCAGTTATTAAGTAATGCCAATATATGTGGTGGTAGTCGAGTATTAATATTTGATAATGCCGTACAGGGATTGATCACGACGAGTTGTACACGACGGATGGGTGGATATGGTAGTGTCTTTAGTTTGTATTCGGGACAACAACCAAGTTATTTAGATCATGTTGTAATGAAGATGAATTTTACAATTGGTGAGAAACAATCCTTAAAATGGGTTAACTTGGGTGAAGTATTTGGTGACTACGACGAGAAGGCAGAACAGACCAAATCATTATGTGATCCAAACACTGGTGAAGTGATAGATGTTGAGAAACGTGACCGTGAAAGTATGGTATGGCCAACACCATTACAGCCACATACACTTGATTATGTCAAGACTGATTTAATGAATGATGAACGCAAGGTGAATGATTTCTTGGCACGGAGGTGTGCACGGTTTACACGAAAGTTAACTCGACATAGTATGTTGGAAATACGTGAGATGATTGATGAATGCCTTGATAAGAGTGAGATTTTAGACAATACAAAGAAGATGGAAGATGCCAAGATGGATGAATCAACAACCGACACTAATGCAGCAGTACCGCGTCAATGTGATTCACTCATAATTGCAACCAAGTATGATCCAACAGCCACACTATTCCGGCTGCTACCCTACCTTGCACCTTCATGTCCATTTGTAATCTATCATGAGTTCTTGGAACCGCTACTTGAAACATTCCATACTTTACAAAACTACTATGTTAATGATGAAGAGGTTGATGATGACAACAACAAGGCACTGAATGGTATATCCAAGAAAAAGGCACCCATGATGCAACAGCGTAACATTGCCATCAATCTTCGTTTAACTGATACATGGTTCCGCGAGTATCAAGTATTAGAAGGACGTACCCACCCTAACATGACCATGACACAAAGTGGTGGATATATATTAATGGGGACTAAGTTGTGTCCACGAACTGGTACTAATGAACTTACAGAAGATCAAGTTAAGGCTATCCGATCCAAGGTGGGTGGTAAACGGAAGCAGATGAGAGGGAATAAGAGGAAGCAATTTGAGAATAGCGATGACAAGGCTAGTAAAAAGAACAAGGGTGACTAGGTCCTAGGTAGATGACTAAGCTAGATTTTATACATCAAGATATCCACTCTATCTAAACCTACATTCATGAACTACTACTATCGTTTCCATCCCGCTTCCTCTTATCTCCACTTTTGGCATAGCTAAGTTCAAGAGCAGCAATCATCATCTCACGTGTCCCATCAATATTCAATCCTCTCTCACTTAGCTTCCTCCTCAATGAATTTACTGACATACATTTGAACTTGGTTGTATCATCTCCATCATAATTTTTATCTTTGCTCTTCCCAAGAGCCACAGCTGCCATGAAGTCATTGAACATAGTTGCCGATTCCGGTGCATCTTTGAAAGATAATTTAGCCATGACTTCCTGTCCATTCTCAACAAAAAACTCCATAACTTTCTCTTTCAAAAGAGCGCACTTCTTTGTATCTGCAAGGTAAAAGTTGTCCACAACATTGTCAATAGTGATCTTTGTAAACTGGACATATGCAGCCTCTGCTTCCACTTTTAGATTGACAATACCATATAAATCTGCTGCTGACATAAGATCTTTGCAATACTTTTGCATATCTTTGGGTGGTACCTGACGCCCATATACATACCCAACTAAAGCTTCAAATATTTCTGATTTAATACCATTGATTGGCACCCGAGTAAAATTTGTACAGTCTCCGCATAACTCTGCTAGAGCTGGTGAGCATGATTGTAGAATTAGGCGATGGGCATAAATCCTCATTGTCATTGTGTCGCTGTCTCCAATTGACTCGGAAACTTCAAATAATACATCAGCAGATTGTTCATCGTTAAACAAACTCAATATTGCACTACTACATGGATTTTGCGGGACAAAAGGGCGGGCAGGCAAATTGTTTTCCGATGTATCTTTGAAGTAGAATGTCAATGTTAACGTTCCGTCGGTAAGATATCTCTCTGCATTATCGAGATATTGTTGCCTAGGATGTAATTTGAAACTTGCGTGATCATTCTCTTCACTGAAAGATTTGTTGACTTTAACATGGCGGTTTTCTTTATTAGCCGAAAACTTCATATCAACCTCAATAGGATCTCCTGAGATCATGGCCAGTTGCCCTGCCATATGTGGGGCAAGACTTGGTTTCCCACCAATGTATAATTTTAGCTTCCAATTACGGCCAAAGCAACTGAAGAGAATAGGATCTAATGGTTTATCCACCACAGCAGGCAAACTCTCAAAGTTGTGAATATTAAAACGAAAACACTGCCACCCAGGACTGTATGAAGGTGTTGTTACATCTATCTCAGTTGTTGGGTAATTATTATGCTGTTCCATACTTCTAGGTGTTGAACATTAATAGATGGTAATACAATGAGTCATTATGGGGGGCATGAGAAAATGTGAACGGTGCACCTTGTGATATGTAAGAGTTTTAAAGTTAGAACAAAATGATATTTACCTTGCTTCTGTCAACAATTTGGTATCAATAATTATTGTGTGTTATATGATATCTGTTTTATAGGAGGGTATGATGCTTCAATAAATATATAATCTAGGTAACACGACATTGTGGGTGCGATTAATGATGCGAAATTCTCGTTCTGGCGCACAACGCTCGCGCACTGCCCCGTAATAAAAAGGATACCAAATCAAAAAGCTACATATATATGTAGGAAATTTCTAGAGGTATCCTTGGGGCTATTTTAGAGGGCACTTCATATTTCGATTGTGTGCGCCACTTTTTACAAGAATTCATTGTCATCAAGAATCTCTTGTGTAATGTGTAACATTGACGGCCGTATAATATAACAATAAAGCAGTAAATATCAGTATTAATTCAACAATGCCATCACCAATCTATCCACCGGAAGAGCGCAAAATGCCGGCTGCCGCAGAGGGCGGTTCACCAGGTCAATCAACAGAAGATGACAACTCAGAGAATGTTTTATTATCTCAATCACCTAATACATCTGGAAAGCCTGTACCCACTAGTAATAATACATCAGCCGTAGCAGATACTACTAACAATAATATGAATACTACAAACATTTGTGAAAAGAGTTCAGCTACATTACGATTAGATTTTGATAATAATAGACGTACCACCAATACTACCTTTTCATCAAACATGGCTGATTGTAATAGTGTTGCTCTTAGACCACCACGACAGGATGTTAATGATAATAATAATAAGAGTGATAATAATGGCGTGGGTGATACAAATGCTGCTGCCCGTGGGGGTATGCGGTTATACAATAAGGATAAAAATTATGGCAATAAAAGTGGTGCATGCACCAACAATTTGAAGAATGAGAATGGTGCACCCAACAATAATAATCTGAAGGATGATATATCACCACCCGTCCAACAACAAGTTGATTCCGCAGATAAAACATCACCAGATACCTTGAAAAATAATAATCCTGATGCATCCAATTTGAAGGATGATACAGCACCAGTTCAACAGGCTGAAGTTGACAATAATAATACTAAAAAGTCACCACTTGCAGCTGGTAATAAGAAGAAGTTAACAAAGTTAGAAAAGAAGTTTGCCAAAGTTAGGAAACAAAGTTTGATGGCCGCTGCCGAGGAAGAGGCGAAGAAGAATGCTAATGCATCACCTGAACTACCACCTTCTTCGCCTAAACTTACTAAATCATCACCAACTACTAACAATAATTCACCACAAAACTCGGATGACTCATCTAAAACTGAACCATTAAATGAATTAGATCAACCAAATAATAATATGAATGATGTAGGGTTAGATGATGATAATGAACCAGAAGATAAACTTGATTCACGTGAAGAAGTTGAAGTACCTCCAACTAATAATAATAACGAACAAGAGGTTGAAGTACCAACAAATGATAATAACAATAATGATGAACCACCAGTACCATCTGAGCTAGAGGTAGACGAGGATGATAGTTATCAGGAAGTTAATGAATATAGTCAATTAACACAGACACAAGCAGTACCTAGTAATTGGGGATTAGGGCAGACTCAGAAGGAGGAGCCGGGTGGTACTACTACTCAAGAAGAAGACAGTGAAGATGGGGATGACAGTGAAGAAGAGGAGGAGGAAGGTAAGGAAGAGGTTAATGACGAGGATAAAGGTAAGGAAGAAGAGGTGGTTAATGATGGAGAAGATATTCAATTTGAGGGTGGTAATGATGTTAGTCAAAATGATGCATCGCTTAATCCGTTTGATGAAATAGAAAATATGATGAATGAGGTTCAGGAAAAAGTAGATGGGGTTGGGGATTCAAAGAAGCAGCCAGAACCAAAGTTCAGTTGTGGAAGTACAATTCAAGTGCAAGATTCTCAACGTCCATCGGTTACTGAGCAGGATCAGGAGGTGCCAGATACGGAACAATTAAAGCCACCTCCAGAGAAGAAGGGTGATGATATGGAGAAGCCGACGGAGTCAGGACAAGCAAAGGGTGGTGGAGGATTACGAGTTTCCGATTATAAAAGGGTATTTCAAGGCGTGTATGAGGAGGATGGAGATCAGGATGGGAGGAAACCACCAGCCAAACAACGTACAGCCTTGAATGCGAGTAAGAAACCTCCTCCCGCTAATGCTGCCATGGCCAAGAAGAAGAAGAAGGGCAGGGGTAATAAAGGAGGAGCACTTGCCATGGCCTTGGCAGCAGAGGATGAAGAACCTGAACCCATCGTGGCTCCTATGAATAATAATAACGAGGATGATCAAAAGAAGAAGAGGGGGAAGAAACAACGAAAGGCAGACCTCAGAACGAAAGCACTAGACAACTATGCACAAAACGGAGAGGTCGATTCATACATGGGAGAGAGTAGGAAAGAAGAGAGGAAAAGAGGATTGCTGGCATGGAAGGAGGACTCTGTCGAGGAACCTGATGATGAGGACCAAGGTCATACATCGTTCAATTGTGACGACGATGAGATGCTTGGAACGGAATTACAATCTCAACCATTGCTCGGAGAGACAGAGAAGCAGTCTCAGCCTCTACTTGAGGAGACGGAGAAACAGTCTCAACCTCTACTTGGAATTGAGAAGGAATCGGAGCCTTTACTTTCATCATCGGAACTTGAAGAACAGGAGGCGGCGCCACCTGTTGATTCAGCTACATCATTAGCAAAGAGAAAAGAGTTTCTTCATAAACTCGGCGTTACGGCACCGCCAGATGATATGATCAAAGTCCGTGATGAAATTATCTTCGCCATTCGAAATGAACTCGACCAGGTCAAAGAATCGCTCAAGTGTGCAATATGTTTGAAAACAATGACCGATACAAGATATTTTACCTGTGGACATACAATGTGCGGTTCATGTCACACAGACTACTTTAATCCCAAGCCACAGCCAAAGAAGCGGGGCGAGAAGCAGTCTCCTCCAAGGAAAGTGCCCAATGAATGTCCTCTGTGTAGAACCGACTTGGGTAAACGAAACTATGTCCATTCAAAGCAATTAGATGCACTCGGCAATGGTTACAAAACGTTGGAAAAGGTCTTTTTCTTTGCTTCTTCTAAATATGGTTCTAAAGTTCTCATGACACAATTTGAACCTGAATCTACTCAAGAAACAGAAGATGACGATGACGACATCAAGATGCCGGCAAATAAAAAGAGGATTGTTGATTATGAGCAGCACTTAGAGCATCTTCAAGGAGCAAAGGCAGTTCTGGACGCATTCAGTGCACGACAAGATCAGAAATCTCAGGCAATAGCAAAGGAACAAGAGGCTGTGGTACAGCGTGACCTGGAGATAGTACATCAGGATGAGAGATATCAGGCATTGGCAAAGGAACATGACATGACACAGCGTGACCTCGAGATAGCGAGCAATGAGAGGGAGAAACTGAGCATGTGCAAGGATACTAATACCAAGAAGAGACTGGGAAAGCAGATACTTGCTGCTGAGACTGCCAAGGCAGTAACAGAATTCACTTCCGAGGTGGCTAAGATGAAGAGTAATAATACTGATGCCAATGATGATAGTAGCACCACAGAAGAGAAAGAGACTGCCGCCGTAATGGAAAGTGCAAGTGCGGAAACGATGGATACTGCCAAAGCTGGAAACAATATCCCATCTACTACTACAAACAAGAATAATATCGACCCATTTCCTTGTGACGAATCTGCGATTGGCGGTGGTGGCGCTACACAAAGTAACATGGAGATGGAGCAAGAAGATAATTCAACAGTGAATACTAAGGAGTTCTTGACTGCAAACTCCAAATTAGAGTCTTCTCAACAAGAGGCCGCATCTTACTCTACCGCCCAAACGACGGCACCGATTCATGACGGCAACACTGCCAAGAAGGCAGCACAGCCAGAATCATTGAAGTGTACCTTGCGTGAAGGTACTAATGTTCATGACTTGGAGAGGAGCCCGGAGTCAAGAGCTCGTGAGTCTATGGCCACCGCCGCCACCGCTAGTAGTAGTCCTATTGTTCTTCATGACGGTAAAACTGTCAAGAAAGCTGCCAAACCACCGCCAAAACAGAACCTGTCACAGCCCGAGTCTGAGGACAAAGACCCTACCCCTCGACGATCTGGAAATATCAATTCATTTTCTCCAATAGGTGTGGCTGTGCAACAGGGAGAAGAAGAGAAGGAGGAGAAGGAAGATGTTGACTTTAGTAGTAATGCAGATGATCGTAGTGATGACATGCCTGCACCGGAGGCTGCTGCCGCACCATCTTCTGCTGCCGCCGCTTCAGAGACTATAGAAAAGGAGAAGAAGATTGGCAAGGGAGACATCGTCAATGTTCAATCACGCACTTGGCCTGGTATAAATAAACCTGGAGGCGTTGCTCGTGTAACAAAGGTGCACGAAGGCGGTAATTCTATCAAGTATGACGTCTCCTATGTTCTTGGTGGCAGAGAAAAGCAAGTAGACGAAGCATTTGTTACATTGAAAGATGATAACAATCTGTCAACAATTCAAGAGGATCCAGACGAATCAATGTTGTCAACGGGTACTAGATCAGCCGAGAAGAAACGGCCCATGAGACAGAGAAGAGCCGCTACAAAGCCTGAATCATCTGCTGCCGTTCCTATTTACAATGACGAAGAGTTGAAGAATGCCAACATTCCAGAAGATGTATTGCAATGGGCCGGACTACCTCAACCAAAGAAAGGAAAGAAAGGTAAAGCATCCCCCGGTACCCCTGCTGCCAAAAAGGAGACTAAACGTGGTAAGAAGCGTGCCCTAAAAGACTCCAATATCAAACCCAAAGCAAAGTCTGCTACCAAGAAAAAGAAGAAAGCTTCAAAGAAGACTGACACGACTTTAGAGGAAGATGATCAATCGAACAACACTGCTGTGGAAGGGTTGAATGACGTGCTCAGTCCAATGTCTACGGAAGAGATTGTAAGTCTAGCCGATGCGAGATACGCTTCACTTCTTTCACTCGATGAGAAACAATCGTCTGATACTCAAACTCTGTATTACGTGACATCGAGCTTGACTGATAAAGACTCCAAGATGTTAGAATCTCTGTGCAAGCTATTGAAAGAAAAGTCTATCATTCTCAAGATTAACAAGGACTTCAACGCCAATAAGACGCAGATTTGCTTTACACCTGCCGGTTCATCTTCCACCGCTTCCAAACGGAGTGACCCCAAAAATGTCATCTCAAAGGCTAGGACACTAAAAGTAATGCGATCAGCTCTAGCTGGTCTGCCCATCCTCACTCCTGAGTGGATCGAGGCTTGTTTGAAGGAAGGTAACCTGGTTGCTCCCACTGGAGCACATTGCATTCGTACTCTTCCAAGAAAACAAACAACAGATTCTGATGAGGAAGATTTTGGTGTTGCCAAGTATGCAGCTGCGTACCAAAAGACAACTATTTCTAGTTCCAATCATTTCTTGAGCGGAATATATGTCATGATATGTGGTACTACAGACGATGGTAGAACGATCAAAGATTCGAAAGTACTCCTTGAACAGGCAGGGGCATCCATCATTAGCTCTGTTTCAATGGCAAACCGCCACCTCACAGACATGGCCAATGGCGAGTCAGAGTCAGATCGGTTTGTATTCCTGTGTGATGATTCTACAACGAACAAGAAATGCGGTATTTCTGATGCCTTATTCAAGCAGGCTAAGAAGGTTATTGAAGATATAGAAGTCGATGAAGAGGCAGCAGCAATACAATGTGTATCTAGGAACTGGTTGTTTGATTCAATTAGTTGTGTTATGCCATTGAAGTCATCAGCTGTGTATGAACCGTCGGCGCCTACAACAAAGGCTCTATTTGATTTGACGACGAGTGAACCACAAAGAAAAAAGGGAAGTAGAAGTAGATATGAATCTCAGATATATTGAGTTGAGACAGATGATTAGAGATAGTTCAATGTTGGCAGTTATAGTGTCATAATACCACTGCCAAATAAAGTCTAAGTTGCTTGTTACATTTACAATACTCTCTCAATCTATAATACTACACACCCCTTCTCAGCAAATTAAGGCCCAACTGCAAGCTAATACCACAGATGATACCAATCTTCTGTTTATGAGGAACAGTAGGCATCCATACCCAGAACAACATTATGAATCCAACAAAAAAGCCCAAGATGAATCCCCAAATAAAGTCTTTATCAGTGCCCGCTGACGGCAGTGGACCAAGGAAGGGATGGAATGAACCATTTGCTCCTGCATTACGGATAAATGTACCCGTACTTGTGAATGCACCCAACATTTCCTCATCGTCATCGTCCATTAGTGATGGAGGGGATGGTCTATTACGGAAGAAAAGACCGCCTGGAGTGGTGGCAGGCATGGTGCTACCAGGTAGTACGCCCGTGGCACCTCCTCCAGATATGGCAGCCAGTAAAAGCGGATTACTGGTGTTGAGATTCATTCGAAATTCAGAGTAGGGTCCCTGTGTGGACATCCACTCGTCTTCCATTCTTAATCGATCATTTAATATCTCTTCCCCTTCACCTGGTGTTGCGGTAGTGTTCTGATCACCGTCTGTATTGACGGCATTCTCATTATTCGTGTTGCTGTTATCAGCAGCAGCAGCAGCAGCAGCAGCAGTAGTATCATTATTTTCACCACCCCCAGCATTATCATTCGATTCCTCTGATTCAGTAGCAGTATCCAACAAAGAATTAGTAGATCCTGATCTTGTTGGTGACGATGGCGGTGAAGGAGTGGTGTCTGAAGAAGTAGAAGCAGCATTTCGTAACCGTTGGGAAGCACGGATCATCACACGTCGTCGTTCTATATATCGATCTACAGACCGTGCAAAGTAAAGACGTATGGCGGTAACTTCATCCCGTGTCATACCAGTCTGGTGTTGAGAAAGAGAGAAATTTATCAATCAATTAATTAGCCCAACATACCAACCCAAATTGCTAACAAACAAATATCAATACATCATCAACAACTTACCGCTCTTAATCTATCAAAACCTCGTCGTTCTCTACGTCTTCTCCCTCTCCTTTGTGATGGCTGTCGATTAGCCTCTAAATCAATCTCACCATTGGCATCCTCAAAATCACTATCCTCACTTTCAAATTCATCACTATCATCATCCAGCTCGTTGTTATTATCCGAACGAGGCAATACCACGCCATTTGAATCTATACCAATTCTTCTCCATAGTGATTGTCGTGCGTTTAATGTAGTGTTTGAATTCGGCGCAACATTATTACTATTCGAAGAAACACCACTTGAAGGGGAAGTAATACCATTCATTCTTCTTAACATTCTAGCCTGTTGTCCACCCTTAGTACCATCCTTAGCCAATACTGCATGTATAACATCATTGGTAACAATGTTAAATTTATCTAGGGTGGATGTATCGGGTGCCATCATCCTACCACGGATTATTAATCTTAGATAACGATTATTTGTATTGTTCGAGTTGGTGTTAGATGATGAGGTGGATGAAAAGTGTTTAGTTAATATAGCCTCTTTTAACTTTGAAACAGTAACTAATTGAGAAATATTATCTAATGTATAATCGATTGTTGAACTGCCATTGTTTAACTTGATACGTAATGTAAATGAATCACTATTTGTAGAATTTGAATTGTTATTGTTAGATGTAGTTGGAGAATCAAGTAATAATGGTGTTAATTGAACTATTTCATTATCATCATTATCACTATTATGATCCTTTTCATCCGAGGATGTTGTATTACTACGTCGTGTTAGTGTGGAGAAGAGAGTCATTCTATTGTTTATTTCTGAGTATATCAGTTGTCAGGTTTTTATTGCAATGGTTTGTATTTCAATTTGATGGTAACAACGCTCACATGCACCAACTAATAATTATTATGTAATTGTTAATACTACACTCCTCTGCCTACTCTTTCTATCTACAGATAACTGCCATCCTCTGTACTATCGGGGTAGAAACGACCAACGCCGTCAAATAAAAATGAGTGTCAGCAAAATCACATACTTTGAATAGTCACGTGTAATCACATTTTGTCATGTGATATAATCAATAGTAGTGCAGTTAAGGGTATGTTTATGTACAAAATTATTACTACGTAAGTATAGTACTTGTTCCATTACTTTCTATATTATCTAATGCTTCCAATACAGCCATAACTTTCTCACAAGGTATAACATGATAACATGCGGGAAGAAGAAGAGTATACAAAACGATATAAACATGATTGTATTGGCCACATATTCTCCAAAAACAGAAGGTATTCCTCTATGTGGTATACACAACCATCCATCGTCTAAGTTCTCTACATTCACAGAAAAGTAGTCCTGAGGATACCGTGCAGTGTTTCCCCTCGCATGAGTATTTCCCGAAAGCTCATCAAATGTCCAACTCATTTCTAATATGGGTACTGCATCTTCTTCTTTGCCAAAGATACGTGTTGTAACAGTCCCTCCTCCTTTCCCTTCATCTTTATTATGAAAGTCAAACTCGAACTCTGCAAAGTTGAGTCCGAGATAGTATTGTAATCCAGCTTTACCTCTTCTCGACTCTTTGTTTGTATTCTGTATCAGTATATCATGCCATGGACAAACCAAGTGACAAATTGTCATGAAGACTCTGGATACAAAGTAGGAATAGGGTTTCAATGGCAGTCGATGATGCTTAGGTTGTGAGCTAAAAGAGCTACCCCAACTGTGAGTCATACCAGATGTTGTAATCTCGATAAGTGGTCGTACCAGAGGGTTTGGTGTTGAGCTTCTAATAAGATCAGATGCTTTTACACAATCCTTCCGCATGAATTGAGCCATGTGTACATCTCCACTAACAATCATTGGACTTCTAACTCCACTGTTTAGTATCGTATCATATAGTAGTTGACGAGCTTCGGGAAACTTACTCCATTCTTCAACAACATTGCCATCGTTCGGAAAACGTTCTGGAATAAGGATGAGAGAGAAGTGATTGCAACAAATGTTAGTACATGCGGCTTGCAAAGGCAATCACATAAAGGCAAACTAAGTTCAAACAACACAGACTCGGACTTTCCTGGATGAACTTGAAGTCCAGACACGATGATGTTAACAGTAGCATGAGAATTGTTTAAAGCTTGTTCAAACCAAAGCCATTGCTGTTCTCCGAGAAAATCTAATGGAGGTATATTGACTGATGAACTGTTTCTATCTTGTATTGTGTTAAATCGGTATGTATTTGCTTTCCTTTAGGCCATGGAGTCTTATTTGTCCTCACATCTAATGCAAAGATTGCAACTGAGTGAGTTGTAGAATAGATTGGTTTTTGAATACTGCTGACATTACTTGTAATAACGTCAGGATCAATCTGAGCAACACTCTCTGGAACCCAATACCCATCGCCCCATAGTATATTATTGTTGATGTTCTTATTTGATGTATGATCATTCTTTGTTTTAGAAAAGTCAAATAGTTGCACACCATACACCCCCTTTCCTTTAAGGGCACGGTGATACATTGGGTCATTAGCTTTTTGTCTATCATATGACTCATTGTTACTCTCTTGTTTTTGGTTTGTTGATTCTTCACAAACATCATCGTTGTTGTGCACATCTTGTGTACATACATTGCTATCGACATTCGAGACTCCCGAGTATAAAAAGTTTACAAATTCGATATTTGATTCTTTCTTGTATTGGTATGTATAATCCCCATTGTTTTGACCATAGTCATGGTCGTCCACCGTACTACCAAATAGAATTGGCTTAAGAATATTATTATATGATTGTGATGTATTGTTGATATGATGCTCATCGTCATACCACCCTTCAACAAATGAGCGATAATCTTCAATACCCCACTGCTTCTCATACCAATCATGGATAACTTCGTGCGTTGCATCTGTATGTATACTTGGCGGTGGAAACGTTAGTCTCCAACTACTACTTGTGTTATTTTGAGTTTGATCATCATTAATTCTATGCCATCCAACTACTGTCAAGTTAAGACCTGCATATTTATCGGCGTATATTGCATCACCACCCCAAACAAATGCAGCTGGACGTCGACTTTTGATAATCTTCCATAGTGGCTGTGGTAGAGACGGATGGGAACAGCTACCGAATGCAATACGGTGTGGCATATCTTTAGTTGATGGCTGAAAGATGTCTGGGTAGCATACTAATCTCTACTTAATTTCCTATGTTGTATTGTATTGAAAGTAATGTAGTTAGTTGTTGATTGATAGGACCCGTCTTGAAACTACAGAGTACCTTCCATGCTACTACTAATGATGCTTGTTCTACCCTCTTCTTGAGTAGATCACCTTATACAAACAGTCCATATGGTACACTCAATCGGCACCACATACCATAGTTGATATCTCCAACAATTACAATCTAATTTCCCATTTAGTTGTCAAAGACTCCCATCCTTGTGAGTCACTGAGCCACTACAAACCAAATATTGTTATCCATAACACTGATCAGTCAAAAGAGAGATATCTACAGCTACTGGAAACCGATAACATAGGAGATAAAAGATTGATAATCGTCCAATGTGGGTGGACGGCGACTGAGTGTACCTGTTGTGATTATTTCTCTTAGAATTTTCAACTGAACCCCTATCGTACTTTTGATAACTTTATGTATTAATTAAAGTGCTATCTTATTAATCCAATCAACTGAATTACACATGCGGTTTAATGTCCCAGTTCTATATCCGCCGTTTGCAATAGATTGGTATTCACTGCAAGCATTGCAATAAACACTGCCGAGAAATTTTATTCATAAATCAGAACACAAAACCAATCTATTGCCCCCAATAAACATACCAAATACTAGTGAAAGGGTATATAGTATGGAGTTTCTAGCAGAGAGTATTGGTCTATTAGATATAGATGAGAGTTGTCGGGCAACCGTAGGCTCAGTTCAACCACAGAATGAAGAAGAACCTAGCAATGAACCTCAAGAAAGTGATAGTCCTGTAGAGGTATCAAATGTAGATGGTTCCTCTGCAACCGATGTAATTAATGAGCGTAAAAAGATATATGCACAAAAACATATGATAAGCAGTGGTAACTATACAAAAAGTAGTGAAGGTGAATCATCCTTTGACCAAGAAGGAGAAGAGGAAGACGAACTTGAAGTATCAAATGTATCACTGTTATCATCATTAACTCCAGCATCACCTTTAACAATGAGCTGCTCATCGTTAAACTTAATGTCATCAACCAATCTACATTCGTCATCATTTCAAATCAAAAGTCAATCTTTTACGGCGGATGATTTGGATACGGCATTTCAAGATGGATTGAATAGAAGTACACCTCTTAATACTCCTCGAAATCTCAATGGAAGCTCGTCAGATGTAAATGACAAAGAACATACTCCTCTTCGGATATGTACAGCACATGCAGCACCGAAACGACGAACTTCAGTTGATAGTGATACACTTACAAAGCATGTCACACAAAGGATAGATGCAAGAACTAATTTCGACTGCTTTACAGGAAGTGTTGATGCTGTAACTGGAAATATAATTCATGGGACTATGCTCTATCGACAAACTGGAACTGTGTATGAAGGCCCGTTCATCACAAAGTACATTCATCCTGAGAGAAGAAAAAGTATTGATAATATCACATCTCCAATAAAGTCTGAAGAGGGCGATACGCCTAGTACCTGTGATACAATACCGTTGCGGCATGGATTAAATGCCAAGTGTCAATGGTCAAACGGTGTAGTATTTCAAGGTTCATGGGAATATGATTATCCTAAATATGGTGTTTATACGGGAGAGGATTGGTCTTATGAAGGCACATTATTGGTTGTCAAGAAAGAAGATGACCAGACTCTACAAAAGAACGAGAAGATACCTTCACCACCTCCATCGGGAGGGAGTGATACAACTATTGGTATTTCTACTCCACTCCCAGGATCAGTTGTTTTTCATGGCAAGGGAAGATTCACTAGATATGATGGTCTAGTTTACAATGGCGAGTTCATCAACGGACTAGCGAATGGTGTCGGGAAAGAGACGTTAACAAAAGTAGGGCATGTGTACACTGGGGAGTTTCAAGACGGCTTGAGGCATGGGCTTGGCACACTGATGGAACCATACGCCTCTCAAAATGAAGAGGAGAGTGACGGTAGGCTTGAATCTAGTCAAAACGTCGATCCTGGTCCCGACGCCGCGGCAGGAGGCACCCTCTCGACTACCTTATCAGATCAAGACTCCACGGGTGCTATATTTGGCTCAGTTGCATCCTCGTTCACTCCAACGTCCAGTATAAACGAGCCCGAAGACACTACAGAGGATACACCACAACAATCTAAAATGGCTGTAAGAACTGGTGTTTGGTGCGCCGGGACTTTTGAGATTGAAGATTCGAGAGGCACGGTTTGCCGAAAGAACAACGAGTTTACTGAAGAGAGTCGAGCCGATGCCTCTGATGTCACAAATACTAGCACTACATGGGACAATCTCGATGCAAAATGGCTATATAATGTATAAAAGATAGATTTGCATATATTATGGTAAAGATTCTCTTGTCTTACTGTTCTAGCTATAATTTCTAGTTTCTATACATATCTATAATTGATTCTGTTCAGGAAAGTCTGGTACCTCATTCATATTCTCAAACAATATTCTCCGCTGACCATTTCGGGCGTCACCAAACTGATGCATCATCTCATTCAATACCTTAGTTCCTTTGCCTGCGGCCAAGAGGATCACCATCATATGCTCCAGTGCAAGATGCTCTGCTCTAAACTTAGCTCTTATTAACGGCACGTGAGTTTTGTTTTCATCACAATGAGTAACTCCTCGTTTATAATGCTTACCAAGCCATTCTTCCTTCAGATGATTCTCGAAGCCTGATTGATAGACACTGTTGCGGGCAATCTCTGATATATCAGTCATCGACAGATCCCACGATGCTCTTGCCACAGAATACTCCTCCAACAAGGCATCATCACTCATATGAAAGAGCAGAGGATCGTCAGTTGACAATGTGACATTGAGTCCCCGTTTGAATAGCTTTGGAAAAGGATTCTGGTGTATCTTTCGAAACAAGAAGTTGTTTGATAATGGACTAATGGATAAACCGATCTGATCAAGATAATATAGATATTGAAGAGATACCTGTTTGTCGAGATTGATACCATGGTTGATGGATCTGCATAGCATATATGTTGCCGCCAAATGCATTGTGTCTCCAGTCTCCCCGGCATGTGGTCTGAATGCAAAGGTATTCAACCCTTTGGAAGCTCGTACGTGGTTCAATATCTCAAGGTTAGCCCATAAATAGTATAGTTGCCAACAATACGCAGGATTGTCCTCCTTCGTCCACGATGCAGGCTCACAGCAAGAAAGAGGGGCCTCAAGGGCACCTTCGTCATCTACTGAATCGAATCCGACAATATGAGTAAGTAGCTCAGCCACTTGTGGATGTTCTTCAGGATGTAGTGTCGCTGCAAATAATGGGCTAAAAAGATTCTCTAGCATCTCTTGGAAGTTGTGTCTCCCCTTGCCCTTTGAGTGGTAGATGCGCCATAATCTAGGAACTTGGACCAGCCAGCGGTTGTTGCTTGATATCATATTACCAGAGAAGGAGCCTCCCT
>Ga0214480_100528_pt1 | contig 19220 bp, 12 predicted proteins | sample M1_20Mar14CPVII9_3_FD_165042 | JGI IMG/M metagenome (GOLD analysis project Ga0214480, IMG submission 165042) | Marine eukaryotic communities from Monterey Bay, California, United States - M1_20Mar14CPVII9sort6BwellE17 | ecosystem: Environmental > Aquatic > Marine > Unclassified | place: USA... | reverse complement strand
TTCATCATCATGTGCACTGTTATTAGAGTGCCGACTAACGGAGTGATAGCTACCGTTGCTACTGTTACTTGTATAACTTCTCCGTGTTGTGGTGGGTGCAGAGGAGGCATGTGATACTATAGATTGATGTGATGAAGATGAATGATTAGTATGTGATTGCAATGAGCCTCCTCCAATAAGAGTTGAGCGACATGGCGCCGAGGAAGTAGAACGATGAGACGACTGCTCATCCTGTCTAGCCTGAATTTGTTGATTATTATATTGATATTGCAACTGTTGCTGGGGAGCTGAGGAATACGTTGTTATTGATGCAGTAGCACCACATGATCGTTGAGAGGAGGTATATTTATTTCCTTTACGGAGACATGATTTTAATGATCCACCGGTGCTGCTGCCGCCGACGCTGCTTGGCGTATAATGATATGAACTCATACTGTACTAGTTAATATACTGTACTCCATTGCCAAGCCTATACTAATACCACCGCCATTGTTTATTATATTATTATCATTTGGCGTTGGGGTCGGTGGCATTTTGAAGTAGTTTTTGGAAAGACCGGGTAGGTATCCTACGACATCTCGGCTCGGCTCGCTCTTGCCTCTCATAGGTACCATGTCTAGGCGGAGCATTATCATTGCAGGATAGCGAGTACAATACATTTTATCTTGAGTTCAATATGATGTTTAGATGTATGTTTCTAAACATAACATATTGGTAATAGAGTAATTCATTGAGATGAAATTTCAGGTATCCTCAAAAGTATCTTTACTTTTACAAGATACTTCTTACTATCGACTATCAGAGCAAGATACTTCTTACTATCAGAGTATGATTACACTTTAATTTGACTTTCGGCATGATATAAAACATGTAATTCTACTAATTAAATGCCTAAACTTTACTACTAATGCACTTGTAACCAATGACTGATCAAAATGATACAAGGATACTTATCTTTGAGAACTTTTCAAAGTATCTTTTATCTTGATTGACAAGATACTTCTAAAATATCAGAGTTTACAATTTGATCAGAGGTCCAGTCATGATGCAAAACATGTATGTATCTGTAACTATGCATAAACTTTAATTTACTTTTATCAATACATTCTGCAAACACATATTAAGTATCGCTCTTGCTCTCTTGGAGCGACTCATCGTAGGAGAAGTATCCTTCATTCCCCCCCCCCCCCCCCCCCAACTGAGTTATTTCAAAGATGGTAGCTTAGAAAGACATGTTTATGTCCACCACTCGTCCAAATTCCGAGTTCCTTGAACGAGCAGAACCAATGATCTTGTTTGTAGAAGCCAATACCTTGCTCTTCTTACTTGATTTTGTCGAGCTTTCAATATCTCTCTTGCTTACTTTTGTATGTCTACCACCATGAGGTCTACCTGATTTACCAGATTTGCCTGAGACATTTGGATCATCACCAAATCTACACTGTATTGATTTTTCTATCCAGTCTATACCTGGACTAACTCGTGAGTAGACACTTGGATCTGGTTTGACCTCTGGACATTCATCTCCAAAGGTAAAGGAATCCTCAGAACCCTCAAACCCATCACCTTCTCCCACTAGAATGTCATTATACTTGACATTATAAAATCCCTGAAATCCATCGCCGAAGGAATCAAAGATTCTGAATTGATATCCCTGTCCTGAAGGAACACAATACGTATCTGTGTAAAGAGTGTTATCGAGTCTTCCGCCATAGAACTGTAATGGTATTTGAACATCTCTAGTGCAGAGATTAAATAGTCTCCAAGCAGTCTCTTCAGGGTAGTCGTCTGTGCGGATGGTGACTTCCAAGAGTGTTGTGTCAACAGGGCATGGTGGTGAAATAATAGGTGGTGGCGGTTTTGTGCGACCTATCTCAAGTTTGTTAGATGTTAATGTAGATCTTTTAGGTGAAAACAAAATCACAAAAACACTCATTGCAACTCACATACGCCTACACTAGTAACCCCAACTTGAAAAGGCCCATCTTCTGTGTCCATAATGAGAGGGCCACCCTGTGAATCGTTCAAAGTAAGCATGAGATAATAGAGATGAGATTCACATAGCATACGAGAAGCACTAAGATCAAAAACACGTACCGCATCTCCAGTGCATGGCCCTCTGATATCTTCAGAAGGAGAAGTAGCGCACATCATATCAGATGTTATATCAAAACCTTCAACGGTACACTGATCATTTGGCACATATCCAAGAGTAGCAATATGATATTGATTAGGATAGAATGAAATTTTTGGCTCTGTAACCCCCCAACCTGATACTTCCAGTAGATCTCCAGCAGTCTCGGGTGTATTTGAGGCCTGGTTTAACATCACTGGTTCAATCTCAGATCTTACATTATTCAAGAATATGAGAGCAATATCATTCTCCTGAGTCATGTAGTCATAATGGATATGACGCCATACATCGTCCTTATCTAAATATACCCGGGTAACACCAGTATTATCACTCAGTTTGTTTCTTCCTAAGTCAACCCAGTCTAACTTGATCTTTCTGCCATTGATGTTAGTAAAGCAACCTGTTGTAAACGAGTATGAATAATTAAGTATTTGGCTGATGAGGAAACCAGATACACCTTTTCAGTATACTTACTTGCAGATGATAGAATGACATTAGGTCTTATTATCGTCCCACCACAAACATGTCCTCTTGTATCTAAGCCAATGGATACGAGATATGGTTGGGCATTAATCTCAGCCTCTTCTCCTCCAATAATGGATTCTGGTATACCAAACTCATCCTACAAGAAATAAAAAGTAATGTCAGCTGAATTGGTCAGTCACATAAATCAAAGATACTTCATTACTTACGCTCAAGCTTGTATTGTCATCCATTAGCATTCGAGTTATATCCCTCTCTCGCGTTTGCTTCTTACTTCTTCTACTGCCGGGCCTCACCTCCGACACTTTCACACCACTTTCAATCTGACCATTGTCAATCATTGTCCTGATAAAACCTGGCAACATATCATCTTCTTCAGTATCCTGTTCGTTGGTATCCTTGTCGCTCAAGTTAAAGCAATCTTGACCATCGTCGTCATCAGAACAACCCTCTCCACCAATCTCACTGCAAATAGTGTTAATTATCCATGCGTACTGTTCACTAACTCGTGCATAAACCCCAGGATATGATGGATCGGCGCAACCTATGGGTAAGAAGAACGGAACAAAGGGTATACAGTCAGTTTTTATATGTATAATGGGAAGAACTGAGACTGAACAGCCACTCACCGAACCCCCAACTGGTGATGCCAACTTGTACAGATTTTGTTCCATCAGGATAGTCATAAACTAGAGGACCACCTGTAATATGCAATAGAAGATACTCATGATTAATAATCATATTATTACATAAGATACCTCTCAATAAAGACATATAACTCACCTGAGTCTCCTTGGCATGAATCTCCTGGCGTTGGATTGATCCTATTAGCGCAAATCTGATTTGGTGTAATTGTAGTAGGAAAAGGAGAATTAATATACGCATCAGCACACTGTTCATTTGACAAAGTATTGACGGTGACTATCTCAGGTATAGTCGGAAATTCTTGTACAAAGCCATCGTCATCAAATGGATCGTCATCAGTACCACCGTCATCAAATGGATCGTCATCAAATGGATCGTCATCAGTATTGTCATCAGTATTGTCATCAAATGGATCGTCATCAAAACCAAAGTCATCATCATCATCATCAAAACCAAAGTCATCATCACTGGGCCCTGGAACTGGAAGGAGACCACCCCAACCAAATGCTACTACTTCACTACCATCGTCAGGAACATCATCATTAGGATTCAGCGCCACTGGTTCAATGTCTGTTATCTCAGGGAGGAATATCAATGCAAAATCCTTATTGTTATTGGTCGCCGGGTCATCATTATATTCAGGATGAACCACAATGTAGGCATAGGAGTTGGGATCACAATCACGACCATATTCTCTCGGGCATACTGGATATGAAATGACATCAGGGCTATCTTTCAAATCAAATATGTTTAAACTAACAGTATATCCGAAGGATATAATAAGACCACCGAATCCATCACTTACACAGTCTGTTTTGTTTGAAAAGAGAGTATATTAGAGAACAAGAGATGATATAAACACAAGAGAATATCAGATACTCACGAGCGGCAGTGAGGACAACCTGAGGTCTGATAACAGTTCCACTGCAAGAACTTTCAAATAAACCATCTATATTTCTGAGGCCGAGAGAAACTAGGTATGGACGTTCTCCTTCGTTCATTGGTCTTCCACCAACGATTTCAGCAGGATCATCTCCTTCCTCTAGTATGTTGCTGTTGTTGTCTACTCCTCTTCCCCTATTCTTGTGTATTCTATTCCGCTTACTTTGTCCACTCAATTGCAAACCTCCATTCTCTTCTTTGTTAATATCTAGAAAGTTACTAGCAAGATCCGTTTGCTCTAATATAAAAGACTCATCGGCTCCACTTATATGTGTTCTTTGTCTCTTAAGTTTGGGTATGTGCAAGTCGTCAAGCATAGACATGACCATATCATCATCTGCATTATTTTGTTCTATATCATTTGGAATGGTTGAGCTGTCGACAATCAGCGGAGCCTCTGTTGTAGTTGATAAAGGTCTCTTTCGTTTGTGTCTCTGTGCTTTTGTGTTTGTCCCAATTAGAATAATTGCAAATAGGATTATATAACTTGTTCGTATCATGATATTATTTCGTTGGATAGATATGTTTTATATGTAATATCAATAATCAGCGGTATACAATAATATCAAGAGTAGATGCCGGCCGTCGGGAGTAGCTTGTCAAGAGTTGTTGCAATAATTCAATAAAAATTATGTACATATGATATGCGTTATTTATAGTGTGCCGTCGTTAATTAAGGGAGCATAGGCAAACATTTGCATACAACCTATTCACCTCTCCTTTTCACTGTTTACTCTCGCATATTCGCTACTCTCTATCTCATCGCAAGTCCGTTTGAGAGGAGCAAGCTAAGCAATTTTTCATGCAAGCGGGGGACTCATAACAGTCCCGTGTATCTATCTATTGTAAATCGTAAAGTACCCTTCTCACTTATTTATTCTACTTTGTTGTGAAGTGTACCATTTGGTATGTATATCATGGCGAACTCTTCTAATAATATTATCTATTCGGCCGTCTTATTTGCATGTTCTGCAAAGTTATGGTTGGTATTAGCCAATAAAAACAGTAAATACAAGAATGAACATATCTTGTATACAGATGATGTTGATAGCAATTTGCAGATGATGATGAACACAAGTTGTGAACAACATATGATGGAGGATAGTAATGCAACTGGTATCATGAGCTTGAGTAATGATATTACTTTTCATCTTGCTTCGTATCTAGATACGCAAGATATGCTTCACTTAGCATTGACATGTAAACGTTTTGGCGCTAAAGATAAGAATGATAAGTTTGGGGTTAATATTATGAGCCTTCAAGGTGAACCGTATTTCCACAGCCATTCATTGATGGAGGAAGCGGCTATGCGTCAGTTGTCACAAAACATAACTCTACAACAAATGAAAACAATTCCAAGGAGTAAGGGAGATACCTGGTTGCATCTTCTCAGTAATCCTCCCAAGATTCAACATTGGAGATTATTGAATGACCATCAAGCTACAGGTAGTAAGTCAGACCGTGCATTCATGATGAAAGCAATGGAGGAAGGAGACCTTCGAATGGCATACATGACACCTAACTGCTGCCCAGCAGATATTATGGATACATTATTACATTTGTTTCAAAACGAATCACTAATAGTTCTTAGCATGGAGAGACCTTCACCTCGTGATTCAGATTGGGGTATGTCTAGTGGATATTGTTGGGAATTTACGAGGTCAAAATTGGAGAAGGCAAAGGTCTTTAAAAGTTTATTGTCTGGAATTGAGGAATTGTTTCATATTCACATGGGGATTGTCAGTATGCGCAAGTTTGACTGGTGCTATATTGAAGGAGAGTGTACGGGTGCCCATAGGATGCTATTCACATTTGGAGGGGGTAAGAAGATGCTCTTCACAGACGGTGATAAACAATCAACCCTCACTTTGCCCCATGGAAGTGTGGTGAGTTTATCTAATGATGGAGAACAACTAGTGAAGAAACTACCCCCGCCATATGTTATCCAAGATCCTTCGACAGCAGCAGCGAATGCAACACCAAAGTCAGACCCAAATGAAGGGTGTGATTCATTCTTTCTCATGTTGGATGTTTCGGCAAGAGAGGATGCGTTGGCTGCTTATCTAGAAGATACCGAGTGAACATAAAACATAAAGCACTATATTATTATAAAAAACTATTAACTATCATCACGACCGAGAACATAGTCAGCCCGATAGATTATATTGGGATCTCTGCAGTCAAACGGTTGTGCATCTCTTCCACATTTATAGTATCCATACTTCTCATCACATGTCTCTTTACAACAATCACCACCATCCCATCCACATGCTTCTGTATTATAGTCTGGGTCACAGCCACCATCTCCTATCCATTCTCTGTTCTCAGCTAAGCATCTATCTTCATCGATATGTGCATATTGAGGGTCGATACAGAAAAAGCCGAAAGGCCCATATGCATCACCTTCTTTTGCTGCGCAAGCATACAAACTGTTTGGGTCACAACTCTCTTTACAGCAATCACCACCGTCGTAATTACATTCAGCAGTATTGTATGGAGAATAGGCATCACAAGCACCATCCCCTAAAAAGTTTGGATCGGGTACACAACAACCAGGAAGACCTTGAGGCGAGGAGAGACCTTCCGGACAGCTGCTGTATTGAATTAGCTCCTCTTCAATGGGATTACATTGTATGTTACCCCAGCAGCCTGTGCCTAGTGGACAAGGGTCATCGCCAGTATTACAAGTAGCAAGCAATCCTGACGAACACATTTCCTTGATGGATGATAAACTTGTGCCGAAAGGGGCACAATAGTTTTGACCCTGACTTGGCGAGGAATGTGAAGTAGTTATTGATGGACTTGGGGTAGTGTCTAGCCAACTAGTAGACATAGCCTCCATTGGTATCTCACAGTCAACATCACCCCAACATATAGTTCCCTGTGGACAAACGGAAGGATCATCATTACAAGTTAAAGGCTTGTCATTGACTGTCCAACATGTCTCTTGTATTTTTGACAAACTCTCGGCACAATAATTCTGTGGTGGAATTGTATATTTCGTTGGAGCTATAGAAGGTTCTTGAGTAGGACTTCTTGTGGGTACTGGCGTGATTAAGGCGGGGTCGATATTGTCGATATATTGTAAGCCATCCAAAATTGACGAGCCAGGTTGACCCATACTTTCCAATGTTAGCATTGGTAAGTTGGCTGGGTTTGAGATATGAGTGAAAGTCACTATATGCTTCCCTTGTGGTATCTCGACTGAATACGGTTGCCATTCGGAGCTTGATGTTGTAATAGCCATGTATGGACTATCATCTATATGTATCTCTAGGACATCGATTGGGGTATGAACCTTTGACAATAAGGCAAAGTGCAATTTACCACCAAACAGGCCAGTAATGATGTTTATACTCATGGATGCCTTGCCTTGATATGTCGTTATCGACTGAGAGTTGGCTGGGTTACTTCGTACAATACTTCTTGTATCTGCCTTGAGAACATGCCCCCCGTTAGAAGCTTGTTGGACAATTTGCCATGCTGCTACTGTATCATCATCATCACTTGAGGTATCATGTAAGTTCAATGCTGGAATGAACGAGCTGTCTTGAGCCAAATTTTGCAAGTCTGTATCAGATATGATCAGATCACCAGTGGTAGCTTGAATGACCAATCGATCAAGTTGAACAGCATTCTCGTGGTTCGTACTTGCATCATCACTACCAAAGTAGCTATACGTCCATGACAATTCTTGTACTTGTCCATCATAATCTCTTGGTGGCAAATAGGTAGTGAAACTTTCCCAACCATCCTCATTTGAGCCATGCCAATATCCCATAATCTTATCATTCACCCTAAAGATTAATGAATCTATTGGAAATTCCACATTCGTCTTTATACCAAAACTAATATACGCTCCATGTTCGAGCACACTATCATATGCCTCATTAGCACTCGATCCAATGGATAGTTTTAATACACTTTCCATTGCATACCGTCCCGAACCGCCAATAGTAGCAGCATGTAATTGACCCCAATCTTCTTCACTATTTGCATGAATATTATAACTATCAGCTATATTCACTTCATTTACTGTCCATTGCGTATTACCACTCATACTCCAACTAAAGTATTCATTATTATTTGAATTGGTGTTGATTAGTGGTAGTATACCATCTTCGAATGATTGTGAATAGATGATTTTATTGACATTACTGTAGTCAGTAGCAGCAGGAGCACTCATTGAATAAAGTTTGGCTTCTAATGTTGTACCAGACGTTGTGCCAGCACTCGAGGGAGGAGGAGTACCTTCTACGGGAGGACTACTTGAAGAATCGTCCACTCCAGTACCTCCAACAGATGGACTTGAGGTTGCTCCTCCTTCACTACCACCATCTTCTCCACCATCAAACGAGGTAGGAGAAGTAGTACCCTCCTGAAATTGTTCAAATGCCGGCTTAACATTTGGACTGAATGTCGGCCAGGGACTTGTGGGTGTATATGTCTCACCACCAGCAGTGGAATTAACTTGAGTTGGCTTGGATGTTAATTCAGTCATGCCCTCAAAGACTGTCGGGGATGGTGTTGTTGGAACTATTGGGGCTGATGTACCGCCTATAGTTGGTGCCTCGGTTGTACCTTGTGATGAAACACTTGATGATGGAGCAGTAGTTGTTGTTTTAGTTTCATTACTCTCGATAGAGTTACTTTCAGTGACGATGGTAGTATCATTTACTGTCCCTGATAAAGTAGGACTACTTGAAACAACCGATGCCACCATTGATGGACTGTTTGTTCTATCACCAGTCTCAACTGTTGCACTAGGCGAAGGAGTATCAACAACGGCAGGTTCACCAACTTCCAAATCAATAGCAGCAGGTCCAGTAGGCGATTCTGTAGCATTAATCGAAACTGGTGGTAATGTAGGCGGATTTGCCATGGTACTTGCAAATGTTGGCCATGGTGTGGTTAAGTCAATATCGGAAGGTGTATAGGCCGGTGCCGGTTGTGGAATGGGTACTTGAGGATCTGTCGGAGAAGGAGTAGACATAACTTCTGTCGGTGGAGGAGTAGACATAACTTCAGCAGGCGAAGGTGGAGGAGTGACAACTTCGGATTCGGGAGCAGGAACATCGGATGTTGAATAAACAACCGATGGACTACTACTCGTAGTACTGACATCAATTACAATGCCATTGGATGTACTTGGAAATGGCGGCGGTGTGTTACTAGTACCTAATGTACTTGGAGATGATGATGTCCCTTCTCCTTCAGCGGGTGGTGCAGGTGGTGGAGTACTTGCCAATACTGGAGATGTAGAGGTAGAATTACCTACTTCGAGTTCTACATCGGATGTTGAAAAATCTTCCTCTTGATCAGGTGCAGCTTCAATGTCTGGATTAATAAATATCAAATCACCACCTTCCTCCTCTTCTTCTTCTTCTACTGGAGGACTTGGCGGTGGCGGAGGAGGTGGATTTCCATAATCATTACTAGTACCACTCTTCTTGCCACTATAACTTTCCATATCACTTTCATCTTCTTGAGTACTATCCTCAATTAACATATCATTCAACATTTGTATATTCATAACTAATTCCAAACAACTATTATAATCATTAATAAACCAATAATTACAACATTGTTCTTTCGAGTTGAATAGATATTGTATTGATGTTAAATCTTGAGTGTTAGTAGTAGCAGCGGTATATACCTCCGGTGGATTGAGGGAAGAAGTACAGCCAGTAAATTGATTGCCCCACAGGGGATAGTATATTCCACCCTCCTCTAGTTCGACATTTGTCATCATTTGTTCCATTATAGTTTCAACTGGCATATTAGTAGGCGATGATGTAGGTGAAGTTGATGGTAACTGTGTAGGTTTAGGCGTTGGTGTTTTAGTAGGTTGTCGATAAGGTAAATTGGATGTATCGGGATTATTCGATGTTGTTATTGAATAGACTGATAAGGATGATTTACCGTGCATATTAGTGTTAGATGTGTACTCCCCTCCATTACTACCACCTTGATTGCCTTCTTCTTCTGTAGTAGCTGAATTTTGTACCATGTCATTAGTATTACCATAGGCAATATCACCTTCATCAATGGCATTAGTAGGATCATTTTGCTTATCATGCAAAGCCTGTAATTGATTCGTATTAACGTTGGACGGGACGCCTAAATTGACATATACTATATCCTTCTCATCATTCTTTTTGCCATGCCACCAATGTTGTAATGAACGACGTTGTTCTTGTTGTTCGAGTGTATTGCTGGGCTCTTCATAGTCATCGAGTTGTTGTTGAGGGTGAGTGATATTATCTTCTCTCCGTCTCTTTGCAACTCCTCGAACTGATGCCGATTCGACATTGCTAATGTTGCAACAAACTACCGCCGCCGCTGCGCTAGCGGTTAGTATTGATGATATTCGACGCGGCTTCATCCTTCTACTGGCTTTGTTATCGAAGAGAGTAGAGGCACAGTATGAGTAGCAAATAGTTGAGTTGTACTTTTTGTGAGGGCTTACTTAGCTATTTTGTACCGATGTCACATTGGAAAAAACGATGAGCCCCACCTCGTGTACATAAGCCCCCTATAATAATATACACAAGTGCTTAGCTTCTTTATACCTAGCTATATAACATAGGAGCAATTGGCATAAGGATAGTTAGTGTCAGGGAAGAAGGTAACCCTGTAGAAGGAAGATTACAGCATCTTTCAACTTGTGTTTTGGTTTGGTATCCTAAGACTCGTGTCGTTGATGTTATGCCTTACAAATGCATGTTACTTTTACTTTTATTCTATGAGTATTCGTGTGGAAAACTTTAGAATATAGCACAAGAATAAGAAAACAGTGTCAGTTCTTAATCATACTATCTTTAATTATCTTACTTCTTATTCTTAGGATACGCTTGAGTATAGAGATATCCCATCTTTTCTCAGTCTATCCAAGTCCAAGTAAGTATGAATCCAAATCTCATACGCACCCGACAAGATCCTCATTATATTGTAACATTGATATCATCTCTTCTTTAAACTCGAAGCAATAACTTTTTACGCCCCCCATCTCTTCATTAAACTCAAAGTAGCTTCCCCCACCAGCATCATATATAATCTAATCTCTCTTCTTTAAACTCGAAGAAGACAATCCATATCTATACTTCGGCAAATGTACGGCTCCCATATCTTCATTAAACTCGAAGGGAAGGTACAGTACATATACCCTTGATCACATCCATAAAGTCTCCTAATACACATAAGTAACACATCCCCTAACGACAGCCTCCGAATCCTTAAACTCGATATACGAAAGACTATCCTCAAAACTTAAAACCCAACTCATATATATATATATATATACATCACCGTCATCCTCCACATACTAAACTCATCCCTTAACGACAGTCTCCGAACTCTTAAACTCGATATGAAAGACCATCTCCAAAACTTTCAAAACTCAATTCGTGAACGTACATCACTCGTCCACACTACCACATCCACCACATTACTTCTATAACTTGTTATTAGTTGTTAATTATACTGACTTTATCTCCATACCGATACCACTAATAAAAATCGGAGTCATTATTATTTGCTGCGCTAATTGGCATATATCTTGATTGTAGGATTCGGTTGCCAAGGGGCATTCGATTGCAATTCTATTTCATAAATTACAATTTCGTTAGCAAAACAAGCAGTAATCAACTTCTGTCGATCAAAACTACTCTTTATCTTTGCCTTTGGGTTTGTTGTGTCCATCTCTTTCTCGTCGTTTTTACTACCTCATAAAAGAGACAATTCTACTCTATCGATCGACACTACAAATTAAACTTCTTGTGTTCAATTATATCTTTATCTCCGCTCTTGATATATTCTTCTCTTCCCCCCTCGCTCTCTCTCTCACTCTCTCAACTCTTTGCTGCAATCGATCGATTAGAAAATTATGATATACAAATGCAATTAATAGCAGGTGAACTTAATAGATTGCATTTGTATTGTTGCTTGACAACCTTTGACAACCTTTCTTTGCCGTTTGTTAGTTGATGGCACTTCACTTTGCCCTTTGCTTTGCCCTTGGTTATGCCCTTGGTTCTACACATCTATTTCTAATAGTCCAGTGATGCAACTTCTAAGGACAAAAAGGGCTTATATAAAATCGGCAAATTTTCATTTCACTATTAACAACTCAACACACTCTAATTGCAAGCGCTGGTCGATTGCCGCTGCTAATAATCTGCACAGCTAATAGTAATAGATATAACAATGAAGAGAAAGTCTTGTGGCATATTAGCCCTAGCGGCAATCTCAACAATATCATTACCAATCACTCTCGTTGATGGTGCCAAATTATCATCCTCTTCTAAAATACGAGGTGGCAACACGATTGCTACTACCCTCCACCACAATAACAATAGTAGCAGTGGTAAGAAGAGGACAAGACATGATACAACCAATAAACGATTACCAATACAAGATTCTCATCAGAAGGAGAAGATACTAAAATGGAATTTATCACAACAACAGTTATTAGAAGTAGAGACCATTGATGATAAAGTGGGGCGGGTCCAAGATGATATTAGTGAATCAACTTTAGACCATAATACACCAAAACAACAACCTGATGAAGAACAGCGTAAGTTATCAACATCAATGCATCATAAGAAAACTAGTGATTATGGCTTTGTTTCAGTAGAGCATGCCAAACCGCCACCACCACAGCCTGCGACAGCTCCAGGCAGCAATCTGAATAATATAATTGCCAATAGTATGAATGGTGACAAGTCTCCCGATGACGAACCTCAAGCTCAGCCTCCATCGCCCGCGGTAGTAATTGATGGTGGTAGTGCTCATGCAATGTTACCGTATGGTAGTGCCGCCACGCATACCAGTAAAACTGAACCTTCCTCAACAACCTCAACAACTAATAACAATAATAATAACGACTCATCAAACAGCATGTCATATTGGGAGAATTATATAGCACCCATGACCTCTCAAACTTCAACCTCAACTAACAGTAACAACGACTCAGCAAACAACGACTCAACAAACAATATATCATCCTACAGCACTTCAACCGGTGGAGTAACACATTCCAAATCTGAACCAGTAGAAGCACTCTACTATCCTATCTTCATCAAAGACACCAATCGAGACCCTAATGATTCAAGTAACTCCATAGTTAGCGGAACATGTACCAACCTCAACACACCACCAAAGAAATATCACAATCCTACCCGATTTTCAAAATTCATGTATACAACAAAAGAAGAATGTTGTATATCATGGTATACCAATCCCTACACATGTCTCACCACACAATCAACAATTGATATACATGATCAACTATTGAAACGTAATCCAACCACTGGCAATATAAATAAATATTATCCTATATTTGATATGAATAAATATCCAAATGGAGCATGTATAAACAATGGTATGGAGCCGAATGAGTATGTAAATACGGAGAGTGTACAGTATTTATTTATTGAAATGAAGTATTGTTGTGGTACTTGGTTTATGGATGAGGAGTTGTGTTTAGCTGCCACTGAGGGGAGTATGAGTGGAAGTGGGGAAGGAAGTATGGAGCAGCAGTCACAGAGTGTAGGCGATGGAGAACTAATTACTGATGCCGAGCTATCAAAACTTGAAGAGTCAATGGTTGGTATGACAAGCTATGGCCATACAACATTACACTCCTCAGGCTCAACTTCAAACAATATGTACTATCCATCATTAAATACAAACTTATATCCAAATGGTGCATGCTTACATGATGGGAATCAACCATCTGCCTACAACACTAACAATAATGGCGGTGGTATGAAGTATCTATTTACTAGTGAAAAGGAATGTTGTGATACTTGGTTTATGGAGGGAGAGTTATGTTTAATGGCTTCGGTTACTAATAATCATGACAATGACAGCAATGGCAGTAGCAATGGGTGGTTAGATACGACTCCTTCACCTACACCGGATGAGACTTATATATCTCCTTGGCCAACTTGGTCAGATGATGACGAAATCGACGAGCCATCCCAACAACAGGACACACCCCAAACATTGGACTTTATACCAGCCGATGCCTCCGATTCATTCAAACCAAACACAAATTATAAACATACATCTCAATCACCCACAATTGTCTTTTATGAATCATTTGAATCAGGCGACTTTACTAAATATGATTGGTCTCGTCCAACCTCTCCAACTGATACGTACAATGCGAATAATGGATATATCGAAATTGATAAATGGGAAGCAGACAGGACAGGTATAGCCTATCATGGTAACTACGCCGCTCGGCCTGGTATTATATCAACACCAAATGGTCAATCAAACTTGACAATATCATTAGAAGATTTAGATACTTCTGCTAATGGTGGTTTATTATCCTATTCAATCCATGCTAGTGTGGAAATACCAATTGATGTTATATATTTTAGTATTAATGATAGGACATTACATGTTTATGATAAGGTAACTGGTAGTAGTGGTAGTGATCAATATTCAAATGGTGAATGGGAAACGGCTTCGGTATTATTACAGCCAGGTGAACATGTATTAACATGGAGTTATCAATATTATGGTATGCCATCTTCAACTGATTCAAATTATGATCCTTCGTATGTAATGGATCCAAGACGTGTAGGTAATACATGGTTAGATGATATAATCTTTGAATTGTTTACTGGTGATGTTATATATAGTGATAATGGTGATGATACCAAGAGTTTATTATATGACGATGAAGATGAAAGTGAAGATAGTAGTATACGTACTATATGGAGTTTGGCTAGTGATACGAATGCCTATTTGGGTACACATTCGTATATTGCACATACTAATGATATTCAACAACACAGTGGTTCAAGTGATATATCATGGACAATAATAGCAGGACCATCCGGGGGTATACTTAGTTTTGCTATCTTTGCGAATGTTTATGCCCCACATGACTTATTAGAGTTTAGCGTCGATGGTATACCCGAGGTGTTGTTTACTACTATATCAAGTGGTTGGGAACAAAAGTATATACAGGTAGAGGGCGGTAAACATGTTTTGAAATGGAAGTTGATTAAGAATGTTGCAGGCTTGAGTGGTGATGTACTGAATGATGTGAATGTACCCGATAATTATGAGGGGTATGTGAAAGTTGATGGGATAATGTTTTTGGATAATCAGGTACATTATGATAATGCCGCCTCGAATACTGCTGTTGTCAAGGAGACTACGACACAGGCTACCCAGCCAATAATAACAACAACGGAAAAGCCCGAGGTCGTCACGACCACAACATCCACAACTACTCAGGCCGAGGCTACAACAACGAAGACTTCCACAACTACCACCGCTACAGAAGAAGAAGTAATCACTCCAAATTATGCCGTAGACGGTTGTCCAGATGGACTACATCAAGTCGAAGGCCTACCAAACTGTTGCATCGACGAGCCAAACTACCTAGGAGATGGGGCCTGTGATCCATGGGGACCATACAACACCGCCGATTGTGCCTATGACTTAGGTGACTGTTGTTACGAGACTTGTAATCATGACTCACCATATGGATGCATGATGAAGGATGGGAATGAGGACGAGGTGGGACCGTTTGGTTTCTTCTGTTTAGATCCACGATATTCGGTTATAGATGAGACCAGGTGTGATGTTGAGAATCGAGAATGGATTGGCGATGGTGGCTGTGATGCCGATGGTGGATACAATACGGAAGAATGTAAGTTTTTGTTTCTCTCTCCTTGTGTATGTTTCACAGAGTCGACTTGTTCTGACCTTCCTACTTTCTCTTCTTCTAAAACTCAGGCGGATGGGACATGGGTGACTGTTGCGAAGAGACGTGTAATCAGGAGTACTCGTTCTATCCCTGTGGTGCCAACCAACCCTATTCATGTCAAAGTTCAAGATAATATCAAGGCCCTCAAGGAATGCAGATTGAGCTCCCCAAGATAAGGCAGTATGACATGCTAGAGTACGCCAATCCCTCGAGCGAGTAATGCCCTCAAGTCCAAGCTTCCCTGCGCAATACAAGAGTCAGAGTCCATACTACTCTCATTCGAACGAGAGAGGAGTTAAGTTAACTATCCTATGAGAAGACTGTCTTGTAGCCATAAATGTTACACTTAGTAATTTGATCGAAGTTCATCCCAACAATAACATTCCTCATAGTCTACCCCTCTTACTCCAAAACAATACAATTTATCAGAAGGAGTAGGAGCTAATTTGCTTGTGCGGTCTGGCTCTAACCACCCTTGAGCCAGCCCATCATCATAGGCATCCGGGTGAAACTTCCCAATAAATGTTACTTCAAGAACTGTTGGATCGACTTTTGATATAGTAGCATCAGACACATAACAGTATCTGTCACCTGCGCCCTGGCAAATTGAAACTCGTCTTATAGCCTTGGCTACATCATCAAATGAGAAGTTGAGAGGGAGATCTACGTCAAAACCACAACTCTTTATGCCCCAATCGGCAAGTCCTCTTACTTTTCTAATTCCATCATTTGGAACTTTGGAAGGTAATAATAGCTCAAAATCTTTGGAGCCTTCCTTAAAACCCCACCTACTAGAATTCCATGGTAACTCAAGCTTCTTACAGAACTCAGTGAGACGACGCAAGCTTGGATCATCCATAGTTCAATGTTTGGTATGATATGATTAATCAAATGTGAAAATTTCACTTGGAATTAGGATATGATTTGAATATCCGTATCTGTACCCAATATCTTCTCTTTATTGTCGTCATCTAATTCCATTGACGGTGCTTGATAAACCATGGAAAGTATGGCATCAGCCTTCTGGTATGCATCAACCATATCCCGTAGATTCCTTGTATCTGAGAATGGATTACCCATAAATGATGATGTTGATGTTGATGAGGTACCGATGTTACCCTTCTTCTCTTCCACTTCGATAGAGTTATTAAACTCATTATTCAGCTTCTCTGTTTGTTCTTTCCACTTCCTTTTGGCGTGATCTTTCCACACACCCGATATAACTTCGCCCGCAGTAAACACTAATCCAAAAGGTATAGTTAATGATCCAAGAGATGCAATTGATATACCAGCCAGTGCCAATCTACTACCTAAATTAACATTCCCAAGAACACTTTCTGTTTGATGTGTTCTCCATTCACCCGTCATACACCAGACCGCTACACATTCACAATTACTCTCAACTAATGAATAGGTTGGTATATAATGTGGATATTTTAATAAGAATTCAACACGGCGTCGTATAATATGTACTGGATCAACTGGTGCCGATGAACTACTGTATTCGACTTTCTTCCAATCAGATGAATTTACCAATAATACTCGTAGACCATGATTGTCATCATCTGATTCACTACCAAAACTGCCAAAGCTACCACTACTAACTCCACTACTAGCTAATCCACTTTCAGTTGTCCCTCGTATGGCATTGCCTGGACGTTATCACAGTTATTAAGGATGAAAAAGTAGGGATGATTGTAACATAAGTTAGTAAAATCAAAGTAAGGTCAAATGAAGCAGTCAACTTGATAAATACTTGAATTCACATGGCAAAACAATACATACGCGGACTTTCCTGCATCTCCGGCTGTGAAGTCAGCTACACATAATGTACCCTCTCCGTCTGATCTCGTTGATAAAACAATTGCATGATGGTCGTAGGGTATTACGCCGGCTGCATTGCACTGGAGAGTTATATGATCTCCAGCCTTGAATTTGGCGACTTCATCGGTACTACTGCTTGAATCATTATTATTACTTGAGGTATCATTAGTATCATTATCTTCATCACACAACGAATTATCATCAACAGAACTTTTGCAATACGAAACTTTTTGCTCACATGATATGCACACTTTGTTGTTTGATACCGATTCTTCTATACCACAGTCATCACACATCAATACACTACTACTAGACGTATCGTTGTCCTCCGTCATATTGCTACTACCTTCAGAAAGCCGAGAGTTAGTTCTCTGATTGTTAGCTGCCAATTAATAGTCTCAATAGTTCTGTACAAGGCTGATCCGTTTATTTATCAATATTTTATTTTCTAAGATACCGCCTCTATTATTATGAGAGATGTGAGATAGATGAGAGTATTGTTGAAGAGTTAGGTTGGCCATCTTTGACCATCCTATACCACAGAGAAAAGAAACGGAAGGTTACAAAGGCTGAAGCCGACAGCGACAATATTTTTTGTTGGTATTATCGTTGGCATTAGTAAAGATTGAAAGTTATCGTAGAGTGGAGACTCAAAATCAAATGATGAGTATGTCTGATAGTTGCAAAGACAGTACTGTGAGTACGGCCGATAATGAGGATGATAATATTGTATCAGTATGTGCCAATTGTGGTAAGGGTGAAGAGGAGGGTAGTAAATTGAAAAACTGTACAGCATGTAAATTGGTGAAATATTGCAGTAGAGAATGTCAAATTGCTCATCGTCCACAACATAAAAAAGAATGTAAGAAACGAGCAGCAGAATTACATGATATTGAGTTATTCAAGCAACCTCCACCAGCTGAAGATTGTCCGATTTGTTTCGAACAATTGCCATTACTGAATACAGGGAAGAGATATCAATCATGTTGTGGAAAGTTTATATGCTGTGGATGTGGCAATGCACCTGTTTATGATGATCAAGGCAATATATTGGAGAAAACTTGTCCCTTTTGTAGAACTCCATATAATTATTCAGAGAAGGAGACAGTAGAAAGAAATAAGAAACGAGTAGAGTTAGGTGATCCCATTGCAATCTACAATGAAGGATGTTGTTATACAGATGGGACAGACGGATTTCCACAAGATTATTCAAAGGCATTAGAACTTTTCCATCGGGCAGCAGAACTCGGTTATGCTACAGCTTACAATGATATTGGTTATGCTTATAGTAATGGTGAAGGAGTAGAAATTGACAAGAAGAAGGCCAACCATTACTATGAGCTAGCAGCTATTGCAGGGATTGCAGTAGCAAGGTACAATCTAGGAATGGAGGAAGGGAATGTAGGCAATATGGATAGATCAGTAAAGCACCACTTAATTGCAGTAAGGAGTGGAAGT
>Ga0214480_100527_pt1 | contig 19222 bp, 19 predicted proteins | sample M1_20Mar14CPVII9_3_FD_165042 | JGI IMG/M metagenome (GOLD analysis project Ga0214480, IMG submission 165042) | Marine eukaryotic communities from Monterey Bay, California, United States - M1_20Mar14CPVII9sort6BwellE17 | ecosystem: Environmental > Aquatic > Marine > Unclassified | place: USA... | reverse complement strand
CTTGTTGAAGCGGCTCAAGATGATAATATTGAAATAGAGGTTCATCTAGTTAGTGAAGCTGGGGCGAGTGTATGGTCTGTGACAGAGCAGGCCAGTGCTGAATTCCCAGACGAATCTCCGGGTGCCATTGCTGCTGTTTCCATTGGACGAAGGTAAGTGCAACACAAGTATGTACATCTTTCTTCACGTTGCCGAGACTGTCATATTATAACTTATATTCTCTTGTTTATAGATACTTGAATCCCTTGAATGAGCTGGTGAAGATACCGCCAAGATCCCTTGGACTTGGTATGTACCAACATGATGTGTTAGAAAAGATATTAGACGAGAAGCTTAGTCTGACGTCGGTTGATGCTGTGGCGGAAGTAGGTGTCGACATCAACTCTTGTTCTCTTGCGATCCTTGAAAAGGTACCTTCATTGACACCTAAGCTATGCGAGAAGATCATGAAAGCAAGGCCACTAAAATCAAGAAGTGATTTGTTAAAGATTTCCGGCTTGGGGCCCAAGACGTTTCAGAATAGTGCAGCCTTTGTTCGTGTGTCGTCGGGTGGATGTGAGGCATTAGATGCTACACTAGTTCATCCTGAATCATATGATCTAGCAAGATGGCTATTAAAGGAATTGCAGTGGAAGTTATCTACCCCATCCTCAGTCAAGGTTGGCATATCAGAGGTACAACAAAAGGAAGAATGGAAAGCTGCCGCAGAGAAGGCATCTACCAAGTTTAATGTTACAACAGACAGATGCATGACGGTGATTGAACATCTCTACTTTTCTATAACGAGTCCAGATCCGCGGCTTCGAAAGAAGGCAACTGAGCAAAAGACCTCGTCTGTAGGGTCGACATCTGGTTGCTCTACTCTCCCAACTCATGCATCTACGATTGACAAGCTACGAGATAGTCAATTGCCCATACGCAATATCGTAGCGACTGTTCGTAATGTTGTCGACTTCGGGGCATTTGTTGACTTGGGTTTAGAGTGTGACGGGCTTATTCACCGCTCAAAGATGGGAAATGTACCACTGAATAGTATAATGGTTGGACAAGAGGTTGGTGTTGATATACTTGGAATCAGTAACAATAACAAAATCTCAGTTGGATTATGCGGACTTGATTTACCAGCAGAATCACGAGGAGATAATAATAAGCGGCAATACACTGATGATAGAATGCCTGCAGCAAAGAAGCAGCGGAAGGGGAAGTAGCTGTACTAACTCTAACCTGTACTACACTAGAAAGTCTGGAACACATAATCACAATGTGCACTACCCACTACCATAGCGGCAGCCGGCAGAGCAGCAAAGAAACAATCTATCCTCCCTGGGGGTGTATGTACTTGTACAGAGGTCAGTACCGTACCGGAATGACCCCACTGTTCGAATGTGTTCCTAAATTTGGGCTTGGTTTTTCATTTTCATTCACTGATTAGATTGAAGATTTGATGATGTTGTTGTCTGATAATAAGGACTACGATCAGTCACTGGATATTGAATAAACATACAAGGAATAATATATACTAAACAACATTATGACAATTGCAACAACAGCAGGCACAATATCGGCCCTTGTCGCTTTCGTGTCACTACTTGTGGCTCATCAAAATCAAAACAAACAAATTCATGATCTCTCCCGTCAATTGTCCGAGGTATTAGAACTCTCTAATATTGATACATTATTAGTAGAGGATGATAATGCATTATTATCACGACGTACAGAAGAGTCTGTATCAGTAGGATCATTTACATATGCCTCGGACTTTGGAGTGGTTGGAGATTCGAAAGCAAATGATGGGCCTGCATTACAAGCTGCAATTGATAGCGCTGCTACTGATTCATCTGGTGGTACTGTCATCTTACCCAAAGGTGTATTCTTTTTCTCGGAACCATTAGTTATTCCAGGAGGTGTTACACTGCAAGGGCAGGGATATGGATCCAGTCCTCTTGCAATTCAATTTGATGCGGGAGGTACAACACTTGCTTACTGTGGTACAGATTATGCTGTCAAGATAAATGGAAGTTCTAGTGGTATGCGTGATTTAGCAGTTTATGATTGGCCATATAATCATGGAGAATTTGATAGTGGTTGTCCTGATATTAAAGCAGCAGGAGGAGTGGTCGTGAAGGGTGATGGAAAGCTTGTAGAGAGTGTAGAATTGAGTAATGTATTCATATATTATTTCGTTGGTGGGGATGCTCTTTCATTAATTGCAACTAATAATGGTGGTGTCGGATATGGTTACTATGAGAATCTTAGGTTGAGGCATGCACATACTGGGATTAATTTGTATGCTGAAACGGGATCTTTTGTCAAGTAAGTGCATGTCTTGTGTATACTTTCAATTGTTTGTGTATATGAATATGCTAAATTTGTCTCTTTTGTTTACGCGCTACACAGTACCAACACATTCGTCGGTGGTGCAATCTCAGGTGGGGATTTCCACTACGGTATTAAAGCAGTCTCTGATGATGATTGCAATGATAACAAATTCTATGGTATTTGTGTTGAGCCTGGAGACAGTGAAGTTGCACATTTATCGGCTAATTTGTTTAGAAACTACAACGTCACATATCTGCTAATAATATATCATACTTATTTTATAATCTATCCAATCCCTTGCCACGCCCGTACATTCAACAACATGGCGAGATTGGTACGATTTAGTTAAAGAATCCATTTGAATTCTTTGGGCATGGGTTTGGGGCATTGGAGCTATCGAACTCCCCCACACGACAGAGCCTGAGGAAGCGAGTAGGATACTTTGATGACCGCAAGCCGCGTGAATCAGTTGCTGCACGGAGACGAGGCAATGTATATTGTTGGACACGCGACTGTCCAGGAACGATACAAGTCGCACCAACCCCATACTGAGCATAATTATCACACTTTGTCTTTCCTTTTGCTAAATTCAATGATGAAAACTTTGCAATATCCTCTCCATTCTCACTAACAATACAATCCTTTCCATAATGACTATCATCTGGAGCATTAGCTTGTAACAACTCATGGTAGCGATTGTTTATAACTGCAATACGTGCATCGGCATCAACCGCAATTGTGAAGTCATCAATGTGTTGCCCTACAGTCAACACTTTAACTAGCCATAAGTTATCTGCGTCTCCAACTTGAAGACCACCGGGCATGCTATCATGAACTTGATTTAACGTAAAATCTCTCCTCAAAAGGCCAGGGAAGAAAGCATCCTGTTCTGGACGACTCGTTTGAATAGAGATGAGGGATGTACCATCCAATGCATCATACACAAGAAGTGTAGTATCATTCTCAATACAATACATGACTGCTTCAATATGAGTAACTAAACTAGACCCCATTGATACTAACTCATTACCATTGGTATTGATATCACTCATTAGAGGAGTTCGATATTGGGGACCACCAATTCCACTTGGGTTGTATCTGACCAAAGTGATGGCCGCACGTTCTCGGTGTAATACTGGGCCACTACCCAATGTTACATTGGTTAAATTATTAACACCACCTCCAAATGTAGACACGACACTGTCCTTAGATGAGCATACATTGAGTGCAGGAACACTGGCACAAATCATCTGTGGGGATTGGTTGAGGATATCATCTTTTGATGTCAAGCCGAGTATTGACATGACAGTAGCGGACCAAAATACAATAACTGGTTCAGCAACTTTCCAACCACATGACGTAGCAGCCTCTTCAGCGCACATATCATCATCCAGTAACTCTCGGCCATCCATCACCCGACGTCCAAACTCAGAGGCATTAGACACGCAAGTGACAAAGTTGCTTGCTAGCTGGGATGAATTAGCTGTAACACTTTGGGGGAGGGTGCTACCTTGAAAATCGAACACACCAAAGTTGGAGAAGTTGTCACTAATCATCACACAACGAAGATCATCGACGAGCACTTGAAACAACTCCCGATGACCAATGTATTGAAAAAGATTAAAGTAACACACAGACATATCGGCACTTCGAATTGCAAATGTTTTCCTATTACCAGCTGGCCTAGGGTATGTAACCAAAGACAAATGATTGGCAATGGGGACGCAAGCCATGAACTTGGTAGGATCAAGTCTGCTAACAATCTTGTCAATACCCCTACTTGTACCAGCAGCACCAAAGAAACGAAGACCACCTCCAATGGCTTGGAAGAACTCAGCAGCGAGTTGAATGAGCGGTGCCATCTTACCAGCCTCCTCGTCGTTGATGGCAATACATCCATGACAAGTACAGTTAGGCATTCGAGCATTCAGCCAGGTAAAATTTATCCCCATTTCACTCAACTTTCGTTCGATCAACTTGGCAATAGTATACGTTGGGCTATCCGTTGGATCTACACCGGGGGGATAATAGCCAGTCAAAGCTGCACTGATTCCACTTCTGGCAGCACAGAGGAGCATACCAATGGTATGTTCCTCCCCGAGTTGTGCGTTTTGAAAGAGTCCACCAAAACGCATGTATACATCTTGGCCAAGGGTTGCACATATACCCCCCGGCCCGAATAGATTATCGAGCCTGCCTATGTGGTGTTGTTTGATAGCTGCAATGCTTCCTGGGACTAGTACAGCAAAAACACTACCTTGTAACTCAAGTGCAGATTGACCAGGATGGAAGGTTAATGTACGAGTAGATCCACCATTGGTCAAGGGAATACTACGACGCATGGTAACTCTAGTTGGCAACACTGGTGTGTAGTCTTGCACTGGTATATTGAGTGCAGTAATAGCATTAACAATACCACCAGCACCCATACCCCTTGATGACGACGTGACACGAGCACCAGACGATGAAGCTGAGATATATGAATGTAGGAATATATGTGAGATAGAGTCATAGATTAAAAAAAGATACCAAATCACCAAATGGATACAAACTCACCAGCTTGTACACTTGCAGATGAAGCCCCACGATTCTGCTGCTGTGCCACAACACGATTCGACTGTACACCACCACCGGCAACACGATTTGGCTGCGAGACAGGTCCCTGTAGAGTCCTAGCAAATTGTTCGTCATGCTTCATTAGTGATTCATCTTCTTCATTTTGCAACTGGTAAGCCAATCCGATAGATGCTGCATCATTTGATGAGGCGGTAGCATCAGTCTTGGTGGCAGCGGTGGAAACAGTACCAGCGGCGAGCCTAGATGCGGCCGCTTGGGAGGAGGTAGATTGTCCCTTTGTATCAATGAGAGAGACAAGTGTGAGGAGAGGGACACAAAAGAGAGAAAAAAGGCAACACGAACGACAATAATTCACTTACAACTATCGTATCCTTCTCAGCATCAGACATTGCTGCATCATCTTCCTCACTCTCACTCTCATCCTCCTCGCCATCAGACATTATGGCCTTTTTGGAACAAGTTTCTTGATGATCCTCACAGGCTGTGGGGCTGTCAAAGGCCTTCTCACAAAAATCACAATAAACTGTAACGTTCTCATCATCTTTGGGGTGATTATGTTCCAAAAGATAAACAGATGTTGCTCCACCACGAGCACCTTGATTCACAATGCCACCAGCATCTTGATTCGGCTGTACGGTACCCGCACTCGACGACAGTACGGCACCACCGGTAACATCCTGAGACTGTTCGGCACCACTACCCCTGTCATGATGACCAAAAGATGCGCCACATGAGAGATGGACACGAGGCACTGCAGGTGGAGACGTATTATTGGTAGCGGGAGAGCCAATGGCACCAACACATCCGGCAAAACGTGCCAATGCTTGCTCTTGCTGTTTGATAGATTCGCAATCGGTCGGCAATTGAAATTGAGAAGCTGTGGATGTTATGGCGTTGCGGGGTCGACAACGAATGTCAAGATGGATAATGTACGATTTGAGGCTAGTGAAAGAGATCTGTCAAGACCTATTATCATTATTGAGGAGTCAAGTTATGGTAATGTTATCAACGGATTGGTTGGCCACACTCACATCAAAGCAGACTTCAACAAGAACCCTGACATTAATGTCATGAGTGCAAAGAGCGTTGGTATGGATCCAGTCCCAGTGAACCAATTTTGGAATGCTGCATTCAAAGGTAGTAGTGGTCTGGAGCTTGACGAGACAGGTGCTCAGCCAAACCGTAGCATGCCTGGTTGGAAGCTTGAGGGTGGCAGTGCTGCAACTCCTAATGCCAATGTATTTACACTGGAAGATGATGGTGGTTTATACCCCGATCATAATGTTTTAAAAGTTGATTACAGGAACTTCGGCGGGGCGTTCAAGATGATGGCTGATCAGACCCTTCTTCAAGAAGCCCATAGTTTCGTAACTTTTGGTGTATATGCACGATCATCCGTTCAGGGAAGTATCAGTGCTGTCATGAGGTATACATCTGGTAGTATCATCTCTTCGGCTTCTCATTCTGGCTCTGGCGACTGGGAGTTCATCGGGATGAGTGCTCTTTACTCCCAGTCTGCTCCATACTTCTACTTCTCCATCACTGGTGATGTTGACTTGACTGCTCCTACTTTGACCTTTGGTCAGACTCCTGCCACGCCAGGAGCCTCTCTCATGAGTTCAAGTGGTGCTAGAATGTCTGGCACTCTAACTACAGGTGTTGGAATCGGCAACCCTCCACCACCAAGCACACCAACTTACAAGAAAAAGTGGTGGATCTTACCACAGAATGAAGGCAATGTCTTTCTCATGAACAGTAATTCTGATCATTCAATTGAACGATTGAATGATCGTGGTGAAGACAGATTTCCTCGAGGTACTGTGATCACTTTAATGTTTGATGAGCCTGGCACTAAGGTTGAGAGTAATGCCTACATTGAACTGACAGGCGGAGAAGACTTTGTGTCAAGTGCAAAGACATCTATCACTCTAATCACACAAGGTACTGGAAGTTGGCAAGAGGTTGGAAGGAATGAAGGTAAACAACTAGTACAGCCTAGTACAACGCCCTCTTGTATTGGCACACCGCCTTCAAGTGGTAACTATTGGATTCTTCCCAAGGGTTGTGGAACTGTGTTCCTCATGGAATCTGGACCTTATATCGCCCGTTTGAGTTATTCTACGGCAGATCGATTCCCCTATGGTACAGTCGTTACACTGGTATGGGAGGAGGCGGGTAATACCGTTGTTGATTCTGCATACATGAAACTAAAGAATGGTCAGAACTTTGTGTCAGGTGAACAAACAAGTCTTACTCTTATGACTAAAGGTTCAGCAACTTGGTATGAGGTATCAAGGAATGTCTAATCGAAGAAGAACCTAAAGAAGAGGTAATTTAAAGGTTGAGTTCGAGGTAAGGTTGCAAGCTACTGATGAGAAGAATCTAGGCAAACTTTCAGCTATATTATTAATTTAATGAATGATATTTATGTACTGCATCAAGATTGTGATTTATCTGCACCAAAGCTGAATCTATATATCTCATCCATTGACCGCTTTAAACTAGGATGTAAGACATCTGGATATTCCTCAAATAACATCATTACTGTGCCCCAAATCCCTGCCGCAGCCCATGGGTATGTTTTATTGAATGTTAATCCCTTCCATGAGAATGGTGGTAATCCCTTTTCACGAGCCAATTTGATACATCCAACAATGATACGACTTGCAAGGTATAGTAACAATTGATAATTAATACTACTGTAGTTTCCCCATACTAAGTATCCTCCCACTGAGCCGGCTAGGAATGCATGATATGGTTGTTCAGGTAGTCCGGGTTTGCTAGGATTTGGTGTTATTGATGTTATGTGTCTTCTTCTTTGGTAATATGGCCCATTAACTATTATTGATAATAAAGATTTACTCAATTGACGAAGTATCCCATAATGAATAGTATCTGCATCGTATCCTTGGTTTATTCTTTTACTTAATACTTTAAGTGATGACAACATGAACTTATATACACATGCAAATGCAGCCAAGTTGGTTGCATGTTCAGTAGCAAGTTTTGCAATAGTCTTTATTTTTTCATTAAATGATAATTTACTACCAAATAAAAATGTCATTATCGTTGCATGGGGGAGACGAATCTTCAAACCGTATCTTCCTCCCCCGACCAAAGCGGAGAGAATAACAGCAACTTCTTCCCATAATGTTATTGAACTGGTATCATTATTATTAGTTGATAGGATTGCCTCTTCATTGCTAATGTCATTCATGATTTTATGAAGAAGATACTTTTTGTGTGGGATACTCTTATTCAGTACCTATTGCAAATCACTTTGATATATTGAGTACACTGCTTTGAGCAGCACAGTTAACTGTCGTCTTCTCTCTATATTCTTATATGTGATGAAATCATAAGTATCATCGTCAGCATCACTGATAGAATAGAATCCATCAGTTTACACTGATGGCTGGGGATGGTATCCTTTTTGGGAATTAGAAATTAGAACTCTAAACGTCCCCTTATTACCCACCTACCTCACCCAATACTGCAAAACATCCATCTCTGCTCTCACTCATTGCTATAACCACTGCTTGTATAATAACAATAATAATAAATCAATATCTTCCTTATTACCATCTTCTTAAATAACAATATCATGGCAATAACTGCTAGTCAAAACGATCTCCTTAATAGATTGCAAACGAGCTATGCAAATGGTTTGACAACTGGAGAGGCCTCTCAACGTCGACGAGATGAAACAAATGGAGGGCTGAACAATGTCAATCCTCCCATCAATTGTCCGAAGTGGGTCTGTTGTCTACTGTGAGTTTTAAATGGTATACTCTATGTATATTTATGTGTGTCGAATATATGTTTATATGTATCTGATGTGTATTGATCTGTAAGCACTTCAGTTTTTTCTTTGTCCTTGTGAATGTTTATATGTGTCGATTATTATTATCTTTACACGGATCGTGATGTGTATTTATTTATATGTATTATGTTGTGTACTATTTTCATATGTAAATAAACATAATCGTATATTTATACTCACTTTATTTTTTATTCTCTTATTATATCCTTACATCATAGACCATGTATCAATCATGTACCATCAATGAAACAATTTCGATTAGTCCAACCTGAAGATGCAGAAGTATTACGCGATAAAAAGTATATAAGATATGATCATACTAGCTTGGTTGTGGGTGATATTGTTAGATTAGTTGAAGGAGACGTAGTTCCGGCAGACTGCTCAGTCATATCGTTAGGAATGGATCGTGTAGATGCAACAACAATAGTAGATGAAGAGAATAACAATACAGCGTCAACAAATGGAAGTAATAGCATGATGGATATGACAGTTGACTCTCATCTCATTACAGGAGAAATCAAACCAAGATTAATATCGAATCAGTCAAAAGGAATAGTCAACAACTTGACAACATTATATTATGGAAGTCGTATATTAGAAGGGGCCTGTATTGCAGTAGTAACCGCAACAGGTAGCAGAGTTGTACTCGCAAAGTTGATTAGAGAAGGAAGATTTCCACCAAGTACCGACTTGACAGATGAAGTGCAAGAGATTAATCGATTAGAAAATGAAGAGGGAGATATTGCACTAACATCACTGTCATGATTTACACATTTAAATTATTGGGAGAGTCTTTCCATGCATTTTTCTATCAACTACTGATGGATATGGCTTCAAGAAGGGATCGGTATTATCATACTCTTGTATTCGATTTCTTCCCAAGCATTTCTCCATCTGCGCAATTCTATTTGAAATTTGAGGAGGCATACTGAGTGACATATGATTATCACTTTCTGTTGTATCTATGTTGCCGTCGTTGCTGCTGGTAGTAGTAAAGTTATGAAATGGACCTTTAGATGGATGATTTCTCTCATATTGTATAGTCAGCACCGCAATCGTTTGTTAGTGCAATCATTATATCGTAAAACAAATTGGGTTTGTCAGTATCCAGTAACCCTTTTTCTCTGTTGTGAATTACATCAAGTTGTTCTTTGGAATTGTTTAAATCAGAGGATATCGTGTTGTGAATTGTTGAAAGAATCTTGGATCGTTTCAGTCTCCCTTTTTGTAAGACTTCATCCAAAGCAAGTGCAGTATCATTCTCGTCTTCATCGACTGTTGCATTTGTACGGATTGACTTCTGATACGCAGATTCTTCCTTGCTTGCTGCTTCTTCTGCCTTCTGATGTTGAAGATCTTCGGTGGCTTCGACAGTACAAATAACTTCTTCTTCGAAGCTGACTGGTGTTGTCCACATCTTTATTTGGGCTCTAGCGAGATTAGCAAATGAATCTCTCAACTTTGATGACATAAATGCCTGAAAGCAAGATGAACAGAAGGATATGGCGACGCCTCTTTCTACTGCTACAACTGAAACTTGTTCCTTTTCAAGACTGCAAATATCATAATCTTGAAGGAAAGGAGTTAGTCCAATGAGCCTACACAATGAACTTCATTTTCTTCAATCTTTCGAACACCAAGCAACTTCCAGTGGCAATAAGACTCGGTCGATATCATCACCTTGTTTGGTCAAGATTTGACCTTCCCTGAAGCTAAAGACTTTAATTGGATTACCAACAGAACAGTTACAATCAATTTCGTGTGATTTTTTTTGCAATATTTCACATATTCCAATATCATTAAATACACGCTTCCCTATCAAAGAGCCTTGCAATCTTTCTAAATATGGCGAAGAGTGTGCAGATCTCAAGACAAGGTAGGTTGAGCCTTTATCGAAGTGAATTGTTGTCTTCCTTCCTTGTCTAATTCGTATTCTCTATGTTCTTGAAGAAGAGTTCTGCAGATGAGTTTGGAAATGAAGCTGCCCTAGTACATGTTGAGCTTCTCAAGTTCACTGCCTGGTTTAGCATTTACGAGGAGAGATTGTCCTCTGCTTGAAACTGTAGCTCGACCTCTAATCAAAACGAAGAGTCCGTCTGTATAAGAATTATCAGTATCAAACTCGAAAACAAATTCGAGGTATTTACAAAGTACAAGTCTCTGCCTGGGAGATAGGCCTTGTAAAGCAAGTCCGTTTGTGATAAAAGGCTATCGACGGTTCTGTGAATGAGTTCTATGTCTTTGCTGCTTCTAATTGCAAAGCTCTTTTTCACTATCTGTTCAATCTCTGAACTTAAGTTCGTCATTGCGCCGCACCTAATCAGTCAGTGAAACTTTCCTAGTCCAAAGTTAGAGGTAAGATATCTATTACAGTGTATTTCAATGACGTTGGGTAGAACTGCAGTAGGATAGTGGGTAATTGAATCGAAATCGTGCAGCTTGCAACTCGTGTTTAGACAGCTTGTGTTTGGGGAGCCCTATAGGTGGCTAGACGATACGCTTATTTATCTTCTTCGTTAGGGGACTCGCACTCATCGCTTTCACTTGATATCAAGCATCTACATTAATCTCTGCTATTCACGACTACTCTACTCGCCCCACCTCTCCCTGTTAGCAATAACAACAACGGCAAGGAATACACACTCTCAAAATAGACGGCCTCGATAAAAATGGATCAACAGCAAGAGCTAGAACCAATTCGAGTACGAATCATTAGTATAGGGGATGTCTGTAGTGGGAAATCAGCTTTGATCAAGAGGTAAGTAATTGCATTTGTCAACATAAGATCCGTATTCGTATAAATACTCATTCTATTATACATAAAAAGGTATTGCGAGCCAACGAGGTTTGTTTCTAGACACATTCCAACAATTGGATGTGACTATGGTCTCAAGACTATTAATAAGACGACGAATGACGGTACTTCAACCGATGTAAAAGTAGATTTCTTTGATCTGTCGGGTGATGTAGCCTACAGTGAAATACGGAATGAGTTCTACAGCAATGTTGATGGAGTACTGCTTGTGTTTGACGTAACATCCAGACAAAGCTTTGAATCACTGGATAGTTGGATAATAGAGCTTAGAAAGTACGGAGTATCAACTGAGAATACATCAATGGTTCTTGTCGGTAACGAAGCAGACAAGTATCCCCGAGAAGTGAAAGAACAAGAGGTGAGTTTAGAGGATGTTGAGTGTAAGTATTTGCCGAATATGAAGCTAACTCTCGCTTATCATCATTGATGATCAGGCCACATCATTTGCTATTGAACGAAACTTGACATACTTTGAAACAAGTGCCAAGACAGGCAGTGGTTATGATACAATTGATTTTCTAGTAGAAGATGCAATCAAAAGAGGCTTTTAAAAGTGAATAGATGGAGCTCTGACTGTACATACTTTGAAACAAGTGCCAAGACAGGCAGTGGTTATGATACAGTCGACTTTCTAGTAGAAGATGCGATCAAGAGAGGCTATTACAAGTGAATAGATGGAGTTCTGCTCTACATAAATTGACAAAGATAGGGGCCTATACATATTGTGATATAATCTTTACATACAAAACATACATTAGGGCAATACAGTTGCGCTTGCAGTAGCTGTAGCCACCACTGCCACTGGTTGAAGGCGTAAGACTATACCACTATATGAAATCTCAAGATCAGATGGACTCCTATATAACTGTACATTAATATTCCAATTGAAGAACTCGTCAGTTGCATAATCAAGAAGATTACTCCATTCCAACTCTTGTTTGTATCGAATCTTGTGCTTCTCATCACTAAGTAATGCCGCAGTCCTCATTGCGTTGAACACCCCTGTTTTATGAAAATGTAGAAAGATGAGGTCGGATTCCTATTAGTACTTTGATTTGCAAAGGCAGTCAAACACAAAAATTTTACAATACTAACGCAAACTTACCTGGGGCAACATCCATATTATTAGTACTAAAGCCACTAATATCTACTTGAGGCGAATTCATTTTCTGCTGTAATTTCTTCTTCTCGGCCTCAAGTAACAATACCTTTTTAATAGTACTATCTGCATAGTTCCACACTTTCATCCAACTTTCTTCTTTAACATGTAGGGCAGCCAATTCATCTGGTACAGAATCACGTTGAAATGTCCACATACCTCTCCGGTCATCATATGCGAGTATCAACTTGTTCGCCTTGATGCCAGTTACTTTGGTACATACAAACTCAATACCGTACTCTTTAAATTCAGTATCAACCATATGATGTGATGATATACCATATCGTTCTAGTGTAGTGCACTTTTGCAATAATACATTCCAACCTTTCTTTGTATCTCTAGCATACTCTGCTTTCTTCACTTTTGCTTCCTCCCTTGCTTTGTCAACTTTCTTGGAGTTAAAGACTTGCACTGTATTAGCTTTCACATAATCATCGAGTTCTTTGCTTGCTTTGATCCGTTGCACTTCTCTCTCTACAACTCCAATTGCATAATCATATAACTTCGTCCATTCTGGCTCTTTAACATTTAGGAATGATAGTTGTGCAGGCATTGGAAGTCTTTGAATACTCGGCGTGATTGTATAATCGGGACCGCTGTAATTAAAGTATAGTGTGAACTTGGATGTCATCAACATGGTTATAATTTTTATATTACTATTATTAATAGTTACCAGGTTATTACCAGGTTATTATAAGTGCCCACTGGCTAAAGCTGTAACACAGGATGTTTACGCTATGCTATATGTATTGTTTGGGCTTGTAAGTGGGTAGTTACTGTACTGCAGCACACTACATATAATATATTATGGTCATAACTCTCGACTCTCGACTGGCGGCCCTCTACACTTCGGTTAGTTCCTTTGTCCAAAAAGAGGCAACGCCGGCCTCTACGACACCGCCTCAGTTCTTCTCTTCTGTCTTCTACCTTTGTTATTGATATTATCATCCGTTAGGTATATGCGGCGGCTAACTGTATTTATCGTCTACTGCTGTGGCTGTGCAGTTGTTGATACATTTTACTTGGCTAATTTGTGGTTGAATAAAAAGCCATCACAATTATATCGTCATGTACAACCAATACCCTATTTACTAAAGTCAAATATTAATAATGATATACAAAGCTTTCCGAGAAAGAGAAGAAGAAGAAAATCTAGTGGTAAAGGAGGTACTAAGAGTAATAATAGTGTGAGATCAAACAGTAGATCAATCTTAAATTCCTTTGAGACATGTCAAAAAGAATACAAGAAGAAGAGTCAGAGAGGGAGTAGTAAATTACCATCTGTTAGTAATGTATTGAATAGTATGGTTGATGATTTGTTGGAGAATGGTGATTTATCGAATACCAATCTTTCACATCGTATCCTCCCACGAGATGCATCATCTCTAATAAGACTCCTTGGTCGAAATTATGCACATGCTAGCATGCTAAGATTTTGCAAAAGGTATTGCCGAGATATTATCAATTCTTCTCACAACAGTCAAGATGCAGAGGAGGCTGTATTATATGCTTATACCGCGGCAATAGCTGCTATTTCCAGGCCTTCTATATCAAACGATACTAATACTTACCGATCAAAGACGAATCTCCTTTCATTATTGAATGAGATGGAATCTGATTACACTGAAGAGGGTAGATCTATTCGACCAAACTCTTACACGCTCACTGCGGTATTACTTGGGATTGATAATATGAATGAGTCACTGAATGTATTAGATATGTTTGAAGAAAAGTACAGTAATAATGAGCAATCAGAAGATAGCAAGATTCTTACCGTACAAGTATATAATGTGGTTATATCGAGCTGTTCAAAATCGAAAGGTAGTAATTCGGATGGTTGGCAACTTGCACTTTCAATACTACAAAGGATGAGAAGGTATGGACCACAACCAAATGAAGAGACTTTTGCAATGGTATTACAGGCATGTGCTGATTGTACACAAATGAAGGTAGCGCTGTCACTACTTGAAGAGATACGACAATCTGGTTCAATTACTCCAAATTCAAAGTTATATGTGCCATTACTAAAAGTATGTGCCAAATCAGAAGACTCCAAAACTGCAGACTTGATAGTGACTTTGATGAAAGATGATGGTTTACAACTTACTACTGAAATACTGAACATCTACCTTTCATCTTTGGCAAAAGATGGGTTACATCTTCGAGCATTGGGAATACTACAACATGATATGATTGAGAATCCACTGACTCCGCCTGATATTTATACTTTCAACACAGTACTCTCTGCTTGTGCTAATGCAAACGACTGTGAGAGTGCATATGCTCTACTTGAAAACATGAGCGCTGGCATGTATGCCTTTCCTTCAAAAGTAGGAATACTTGTCGAAGTCAAACCTGATGTGATCAGCTACAATTCAGTCATTTCATGTGCTCATCCTGAAGACTGTGTAAGTCTCATTCAAGAGATGAGATTAACTCGACGGTATAGAGAAGGAGTCATATTGCCTAACCCAGTGACATATGTCAATGCAATTACTCAGTGTAGAAATGCAGCGATCCAAGAAGCCGATGATACTGACTCGGCCTATGAGATTGCAATGTATTTATTCAATCAAGCTCGCAATGATAAAGTTTTAAATACTTATGTCTACTCGGCGGCAATATGGATGGCTGAAATATCTCGAGATTACAAGACTGCTGTTCAACTGCTAAGGGAAGCACCCTCCCCAAATAATGTATGTTATGATGGGGTTATATCCTTGTTTAGTCAGCTTGGTATGCATAGAGAAGCACTTTACTTTTTCTATGAGATGAATAACTTGAAACTTTCGGCTAGTCGGAAGACGTATCAACGGCTTGTATTTGCAATAAACAATTCAAGAGATCGTGAGCTAGCTTCGTCTTGCAAGAGGAAGGCAGCCTTGCTTGAAGGACTCCTTTCTCACATGCCAAACTCTGATTGTACAATTGACGTTGGTGGTGCAGTTTTCTTATCTCTTATACGGAATTATGGCAACATGACAGACTCTTCTACCTCATACTCTAATGCAAGAAAGGTATATGATTCAATTATTGGTTCTTCTGATGACGCATGCCTTGCAGCACTTTTGAGAATATGCTCATTATCAAATAACAAAGCAAATGAGGCAATAATGCTGCTTCATTCATCTGATGTAGTTAGTAGCCCTGGATTTGTCAGTAGTAGAGCCTTATGCTATGCCGTTATAGCGTGTGCCAAATCAGATCAATGGAACGATGGGTTAACATTAATGAAGATATATGGTGATATTAGTAGTGATAGTCAGAAGCTACCAGAGCAAGGACTTCTAAGTATAAAGGCGGTCAATTCAGCTATAGCTGCTTGTGGTAGGGGTAATCGAGCTGATATAGCTGTTGAGATTCTGAATGATATGAAAAGCAAGTATGGTGTTGAGCCAAACGAGGTGTCTTATCGCTTAGCTATTGTTGCCTGCAATCAAGCACAGCATAGAGAAAGTCGTCAGTCTTCTTCCGATGGTCAAGAACTGCAATGGTGGCAATGTGCTCTATCCCTTTTACGAAGAATGAAAGAAGCTGATTTAGAGCCATCACTTCAAAGCATCTCTAGGAAAGTCTGCGTTAGTAGTTATGTGTGATGTGTATTGCTCGATGAGGCGGGACTTCTTCTCCTCTCTTTATCGGGAGGTATCACTCCTCTCACGTGTTGCCTAACATAAGTTACATTATCTCTCTTTCATCTTCAACATTGTGAAACGCACATCTTCCAGCTGTGTGAGTAGCTGTGAAGCAGCTGGAGAGTGGCAACGTGCGATCGGTGTGTTGGATACGACACAACTCTCAACGTCCAACTTGTATTGTTTGAATGCCGCAATAAGTGCATGTGAGAAGGGAGGAGCATGGCTGGAAGCACTCCAGCTCTATGAGCATGTGCGTTCAATGCAGAATGAAGATAATGCGGTTAGGCCGAACTTCATAACAGTAAATGCAATCATAATAGCTCTTGATAAGGCGAATCAACGAGACTTGGCAGAAACGATATACGAAGACGCGGTGCGAGATAATATTGTATCTTCGTGGAAGTGGAGATATGACAGTACTGATGGAGAGAAGAAAATGATGATGGTAAGTGTAAGGTGATATAATGTTGATATTTTATGTTCTTGTGTCTCCATCTTATGCATGCATGTGGATTAGGATCTTCATTACTATTCAGCCCCTATGGCAGTGATTGCCGTGAGGCGCCAAATAGAAAAGATGCTGTACTCAAGTAATAACAACAAATCTAGTAATGATGCAAAAGAAATTGTGTTCATCGTTGGTAAGGGTAAACACAGCACAGATAAACCTATATTGATGCAAACAATCTTGCAACTATTACAGGAAGAGTATGGAATCAATGCATGTATTGATGAAAACAATGCAGGACGGATAAGAGTTCCAAAAGCTTCTATTGATATTGTCAAACAGAAGATAGAGCTAGATGAAATAACACCATGATACTGATTTGCTTAGATTATACATATTCCTTTTGTAGAAAAGTTAACGTTTTGCACATTGAGCAACACAATATGAGGAATCAGTCAAAGGTAATTCGGCTTGTACATGTTCATATATATCTGCAATTATCAATATATCTTCATCCTCTGATGAAAATCTCATGGTCGAGTCATGTTCCTCAATATCGTTTGGCTCCTCGTATATGCTTGTGTCCCTCAATAAAGCAACACTGGTAATCGTTTGACGATATTTAAGTACTTTCTGTTTGGCAAGATATCGTCTAGCAGCAGATTGAATCACAACAGTGACAGAATTCATAATTTCTTCAACAAAAACACCACACTCATGATGTCGTGGCAGATGTGGAGTAATATCTCTAATTCGATTCAACCTCTGTGAATCTCGGGGGAGCAGTACCCTTGCTTTCTTCATGGGTGATGGAATGTTGGAGGTACCAAGACTACAATCTTCTCTGGATGCCAATGTAAAGACTTGAAGGAGTTTTACTCTGAGAGAGATGACACATCTTCTCCATGCACATTGTATAGTTCTTGCTGCATTATTAGCCTTGCTGAACGTGTTCCTGAATAAGAAGCCTCGAATCCTAGCCTGAATCACAATAACTGATGCTTCTCTACGAGATGAAGCAGAGGTCTGACGAGTTATTTGCAGCTGTTGACACTTCCATGACCGAACAACAGACTGGATGGTTGTAGCAGCAGACACTCTACAACTATGTGCCAATCTTTGCTCACATAGAGCTCTCTGATGTTTCCGAGATCTGACAACTGATTGAATCAGAGTAGCTGAATCAACCTCAGCCTGATACACTTCTCTCCTCTTCAACAGTTCTTTCTTGGTCCTCTTTGACCGAACAATAGACTGGATAGTAGTTGCTGCCCTCATCCTTCTATCTAGCTCAATTTCACGAGCATGTTTCAACCGTAATACAAGCTCCTTTTGACACAACCAACTACGAACAATCGATTGAATTGATATTACTGCAGCTTCTTGATGTTGCTCCATCGACTGACAAGCTTGGTCTTTCACCAATTTACTCAACTCTCTTTGACAGATCCATGATCGACCAACCGATTGAATGATGGTAGCAGCTGCAACTTCACGGCTCTTCCACAGCTCGTCTGCATACGATGTCAGTCGTAACTGATGTTTATTTCTTGCATTTGAGATAAACCTCCGATAGCATCGTTGAATTGTAACTGCATGTTTTGTAGCAACCAACAAGTCTCTTCTACAGCTCCAAGACCGAACTAATGATTGGATCTTAACTACTGCAACTTGCACAATCATTTGTTGCTCTTTGATAGCTAGTTCCTTCTCCCTTCTCAATGTAATTCTACACAACCAAGATCGAGCAACTGCCTGGAGTGTAATGGTAGCATTACTTTCACGACGTTGCCATAGTTCATCAGCATAAGACGTCTTCAGGCGCGCCATATCATCACTGGCATAGTGGGAATAATGTCTGTAGTATCTTTGGATCTTGATGGCATGCTTTGTGAGGATAGACAACTCGTGTTGGCACTGATATGAACGCACAAGTGCTTGGATTGTTGTGGCAGCAGAAGAAGACTTCTTTTGAAGCAGCTCCTGTCCTTGACGAATCCGTTCTTTCCTACGCTGCGACAGATCTTGTTGACATAGCCATACTCTCATACTTGATTGAATTGTAGTTGCTGCAATGGACATTGCCTGGTTCAACTCGATGGCTTGTGCCTGTTGTTTCAATTGAGAAAACCTCCTTCTACACTGTCGTGATCGTATTTGTGTTTGAATATGTGTGGCAGCAGTACTCTTTCTCTCAATAGCTTGTGTCTGTTGGTCTCTCAGTAGTAATAATTCACTCTGACATATCCATCTACGTGCCATTGCTTGTATTGTAGTAGCAGCCAACGTTGCATCGTGTTCTCTCATTTCAGCTAGATCATTGCGGCGCATCCATGACCGAACATGAGATTGAATGACAATAGCAGCGGTGGTCATCTCATACAACTCTTGTTCCTGTGCTCGTACTAACAACATTTGAGATAACTTTCGTCTACAACTCCAA
>Ga0214480_100526_pt1 | contig 19227 bp, 13 predicted proteins | sample M1_20Mar14CPVII9_3_FD_165042 | JGI IMG/M metagenome (GOLD analysis project Ga0214480, IMG submission 165042) | Marine eukaryotic communities from Monterey Bay, California, United States - M1_20Mar14CPVII9sort6BwellE17 | ecosystem: Environmental > Aquatic > Marine > Unclassified | place: USA... | reverse complement strand
TGTCTCGCCCTTATCAGGTGTGCCTTCCCATCCAAGTCAACTAATACTTCTGGTGCCTCCGGGAAACTATTGTAATTCTTAGTCGACATTCCTGCGCAGTAGGCACCACTTCCGTCCATTAAGGATTTACCTGTGGAACAGCCATTTTTTATCAACGAAGCTGCCGTGTCCCCTCAGTTAAGCAGTAATGTCATGCAGGTAGTATTGCCTTCTACTTCTGTTGAGGTTTCCTCCAGCGTGCTCCTCCCTACCAAGTCTACAGTTACACCCAGAGTATTAACTAACAAGAAGAAGGATGTTAAAGCTGCAGCAGCTGCGAAAGACGACAATCGTCCCAAACGTCCATTATCCTCCTATAACTTATTCTATAGGTTTAAGCGCCTAAAGCTTCTTGAGGCATATGATCGCGGAGAGACATCCAAGGAAGCCACTCGTCGTTTGATTGCTGCTACGCCAGGACTCGAATCATATCCGTTCTTGCAAGAAGCTATGAAAGGTATTGAAGAGGGAGCTTTCCTCGGCACCGTCTCTACTACTGATGTGTTGAATCTCAGGAGGTGAGAAAACAGAGTATACTTATTTTCTTTTCATTCTTCTTTGTTGTGTACTAATAATGTGCTCATATCATATGCTTATTATAGTAATGAGATCCGTCATACTCTAGCGAAATTTTTGTCGGCTAAAGATTCCCCTCGTTCACACAAGAAGGTTCAGGATGGTGACTTAACTTTTCAGGAGATTACCAAGATTTTGTGTGGAACCTGGAAGTCGCTTGATAAACACTCTCTCAATATATTTGAAGAGCTAGCTGAATCATCAAAGGGGATCTATAAGAGGCGCCTGTCCGAATATGAAGAAGGCAAATCACTGTTGTCTTACCCCATGAAGAAGATCAAGATGAGTGTTCAGCAACAACCCAATCTTCACATGGGTGTGTTCTATCCCACGACTGCTGCCTCGATTCCTCCTCCTCCTCCTCTGTTTAATCCAGTGTCGCCGGTATCATCTAAAAGTGTGACATCCTTGAACTTTGGCTTGAACTTTTTCCCTAATGACTACGAGCAGCCCATTAACGACCAGTTTAGTATCCATAACTGTGTTTCTGATGCAGGTTCTTCTGTCGCTGATGATATCTTCAGTATTGGGGAGCATTCGGTCTGTAGTTATAAGTGCGGATTGGACTTCCCCTTACCCTTCAACACTTCGAAGCCTAGGGAGGTTAGTGGGGGCGAAGTAACTTCTGATGATTTCCTCGAGTTGCTTTCCACATTGGAGGATCGAATGTAAACGAATGAGTGGGGAGGGGGGGGTTGCATGTGTAATAATGAATTGATAAATGTGTGTTCCCTAGATAATGAATGAATGAGAGGGCATTGAAGAGAGTTTAATGAGGTAAGGCTAATGGACCCGTGTTCACGTAGTAGAATATCAATTGAAATATTAATGAAACTGAATGAGTGTTTCGAGTATCCTTTGTGTCCATTCTTTCACCAGTCTAATGCACCTTATATAAGGCGGCAGTGGTGCGTCTGTAGTGGACATTTATTGTTTGTTACACTCTCCTAAGTTAAAATTTCTATCCTACACTCCAACTCCATACATTCTCTGCAGCGCCATTCGCCTTAACCTTCTTTCTATTGCTCTATTGTGTTCCAAGTAACGCAATACGCTCACGGAGGCTCAAGACACGGTTAACTCCTGGCTTATTTACCATCGACTGTTCCAACTTTTCGATTGAAGATCGTCGCCTCTCGGCATAACTTTTGCCGTCAGACCCAACGACTGATGCTTCTAAGGCCTCTATACTTGACCGACGTCTTCTGGCGTATGTCTTGGCATTTCGTGGGGCTACTTGGGTTGGACGTGTTGTAGCAGCCGCAGCAGCAATGGAAGAAGATGAGTATTTTTGCTTGCAACTAAAAAGAGGCGCATAGCGTAAGAAGATATATGAGATATGATTGTATGTATTTCATCAACTCTGAAAGAAGTGCACATAACTTATACAGTACTTACAAATTCAACTGCTGCTTCCGCTCTTCGCTGCTCAATCGTCTATTATTTAAGATTGCTTTCGTTTCAGCACGACGCTCGTTTTCTACAGCTACCTGTTCGCCTGGGTTGTTGGTGCTAGCATACCTCTGCTTGACTTCTTCCATTTTAAACTGCTTGTCGTCTTTTGAAAGTGACTTGCGTCTCATGATCTTCATTAAAGATGCTCTCCTGCGCTTGGCATGTTCATCTTCAGTTACAACTAAGTGACTTTTAACTGTCTCTACCTCGATCTTTTTCGTGCTTTGGGCCTCCTTGAGCAAGTTGCGTCTATCGTTGATAGTTGATGACTGTCGTCTAACATTTTCAAGCTCTTGAGTTTTCTTCATTGCAGCTACTTTCGCTGATAGATCAATACTGGACCGTTTGCCCTTGGTTGGTGCAAGCTCTCTTTCGGACCTGGTTTTGGTGGTTCCCTTTCCCTGCTTCTTCTTACTTGTCTCGACAACTTCTTGTACTTTGTCTATCTGAATTTGCATCTTCATCATGCCATATTTGGCTTGTATCTCCTTCATCTTGTCAGTCTTTTCCCTTTCATTAAGAGTGGGATTGTCGATAACATCCTGTAGTTCTTCGTTCTTTAACTTGTCAATATCAATCTTCTCATCCTCGCCAGTAGTGTACATTTCCACTCGCTCCTTGATACTCTTGACACGAGAAAGCGTGTGTTTCATCTCATCCTCCTTCTTCGCTGCTACATTCTTACAAGATAAATCGATATCGACGACGTTCTTAGGACGTAACTCGCTCTCGAGACTATTCCTTCGAGCCGCAGCCGCAGCCGCTGTATAGATATACATAAGATTGAACATATATGGACATGAGATATTATGAACATAAGATATGAGCATAAGACATGAGCACAACTTTATATACAAACGTGCAAATACAATAGACTCTTACCTAATTGGAATGCTCTAGCTTCGGCATCATCTTCGGGTAGGGGCATGGATTGACTGCGGGCAAAGTTTTTACCTCCACTTACTAAACTATCTGTATCACTCACATCGTCTTTTAGTTCGCTTAGAAATATTGCAAGGCACTTGCGAATCTCCTTCAACACTTCAAATCCACAAATCTCTAATTCCATAAACTCGAGTTCTTTGATTGATTCAATGATGATGATGATATTGTATGTAAGATATAGAATTTAATTATTGTTGATGATATTGTGTTTAAGATTAGATAGAACATCATAGATGATGGCTTCATTTAGATTTTCATTTTCACAAATCATAATACTTATTGCAATGCAGTATAATGCTTCTTACCTTCACATATATCCCCAACCGTCATCTTATCTTCGATAAGTTCACATACATAATTGATTAAATCGGTAGCATCCTCCTCAGCTTGAAGTGCACATGATGTGTTCGTTAAATTCAATATACCCCGGAGTAATGCAGAAAGTTGTGCTTGTTCTTCAGTTTTTAATGGACGGAGTGGTGGTAATATGTTATCCATTGGTGAGCTCGGTAATAAATCATCTTCTTTACTGTATATAGAACTAACTACTGATGATCCTCCTCGCCATGATACACTACCACTGCCGAGCTGATCGTCATCAGATTCAGCTAAGGTCGGTGCAGTGTTTGTTGTTGATTGCTGCTCATATGATATAACTTTAACAGAAGACATAATATAGTATTAACGTAAGTATATGATAAAGAGAGCGGTGATGATGAAAGAATACTACTTCTACTATCTATGATGATTATTATGAGTTCGATCTAAAGGCAGTAATTGTAAAAGGCAGTTGTACAGGTCATTACAATGTCGCACTGCTTATGACTTCTTCAATGGATAAAGAATAGCCCTCATTGCAAGTAGCACCATTTACAAAAACAGAACTTATTTAACTAGAGCTGATGCATTTTGGTGCCACGGTCATTGCGTGATAGACATTTGTGTGTTTTCTCAGGCGTTTTGTTGCATTTTGTGCGCAAAACACCACTTTGCTCCACAGTCACATCAACAGGCAGTATGACCGTAGCCCACCCATCAAAATACTTCACAAGTACCCCAAAGAAGCTTATTCAACTTGAGCTGATGCTTTTTGGTGCCACGGTCATTGGGTGATAGACATTTGTATGTTTTCTCAGGCGTTTTGTTGCTATTTGTGCGCAAAACGCCACTTTGCTCCACAGTTACATCAACAGGCAGTATGACTGTGGCTCACCCATCAAAATACTTCACAAGTACCCCAAAGAAGCTTATTCAACTTGAGCTGATGCTTTTTGGTGCCACGGTCATTGCGTGATAGACATTTGTGTGTTTTCTTAGGCGTTTTGTTGCTATTTGTGTGCAAAACGCCACTTTGCTCCACAGTTACATCAACAGGCAGTATGACCGTGGCTCACCCATCAAAATACTTCACAAGTACCCCAAAGAAGCTTATTCAACTTGAGCTGATGCTTTTTGGTGCCACGGTCATTGCGTGATAGACATTTGTGTGTTTTCTCAGGCGTTTTGTGTTGCATTTTGTGCGCAAAACACCACTTTGCTCCACAGTTACATCAACAGGCAGTATGACCGTAGCCCACCCATCAAAATACTTCAAAAGTACCCCAAAGAAGCTCATTCAACTTGAGCTGATGCTTTTTTGTGGTGAGGTCATTGTGTGATAGACATTTGTGTGTTTTCTCAGGCGTTTTGTTGCTATTTGTGCGCAAAACGCCACTTTGCTCCACAGTTACATCAACAGGCAGTATGACCGTGGCTCACCCATCAAAATACTTCACAAGTACCTCAAAGAAGCTTATTCAACTTGAGCTGATGCTTTTTGGTGGTGAGGTCATTGCGTGATAGACATTTGTGTGTTTTCTCAGGCGTTTTGTTGCATTTTGTGTGCAAAACGCCACTTTGCTGCACAGTCACATCAACAGGCAGTATCACCGTGGCTCACCCATCAAAATACTTCACAAGTACCCCAAAGAAGCTTATTCAACTTGAGCTGATGCTTTTTGGTGGTGAGGTCATGGTGTGTGATAAGTCATGCAGTTCTTTTTTGTTGTCATCTCTATGGCAAAAAATGAATCAATCTGCATCTCAGATCCATGATGTCACAGGTTGATTGCCTTAGCAGCATTAACAGGCTTCTGTAGTACCTTAAAACAGTTGTATTCTACTTTCATAACCATGTTTCTCCAAGACATGATGTGGTATGAAGTTTTGGTGTGGATGGAAGTTAGTTATTCTTTCTGTCTTCAGAGAAAATATTCTTGGGATGTGTGAATCCCAGGGGGAGAAGTTTCTTTTGCAATGCTGACAATTGACAATGGACAATGATAAATGAACTACATATTTTCAAAATACTTATGTAGATAGGAACAATAAAGACTGCCCATAATAGCACCAGACTATTATAGACGTACAATAGAGGACCACTGGAGCCAAAACGAGGCCGTCGAGCGAGTTGTATTCGATCGTATAATTATTAAACACATATATTATATAATTTTTAGTAGGTGCACCATCATCATATTATTACAAATAATAATTGACAAATAATGATGCTAAGGCGTATGAATATAATAAATAAAAAGAAATATAAGACCGATGCCTCCAGGGGTGGCCTTAATAAGAATGGTGCCGCTAATAAGAGCCACCTACACCAAACAACTCCGAGGAGTAGTAATCATGAAGGTTCACCTGACAATGGTTCATCAAGTTCAGGCACTGCATCAACATCATCACTAACATTATGTATCATAAATGACAACAACTCCAACAATCACAACTTATCCCCTTCTTCCATCAATAACAACTCTACAACTCCGAATACACCAGATGATCAGGAAACTATTAACCATCTCGAAAATGAATGCTTAAAGTTAACATTTGAAATGAATAAGATACGTAAATATACACAGGAATGGTTTATATTAGAAACTAAATTGAATAATGCTACTGAAGAGTTGGATGCCGCACGAGAAGACCGGGATTTACACTTTGGTGTATCATCATCAGAGCAACAACCAATGGCCGATGACAATTTATTACCAGTAAGTAGTGTTGTAACTCCCGAAGAAGAAGGAGAGGATAATATCAGTGTATGTTGTGAAGAAGTAAAGCCATCAGCTATACCCAATACTTTACTGTTACCAAATGATGCCTTTACAATGGGTGGTGAAGAGTCTCCATCATCAAGTTTAGTTTATCCAGTTGTTTCTGAACAAGATGGTAGTTATGATTGCAATGTTAATGGCAACACTGCAATTAGTCTAGGTCTTGAACGTCAGCGTATTGAATCAGAGCTAGCATCACTCCTCAAATTCTCTCCTCAATGGTTTCAATTGAAAGAGGAATTGGTTGAAGTGCGCATTGCCTTAGAAGACGCTGCTGAAGAAGAAGGAGAGATTGACAAGCCTACTTGTGAGATTGCAATTGTTCAAACAGAAAGTACAAGCATCAATAGTATGGGGGCCTATCAAGGATTGCCTCCGATCTCACCATCGTCACCCTCAAAACAGCACCGTAGGCTCCCTTCATCTCCACCTCTATCTCCGATAACTCGAGGCTCCCTTTCTCAAGTGTCTTCACCAAATGGTAGAGGTAGCCGTTTATCATCACCTTATCATAGTGTCACCTCGAATAGTCAAGGTCACAGTAGAAGCAGCAGTTTCTCATCATTCAACAATAATAACCCAAGTACCATTTACTGTCATTTCTTCAATGAAGATTGTGGTGAACAACAAGATATCAAGAGACTTGAAGTTGAGCATGCTCAGACTGAAGAGAGATTACACGCCCTTCCTCAGTTTTCAAAGGAATGGTTTGATCTTAAGACGAAATTGGTAGGATTGTCTGACCAAATTGATAAAATGAAACGACAAGATCAAGAGCTTCGTGACTGTTCATTCAGTAGTAGTAGCGATAGCCAGACACTAAGAAATCAAAGTGGTTGGTCCTCAACATGGAGTGATAGCGAGTCAGAAGTAATGAGTTTTGCCTCAGACTTAGAATTATGTATGGTTGGAGAAGCGTTGGGGCAATACACAAAGTATGATGATGGGTTAGACGAGGATGAAGAATTACTGCTTGACTGGGAAAGTCCATCTAATCATAAAGAGTCAACTGCGGCTGTCAAGATTCAATCGTTGTTTAGGGGAAAATTAGTACACCGACAATACACGAAAGCATGTGAGAAATCAATTATCATCCAAGCATTTATCCGCTCAAGACTGGCAAGATCCAATTATTGTCGAATGATATCGTCTATTATATGTATCCAATCGGTCTGGCGTCAGTTGTCACATGCTAAAGAAGCTGCACTTCTTTTGGACGAATGTGAGCATGTGATTAGGCAGTTAACCTATTTAACATCTGCTGTGAAGATACAGCGTGCTTTGAGAAGGCACCGTAAACAGACTGAGGCTGCCAAGCTACTTGATAACTGTGAGAAGGTGCTACTTCAACTCAAAAAGCTCGAGGCTGTAACAGTCATTCAGTTATACACTCGTAGGTGGCTCATCCAATCGAGACAAAAGGTTGTATCATTGTACAAAGATCCTCATTTGGATGACGAATCTCCATCTATAGATACATCATCCTTGAATTTCGGCGTGCTAAGAACTAACTTGGAGAATGTCACTGCTAACAATAAGTTGGCTCCAACTACACCAGTCATATCGAAGGAACAAGATCCCCAAGCCGGGGATATGAAAACTCGCAACTTTGAAGAAGCAAATCTTGAAGACAACAACACTCAATGTTCACAAGATATACCCAAGTTCTCTGCAGAGGCTTTACGTTTAGCAAAACAACGTATCGAGTATGAAATATCACTACATCCTCGGTTCTCATCGAAATGGTTCAATTGGAAAGAAGAGCTCATTGAGCTGAACTTAGTATTAGATGAAGCGGAAGCACAAAATTGAATAAAATAAAATCTCATCTTAATGTAGGTTGCTACTCAAATATAACACAATCTAACCAGCTCCAACAAGGCTACTATAGCTTTCAAATTCATCTCTAGGTGCTGTATTTCGTGAGTTGTTTTGTTTGCCCACCTTCACATTCAGCTGACGTTCTGTAAGCGGAATGCCGAGAAGCTCTGCAATACGATTTCGTGCTTCCGAAATATGGCCACGAGGGTCGTTCTCCTCATGCCAGACTACACGCAAGAGAAGCTGATTAGCTTCCTCTAGACAGTCATGATTACCAAACAGAGTGCCTCCATCGTCCTGTGACAAAATAACAACATATAGCTCCTCTGCAGTATAACGCCTTACTCGAGGGTAGGGGTTGAGTAACATTGTCATTATGAATGGAAGAATCTCTTTTTGCATCTGATTTGTTGTTGTGGCGTGTTGAAGGAAAGGGTTGTTAGAACACCGGCGATAAACAGCAACACATGTATTCAGCCTTTAATAAAACTTACAATGTCCACAGTTTCGAGATGAGGCCGAAGGAGAGATAGTGCTACAGTCACTATTGCTAATAAACGTTTTACATCACTGCAACCATTTGCCTCACTTTCAAGACAGGCCATCAAACTGCTAAGGAAGGTTCCATTTTCTGCAGAGAGCAGCTCATCAAGATATCCATGAGAGATTAATTCGTCTAGGGTGAAGAGGAGGGGAAGCAACACCCGACCATTTCTCTTATTTTTACGAAACAGTCCAATAAAGACTAAGAGAACATGTATTGAGAGGAATATAGAGAACATTCAATTAACTGTAAAGTAATGCTCATGATAAACTCACCTTCACCCATACGAAAGAGTTTCGATGTTGCCTTGGCAGATCGGAGTCCCCTTATCCATTCAAAGAGTGCTGTGCTTGAACTCTTGGATACACTTTCTGTCAATCCACCCACACTTACCACAATTCCAGATAAAATGGGCTCTGCGAAATCATTGATATTTACCGTCTTCATTAGCAGAGGAAAGGTAAGTGCAGGGTCTGACCAATTTGTAACCTGTCCACTGCTGAGACTCAATGCCTGTACAAGTATGCGTCGGTAAGGTACAAATGGTACTCGTGGACTACTACTGGTGAGTAGTCTTTCAAGGCATTCTCCAGCTTTACACCGAACAGCATCAAGCTTTTCAGCGAGCTGTTTCATCAGTGCACATAATACAGAGCTACACAGTTGCTCATCAAAGAATACCGTACGTTCCTCTTTATGAGTTTTTGACAACGAATCTACATTCTCCAAAGGCGTTGGAAGAAAATCAAGGCGTTTCTGAAATGCTGGTACATAAAAAGGAGTTTCCGAAGAACTTAGATCTCCACAAGAATGGGGAAATGTAGTCGTTGCCTTGATTGATAGAAATGAAAGGGATTCAAGCCCGTCCATTGCTGCAATTCTTGACCACGAGCCAACATCACCCCTTCTGTCAGTATTGTAGTCTTCCATTGCTTCAAGAAGTGCAGTACACACCTGATCGGTTTGTTTCCTCCTCAATCGATAGATTGGAGGCAATGTCACCACTTCAGAAGATGATGTCTTGCCAATACCGACTGTTGTGCACACGTTTACAAGTGAAATGATAGCATTCCGCCTTGTCTCTGCATCACCTTCCCCACCAACTAAAGTTGTTTTCTTTGAAGCAATACATAAGCAGTTGATAACAGAATCCAGTATTTGACAGTTGGGTGCAAGAAGCTTGGCAGGAAGGCTACCAAGAGCTAAAGAGAATCCTCTGGTTGCCGCAGGATTATCTTCCGTTTGAACAGTTGATATGTATTTATCAACAACACGAGATTGCAGTCTTGATGATGGGCCCTTTACACTCACTGGAAAGTAATATGTAAGAAGGGCATTGAGTGCCTTGGTAGCACTTTTTTGTATCTCTTCTTTTGGATGAACAAGGCAGGCATCAACTGAGTCCAAAAGGCGGACCTGTGTTAGTGCAAGAGTTATACACAAGGTGAGTGAGCTAAATATGAATGCATATATGAATCAAGATAATCAAACTTACTTGTTGCTTAACGGTCAAGGGAATACGTGCAAGAGAAATACACTCAATCATGCGACAAGCTGCAGATCGCATAATCTCTCCACCTCTACCTCGATAAAGCCTTGCCTTTTCAATCGAGGGCACTAGCTCTGATATCAATGATTTGATCTCAGCATTTAATACATCAACTCGATTAGCTTCTCCAAATGCCAACACTATCTCTGCAACACCAAGAAGAGAGCCATGTCTAACGACTAGGTCATCGCTAAAGCACTGTTCCAAGAGCTTTGGTAAGACATTTGTAGCACTGTAGGAAGGGTTTAGTCTGGAGACACGAGCAAGCGATCGGGAAGAAAGTGATCGAATTTCAATATCCCAATGAAGTAGCTTGACATCAGCTAAATGCCGAATGATTTGTGTTTGATATTCCTCAAACTTGGCAATATCAAGTGCAAGTGTTAGAAATGAATCACTTCGATTCCCTAGCGAATAATAGTCTGCAGTTGTCAAAATCGCTATGCCATGTGGGAAGTTATCCGCCCCTTGTCTACCCACTGATTCCTGGAAGGCTGCAGATGCTGCTCTTCGACAGTTCACCTCTCTATCAAACAAGCTTGTCAAGACAAGAGCCACACTTAATGCTCTAACGTATGGTTTGAGAACTGTGGGCGAATAAGCTCTCGCAAAAGCCCAGCATACGTAACAACTTGCATCTCTGACATGTGTCCCTACAGAGTGATTTCCTCGACGAACATCATACCCAATTGCTTGAACAACAATCGGAACTACTTCACCTAATCGTGCTGGCAATAGCAATCCACGCCGAGCCAACTCTGCCAAAGCAAGACATGCTCCATGCCAAGCTTGATCTCGATCAGTATTGTCAATACACAACTGGAGCAGTGCATCAAGCACATCATCAGCACAAATAGCAGGAAGACGTTCAGTGAGTCGACCAATACCTTACAATCGGAACTACTTCACCTAATCGTGCTGGCAATAGCAATCCACGCCGAGCCAACTCTGCCAAAGCAAGACATGCTCCATGCCAAGCTTGATCTCGATCAGTATTGTCAATACACAACTGGAGCAGTGCATCAAGCACATCATCAGCACAAATAGCAGGAAGACGTTCAGTGAGTCGACCAATACCTTTGGCAGCAGACCAACGAACTACGGTTGCAGAATCAGTCAAAGAGCGTAAGAGTTGATCCATTGCATCTTCTACTTGGTCTGGGATTTGAAATATTTGTGCAGAGGAATCAAGTTGGTTGTCATTACAGTTTGCTTTCAGCTCATCGATCTTCACAGTTGTAGATTTTGATCCATCATTACCCTTCAACAAGTTTTCAACTAATGATCTTTTCCCTCTCTGATACCTCCAACTAGCAACTCTTGGAGGCAGATATGCGCAACCGATTCTTGCAAATAGTTTCACTAATAACTTTCTCAATATCAAAGATCCTCCTACTCGTCCTTCTGCCACCAGTATTGATTGTTCCCAAAGAAACTCAATTCCACGTAGTTTCTGTTGTGTAGATAGGAGATTAGATCGATGACCAGTCTTGAATATAGCCGAAAGTGTTTGAAGTACACCCATTACAAGAAAGACAGATGGAGCTTCTTTTGGTATTGGTAATAGTAAGGAAGAAGAGGACTGATCTGATATTTCATCTGCACAATACATCTCTCCAGTACGAAACCAATATAATATATGAGCTGACCAATTCACAAAGCCTTCAAGTTCCGACTGTTCTAGATCAGGACGTGATAGTAATGAGGCTAAACACGCTGCTGCAGTTTCACGAGTTGCACCATAGTCTGACAAGTGAGATGAGGATGTTGTAAGGATGGATTGTACCAATGTCATTGTATTTGTTGTGTTGTTATTATTGTTGTCTTCATCTTGCAGCTCAATGGATGAATCGATAGTATTCAAATCAAAAGGAACTAAACTAATAATACCCAACCACAAAAGGAGTGAATATACTGACTCCCAAACCTTTGCTTCAGCATTATCCTTTTTCTTTTGGTATTGTTTCTGGAATTGTATGATTTCATTAGGCATTCCACTTTCCTCTAATACTTTATCCACTGATGTTGATGACACTCTCTCTTGACTTTCTATCCATCCAAACCATCTCAAAACCACCAATACTGGCTCTGTATCTTCAGCCTCGTGCGGCATTAATCGTTGTATATACTTACGGCCACGAACTTTTGATATAGCATATATTGCTGATAATAGATGCATCAGTGTATTGAGTTTCTCAGCAACATTACTAGTACTATTTTGAGTACAACATTCACCTTCTTCCACAACCACAACTGTTGTCGTCGTCAGAGATAGATATAATTCATGTACAATAGAACGTGCTGGTAAACTCAATTTCTGTACCATTGTCTCCAAGTACGGGTCAAGAAGTGTAGGACATTCTAAATATCTATCCAATATACTTCGAAGTTTAAAGAGAGCTTCATCTTTTGGTGTTGGTGTTTGGTGTTGTTGTGTAGATAATGTATCGATTTCTTCTATTGATATCGATGAGGAGGATATGATATCAATCAAATTAAATACTTCTTCTTGCTCTATAAAGAACGTACTTTCAGATGTTGCAGTGTCCATTCTCAAATATTATATCAGATAATAATATGTTGGTATATTATGCAAGCAATGACAAATACCTACTAACTACTTTTTGTTTAACTTATTCCTCTAATTCTAATTGTTGACAAAGTCGTGATTCTCACCCACGCTAATTATTGATAAGGTGGAGTTTCCGTTGTCCTATAATATAAGTATTAATACAATGTCCCCACCACAAACTAAATAAATATTAGTAGACTAGGTACCTATTATCTCGAGTGTTAAATTGGTGTTATTTATGTCGAAACTTCTTGGGCTTTCGGAGAAACTTCTAAGAAGATGTTGCATAGAATCTGTCCTTTACCCTACACAAACACTAACTACTTATATATATATATTATACATATATATATCCCAGTTCAATAATATCTCTTACTTTATCTTCCCATCTCTTCATATGTCCTTAACACACTTTCCAAAACGAATATAAACATGTGATTTCCTGTTGTACTTTCAGCATCTCATCACATCCCAGTATCCCCCTTAAATCTGATCACCCCCACCTCCTTTACTATTGCCATCGCCATCTTGGTAATTAGGGATCGGCACCCACACACCGCGCACACTATCCCAATCACATCCCTTTCTCTGCCGTCCTGAAGGTTTTGCGAAACTTCCGTCTGATAACATCTTTGGAGCAGATGCGGGGATTACAGAGCCGTCAGGGTTATGTCTCGCTTTTACGTTGGCACTAGAGTACTTGTCGCCGTATACATCCCTTGCAGTCTTCTTCTTCGGTTCTCCATCAGCACCAACACTACCTTGACTGCCAGCAACTGAAGTGGCACTTGATTCTACAGCAGCAGCGGCGGCACTAGGTTGTGCACTGGCGGCTGGTTGTACATTATTACTTCGGGAAACTGGTTGAAATCCCATTTGGGTTTGGTATTGGCGTTGTAAGTATCCCTGTTCAGACCTCTGGTTGTTTGATTGTATGTAATACTGAATTTGTTGAGGAGTCATAGTCATGATAGAATGGCGCTGGTAACCAAATCCCATTAAAACATTGATCTCTTCATCAGTGGGTTGACGTGTAGGCTGGCTTTGGTGCTGCTGTTGATAAGCCGCTTGCTGTCTCATCTGTTGCTGCATCATCTGCTGTCTCTGCATCATCATCATCTGCTGCTGTTGCTGCTGCAACATTTGTTGTTGCTGTTGTTGTTGAACGGGATATTGTCTTGCTGCAGTATTGTAGGAAGATGACGTACTCTTGCGACTGCGTGACTGCTGCTTTGACATTTGGCCGGCACTCGACTTGGCTTGAGTCAAGGCTTGCCATGCTGCACCTCTTTTCTTTTCGGCATCTGCGAAATCCGCTTCCAACTTCGATATCTTGGCAGCCATTTTCTCCCTCTGTAGTTTCAGCTGTTGTTCCACTGTCTGACCAGTTTTTGGGTCAGCAATGGTAGAACGATCGTCCGATATCTTGGGTTGCACAAACTTATCATAATCTGCCAACATGTCATTATGCCGACGCTCAACTGTGTCGATCATGTGGCCCAAGACATTTGCGGCAGCGTCTCTGTTGGCATCATCATTAGTCCGAGCCTTGGTTGCCTCCATTTCCAACCTCTTAGAGCCCAATCCTGAATGGGTTTGCTCATTCATATCAGGTACACGGATGCATACTCGATCTTTAAGATCCTGTAGCACATCATTACACACGTTTTTAACAAATGCCTGTTCTTCCCCTAACTCCTCCTTCATTTGATTCAACTTGGCCTGCCTCGAAGTCCAGTGAGTCCTAGCGTCAGCAGCTTGCATTCGACTCGAATTAGCAATAGCATCCAAAGCTTGCTTATGCTCTACGTGCATCTTTTGAGATTCAGCTTTACCTGCTGCAATGTCTTTCTGCAGCTGAACTGAAAGAGCATAGGCTTCATCATACACAACTTGGGCCTTAGCGACAATCTCTGCAGAAGATTGCTGGTTGCACACCCGAACGAGCTCCGCTTGGTGGTTGCTAATGCGTCTGAGGTCCATGTAGTGGAATGAAGGAATAGGTGTAACTGAGAAAGTCTTGGTAGAGACCTTGGATTCATCCTTCTTGTCTGTTTCTTCTTCTTCTTCCTCCTTCTTTTCTTTCGACTTGGCCTCTTTTGGATCATTTGCAGCATCACCCATGGTTACATCTTCTTCCTTACTATTATCATCCTCATTATCCTTGGCCTTTTCTGGACTATTATTCCTTTTCAACACCTTGCCCTTTCCACGATTATCTTCCTCACGCGGCGCAGCTACTGGCTTCTCACTACCATCATCACGCTTCCTCTTAACCCTACCCTCCAAATCAAATACCATTCCAACTCCTCCAACGCCCAATTCGTCATATGTGACCTGATCGGGAATCCTATCACACATTTCTTTCGTCCAACGTTTCCATTCCGATACGCGGTCACCTGGGTGCATTGCACGTTGCGATTGCCCTCCGTGGATAGAGAATGTTAGTCGTTTCATAATACCGTCTTGAGGTTGAAGGAATTCACCCTCTTCATCTACCTCATGATCATCAGTGGTGGATGCGATTGGCTTCATGATGTTAATTTGATCTTCCTTGGATGCTGCTGTAGAACTCTGTTTGCTACCACTTGGAGAGGAAACATCCTTTGTGGAAGTTGCAGATGACGGAGACGATGGAGCCTTGTCAACAACAACCGAACTACTCTTGTTCTTGTCCTTACCTTTGGACTTTGATGGTGATGATTTGGACTTCTTGGATGGTGATGATGAGGAAACGGTCGGTAGAGGTGGTGGACCAGTTGAATAAACCTTGTCATATCCAGGCTCATACGTCACCAACTTATCCAACAGTGGCTTATCCTCTTCATCACATTTAAGAAGAAGGTCTAATTCACTTTTGGGTTCAACATTCATGGAATCATCATCTCCATCCACTCCTTCAATTCCTAACCGTTTCATCCTCTGCTCACTTAACTTGGCCATAATCTCCTTCCGTTCATCCTCCTTATTAACAAACTCCTTCACATCACTCTCTCGGATTAATTCCACATCATCAAATGTACCCAAAACCTTTAATGCCACACCACTTTTCTCACTTTCCTCAGTAATGTACGTCCGTACCGCATCACCATACGTGGGTGGTAATGGTGTCGTAATTTGTATACCACCATCTAATACGTGTGCCACACGATGTAATCGACGTGCTAAACGGTTTAATAAACGACGACGTAATTTCATCCGTAATAAGAATGCCGTTGATAATTGACTTAACCGTTTTTGTTGTGTTTCATCTAAGGTATCAATAATACTGGTAAACGTATCATCATCATTAGCTGTTGTGGCAGTGGGTGTACCATCATTAATTTTCTTACTTTTATCACCACCACCATTTTTACTACCATTACTAGCCAATGCCAATAATTCCTTCTTCTCATTTAATACACACTCAACTAATACCTCATCACCAAATTCATCAATAATTGCAGATTTTAATGTACGCAACGCGATATGTAACTTAGTTAAGGCTGCTAATTCTACATCATTTTTTGATAAGCTTCGTTTAATATTTGGTGAATATTGAGGGTCGAATTGGGTTGGAGCTTGATATCGCGAGGAAGAACGATTGTTTGCTCGTGCTGTTGATCCTCTACCCATTTTAAATGTTGTTGGTTACCTTTGTTGTATGTATCAGTGTTACTTATTAAACAGTCACTACTTAATACCTACTGCTTGGATTTATAACAGCAATAAATAAATGAAGTATCACCTGTTTAGTGCAAGCCACGCAACCAAAAGATCTAATAGCCGTGCGTCCGTTTTCCTAGATAACATACCTACGATATTGTATGCCGTTATTTATGAGCCGGGATAAATGAAAGCCGACAAGCGGTATCTTCCATATATTTTTTCTGCCGGCCGATTATCGTCGCCATTTATCTCAACACACGCACTTTAGGTTGTGGTTAGCTGTGACATTGGTAGGGGAAGGAGGTCCATGGTTTATTATTAGAAAGAAGAAGAAGGTCCTTGGTAAATCATAATTATTAGTTTGCTAATATTTGTGAGATATCTCAAGTTACAAGTTCATTACGGTAGAGTAGATGATTAGTATGCGTTCCATTGCAATTGTAAGAGGACGACAATTTGTCAATAGATGGCGATCACAACTAGCATCTTCTAACAGCCATCATAATATTATACACCAACATCAACACAACTATTGGCTTCAACAACTCCATGCTTTCTCGACAGTATCAGATACTTCTACAGATACATCATTTCATGGCCTATCTCTTGATGGTAAAAAGGATAAAAAGACTACAACACCAAAGCATACACATTATAATTCCCCATCGCCACCAACAAACAATAGCAATCAAATAATACAAGATGCACAAGTAGTTTTTTCTGATGAGGAAAAGCAGAGAACTCATGAATCAATTAAAGAAGTAGCAAGGGCCGAATTGTCAGCTCATTCAATATCGTCTTTGGAAGATGACAATACAACATTAGATTCTCCATATGATAGACGTTTAATGCAATTGAATGAAGCCCAACTTTGTCATGAGTCAATTGATGAACAGCAGAGTATATCATATGCAAAAAGTTGTATGAATATGGGTCAACTACATTATCAACTTGGTCATATGCAAGATAGTCAAGATATGTACTTGAATGCTTTGCAAACATTAATGAATAATACAAGTGATAATAATGATGATAATGGTGACACACAACCAATGATTGCAAAATGTATGCATTCATTGGGAGCTATTCATGCAAGACTTGGTGAGTTTGATGAAGCATTTCAATGGTACGAAGAGTCTCTTAAGAACAAACAGCAAATATTAGACGAAGGGGGCGACGATATCAACAGAAATATATATTATGAGCTGGGTCTCTCATACAATGGCCTTGCATCGTTAGAAGTAATAAAAGGTGGCGAAGTACAATGTGAAAGAGCTCTTTCAGGATTCCAAGAGGCAGAGAGGAATTATCTTCTTGTTTATGCTGACGTTATTGATTTTCAGGGTGACGGCTCTTCTACTACTTTGACAAAAGAGACTCTTGAACAGATACTTCCACATCACTTAGCATCACTTGTTAGTGTTCGTTCTAATATGGGTGAGCTGTTAAGACAGCGTGGTCAATACCCGCAAGCCGTTGAGAAGTTTAGATTAGCACTGGACATAGCCAAAACATCACTCGAGATTACCCACGAGTCTAATAGTTGTGATCAAGTTGTCGATGGCCCAAGTCTCGACGAACAACGAAATAAGATTGTGGATATTCAGCTAATGATTGCAGATACTTTCATGCATGCCAAGTGTTATGACGATGCCGCGGAAACTTATGAACAAGCTCTGAATTCACATACCTACTTCAGAAGATGGAATAGTCAAGATGACAATTCACATCGGAGTGTTTTACCTACCACTATTCCCGATGCCACTCGAATTGAGTATGATATAAAATGTGCAACATCAGTAGAGGCTGCGATACGGAGCAACCTTGCTAATGCTTTGTCTCAAATTGGTCAAGAAAGATTGGCCGAGAAGCATTTCACTGCATCACTTGCAATGAAACGAAAGTTTGGAGGAGATCATCACCTTGAAGTTGCACACGAGCTAATGGCATTAGGTGCTTTGAACGGAGGACCTCTGCGTGATTTTACAAAGGCCTTGACGTGCTTCAAAGAGGCCTTGTATATTTTTAGGGCGAACTTAGAAGAAAGCAGTACGGTTCACGATTCGTCAAGTTCACAAGTATTCTTTGGTGATGACGACTCCGCAATGATTGACAAACATATCCAGAATGCATTGAAGAATATAAGTCTGATTGATGCTGCTTTATTGAAAGATAGAGATGGAGGTAGAAAACAAATCTCTGAGAGATAGATGATAGATAATAAAGACTACAACTTCTTCTTACATATATCTGACATTAAACAGTAAACTTCTCTTTGATCAAAGCCTCAGCCTCTTCTATCAATATTTCTGTTGTTGGTTCACCATCAACAAGCTTATGTGCTGTTTTGCGATCTGAACTCAACTTTACACCGTCTCCTTTACCTTCTCCTGCTTCATACATTGAATACTCTAAAAAGCTGTCAGCGTTTTTGAAGAGACCGACGCCATGTCTTTCGCCATCCTTCCATGATCCATTGTACTCATCTCCATCTGACCAGTGGTAGACTCCCTTCTCACCATGAAACTTGTTGTTAACAAAACCGCCTTGATAGTAGTTGCCAGAATCATAAGTCATCTTTCCTTGTCCATGACGGTCACCTGCTTCATTAAGTTCGCCATCATACGTTCCCCAATCACCGTAGTCTTTGAATTGAATCTTCCCATCAGATCCTACTTTTCTTGAAGAGAATAGTCTTCCTAGCAATCCTATACTTTTGCTTGATGTACGCTTGGATGTAGGTGGTGGCAGATTAAACTTACTCTTTGCCAACTTGGTAGCATCAGCTAAAGGCATTTCTCCACTACATTTCACGCCGTCTAAAGTATAATATGCTTTAATATAGTCTTCACTCCAAAGGATGCCAACCCCGACAACCTTGCCCTGATCATATATTGCATAGTCAACCCCCACACCTGGTGATCGAAAGATTCCGATACCGTGGAACACCCCATCTTTCCACGATCCTTCATATTCC
>Ga0214480_100525_pt1 | contig 19230 bp, 14 predicted proteins | sample M1_20Mar14CPVII9_3_FD_165042 | JGI IMG/M metagenome (GOLD analysis project Ga0214480, IMG submission 165042) | Marine eukaryotic communities from Monterey Bay, California, United States - M1_20Mar14CPVII9sort6BwellE17 | ecosystem: Environmental > Aquatic > Marine > Unclassified | place: USA... | reverse complement strand
ACTACCAAGTGTCGAAATGACTCTCTAAATGACATTAACCAACCAACTCTTCTGTATGTATAAACATATGCCTATTAATATTAATGGAGGGAGGATATCATCACCAGATGGGGTGTTGTAAGTTGTACTTTGATATTTGTTGATACTATCTTTTATTGCAATGCCGTTAATACATAGGTTCTTGAGACACCAATACAAACTCGTCCATTGTTGGCAATTAATAACCACCACTATACCGAATAAATATTAGTAATTATATGGCTAATTATTAGCAACACCCAATGGTATAAGCCGCCCACCAATAAGAAGTACGTATATACTTTATTAGACTTTATTGAGAGAGTGAAAATCAAACTTTGGAGATAAAGTAGTGTAACTCATTATGAGAAACTGTAACTGTAACCGTAGGAGTATTAAAATGGTATCATTCGATAGATAATGATCTTAGGTCTCTAAAAAACCACTCGAACACCTCGCATCTTTATTGCATATTGCATTATGAGTTATATGTGAGTTGAGAGTTACGGGCGCGGGAGTCTGATACCATAGGATACCACTTTTTTCCTCATTTTAACAGGCGATAACACCTTTTGTAAGGAGTAAATAAGGCAATGAATAAGTTAATGTTAGGAGTTATCTAGGTGCCCGACTTCTTCTTGGCTGGCATTTGGACTGATATCGCCTCCACCGGCACGAGCTATCCTCTCTGCATCTCCCTGGATCTTGAATAGATTCACAAGTATATGTTTTAGGCGAAATTGCTACCGATGGACCACTATCCAGTGTTTCTTCTGATATGTCATGATCTGATTTCAATATGGTAAACACCATATCATCAACATCATCGTAATTACCACCTGAGCATGAGTTTGAGTATTGACCACCTCTCCATCGTATGTTTACCCTTACAGCCTGCATCAATATCAACTTACTACTATCCCAAATAGACTGTCTCATACTCATACCGCCGGCAGGCAATGTGTATTCTATAGACAAGGTTTGAAACCCTCCTCTGCTAGGCTCTTTTGACCCAATATAATTCCATGATGGATTCGACAGGCTTGCAGTATTCGTATAATAGAAATCAACTGTATCCTCTTCTCCTTCTTGGAAGGCATGAATATACGCCTCAATTCGGACTCTGGTTCCTTCGACAAGTTGTCCACCATTTACAGTTCTTACTGTAATCTTTTCAATACTTTCATCAGATTGATAAGTACCAGACACACCATCTTTGCAATTGTCCAGTGTGTTTGTTTCCCCTGCAACATAGAATGGCTCGTCGTCTCCAGTTTTGATAATACTATTTCCACTCTCACAGGAGGCTCCAACATCTAAACATTTCGGTACTCGTAAGTCATTATCAAAGGTTGCAACTTGGTCGGACGCTGGCGTTGGACTCTGGGTGGGTGGCTGTGTGGGTTGTTGACTTGGAGTTGAAGTATTCTCAACGGGACATGAGCCAAATGTATCAACTTTGTTCCAAGTAAACTCGTCTCCATTAACTGACACTGCAGTAACCCCGTCAACTGACACAGTATGACTTCCACAAGTCTCTTGATAGCACATTCCGTCACCGTATGTATCAGTCATTGTAAATGTATATCTATCTTTTGGTATACAAAAGGTATCTGAAAAGTCTGCCTTGATTTTGTCATATCCAATCGGTCGCATCTGCTCAAGTGTCATTTCCACCTCTCCCGTACAAGTATTGTTAAGTATCCAAGAATTCTCCTCAGGATAAGTATCAGTTGTCACATTCACACTGATCATTATCATATCAACACCACATCCAGAGGAAGTAGATGGATAAGAGGAAGGTGAGCGTGAAGGAGAGGACGATGGTTGAGCCGTTATAGGCTGTTGCATGGGCTGCGATGACGGCTGACTCGATGGTGCCTTAGACGGTTGAGAAGAAGGCTGCTTGGTTGGACTGGTAGTTGTCGGTTGCATCGTTGGACTTGTTGTAGAAGACGAGGAGGTTGGCTATGAAGAACAAAAAGAGAAAGATAATATGAGGTGTTAGTTGAAGAGCTTTGTCAAATGAACGCACACTAGTGTAAAGTATCCTCGGATATCCTAAGAAACTTTTCAATTGAGGCTTACCTTATTCGTCGTTGGAGAAGAAGTGAACCATGTAGTAATCGGATTGTTTGTTGGTTGAGATGTTGGGAGTAGACTCGGAGATTTAGATGGTTGAGATGTCGGTTCTTTAGTAAAAGGTGCTTTAGAAGGCTGTTCAGATGGTGGAGTTGTAGTTGGCTACAGTATCGAAAAGAATGATGCCGATGAGAATACAGAACGTTTGAAAAAATAGTGTTTCACAAAGCTACGAAACAACATTGACTCACCATGGAAGTTGGAGAAGTTGACGGCAGAGGAGTAGGTTCAGCTGTACATGCATCACCAAACTCATTCGATTGAACTGAACTTAAACCATCTTTAGCCGGCGGAAATGTACCATCTGAATCCAGGATTTGAATATCGCTGTAGAATACCTTGAAGTACCCATTTCCGTGACCGCAACACATACCATCACCATATGAATCAGTCATTGTAAATATATATTTTCCTTGGGGTATGCAAAAAGTATCTGAGAAGTCTGCATTGATTTTGTTATATCCGGTATCATCCGCATCACGTGACATTTGAACTGAGTTGGTACATATGTTAGTTAGTGACCATGCCTGTTCTTCGGGGTATCTATCCGAATGAAGATCTATTGTGAATGGTACTGTAGATATTGGACATGGCGTTGGCTGGGTATATAGAGTATAGAGAGAATAAGTTGGTTGATTAGCAATGGAAAGTAGAGAATCATCGAGGTATCCTCAAAGATACCTCTAGAAAATAACAAATCAATCACTTACTGTGCTTGTTGGAAGGTTAGTTGGCGTTATTGTCGGCTTATTTGTTGGTTTTATTGAAGGCTGTGGTGTTGGCAACCTCGTTGGTGAAATGCTTGGGGAATGAGTCGATTTAACTGGGTTTAGCGTTGGCTGCAAGACATTCAAGGGGAAAACAAGGGTTAGGCCTTTGTGATTGAGTATAAAGAATCAATCTCAAGTGAAGAGTACACTCACAACATATACTTACAGTTTTTGTAGGTTGAGAAGTTGGTTGAGAAGTAGGAGGTGAACTACCATTACCATTAACTCTTGAATCTTTTACTAATACATTCGCCTTCCACAAATTTGCATCCGACTTATCAATACTAAGTAGTTTCACAACGATACTTTTCGAGCCAAAGCCTGATGATAAAGTGTGTGATTCACCGACTTGTAGTGTTTTCTGTAACCAACTTTGGGAATAAGCTACACCGTTCTGACCGGTCTTTACTATTGTCACTTCATCATCAGCCTCATCATTCTGTGAATTGATACCTCTTGCTCGATTGAAATTAATATAGTAATCGTCCGAGTTACCCGTTTCTAATTTCAATACCACGGGATAGTTATTACCACGTTTGTAATCGGCAACACCTACTAGTGTTTTAGTTGTATACCATGTTGAGGCTTCATTCCGTGGTGAGAGTTGAGCCTTTCTATCGTCATACCATCCAATCTGCCAATTCTTAGCCGCCTATGGAGAGAGTGATATAGATGTGAGAAGATTATTGTCAGTTCAGAGTATAACACGGATCACAAAAGACACATGAAGTTTGTAACTCACGTTATAGCACATCTTCCCCGTGTCTATAAAAGGAAAGAGAAGTAGGTTAGACATGAAGAATGAGATTGTATGACATACCAAAACTTATCATCTATAAGCTCCACTAATCAACCAAACTTACCATCAGAATACAGCGGATTCCCCATCATGCCGGTGTGATCAGTATATGCCTTACCATCGGATGCTTTACCAGAATGTGCCAATCCAAAGTTATGCCCTAACTCGTGTACAGTCACGCCTACCAACTTGTAATAATGTGCTTGATAGACAGACATCCATGAATTTACATATGCATATGCCGCCCAACCACATCCTTTGATTTTGTTGCAAGGAAGAAGAAGTAGTAGTGAGTATAGACATAGCGCGGATTAGAGATATTTTCCGAACACATCTCATACAACATCAATAGCTTGCATACTTGAAACTTACCAACATAACACTTTTCAATAACATACATAACCTGTTCATACGGTCCAGGCAATGTAATATCCAACTGTTCCTCGACTGCATTTGTTATAGCATCATGTATAACATATCGATCATTATCAGTTAATGTAATATCAATCGTAACTTCGATTGTTCCTGGTGCTACATACTTGTTAGCATGTTGATCAACGCCTGGTTGAATTATCAACTGGGGAGTGGAGGTACCACCTTTTGAACAATCTTGTAATTGTGATTTGAGATTAACTGCATCAGGAATGTTGGCAGTGTTGGTACCAGGCTGTGGACCGAATATGTCAGACGATATAACTGGTGATGATTCAGAACGAGCACGACCAGCAGAATCAATAACTTTTACTACTAGGATTGGTTTTGTACCGGTTACTCCTCCTGATGCTAAGCTCCTTTGACTTTGAGTTGTAGTTGTGGATGATTGTGAGAGATTGCGATTGAAGAATCGATTATTATGCACTACATTGTCTTGTTGTGTAGTATCATCAAGATGTTGTATAGCATGATGTTGCCGAACACGTTTCACACCCTCGTATATATCTTTATTCAATTCCTTACTACTAATAATAATCCCCTCTTCTCTTTCTCTATTATTACCATTTAAACTAATCTTACTAGTTATATCCATATCTAATGGTAGTACAATCTCTTCAAGTCTCCCTCCTCCTCCGTTAGTTGCATGATATTCACTTGTTGCAATATCAACTTGTATACCTGTTAACTTTAGTGTACTAATTCCTGGTATTAATGACCCATCCTTAATCATATTTTGAAGTGTACTTCTTTGGGATGAAGATAAAGATAGCTTCCTTGTCTTTTGACGACGTCTTCTCCTACCCCCAGGTCTACTGCCGATTGATGATGGTCTATTGATTGCCATCTCCTCGGCAATGTCCGCTATTGACGAGGAAGTACTATCATCCTCTTCTTGCATTGTACAATCAAATACTTCATCTTCCTCCATTTCCGGAGCATCTGGTATTTGCAATAAGGCAGCTACCTGTACTGTACAGTCTGATTGGGGTGTGTAGGATGTTAGTACACGATGACGTTTTTCGTTATTGTTCTTTAGTCCTCGTAGATTATTGTTTGAAGTATTGTCAATGGCGGCAGTTATTGTAATGAGTGATAAGAGGAGATAGATTATGCATCTGATATGTATCATTGATGTGCTCATGTTTGATATATGTGACGGGTGTAATAGATCTACTTTCTATCATGCCGCGAGAGAGCTGATATCATGGGAGATTTGCAATGCCTGCTATGAAGAACAAAGGGCTCTAATATAGCATAACTTGTGCACATGTTAATAAATTACTTCATGCATTCTCACCACCGGCTACCTCCTCAACCCGTTATTCACAAGCTACATTGCCCCCATTGTAAATGATATAGAATGGAGCATATAATGAAGCAGATGTATTAGAATGAGCATGACTTTCGAGAGTGGAGATAGATACCCATTGTAATGTTGCCATAACCCCCCCTATCTCATTGTCGCCTATTTTTTATTTCGATCTTCGTTCTATCGCCAAAATAGGATGCGCAGAATTATTTAGTTAGTTGATTAGACTTGTTAAATTGATTTGTGCATTCAGTTGACCAATTTAAAGTTAACTAGAATCAACACAGTCGATGCCATTTTCCCATCGATATCTATATCACCTTCTACTAGCACATCTTTATCATTCTTATCCAATGTTGGTAAGTTAATAATATCAATCTCACCACCCAATGCTTTGATACTTTTCACGAACTCATCCCTGCATCCAATAGTACGCTCCTTCAATGGATCAGCTATTAAACAGTATCCACCATTAATGGGATGGACCAATTGATGTAACTTACTTGCTAATGATTTCATTGTGGATGGTTCATATAGTATATCGGATGCCAATAGTATTGTATTTTCATCATTTGATAAGTTTAAATCTTGATAACATACATTCTTAATTTGTTGAGATGAGTTCTTGTCGTTAGCATTTGAGTTAATGGGGAGTGTCCAATCATCAATGGCAGCACGAGCAATCAACTTTGAATCTTTATTTGTTGATACCTCACCTGGCTGTGGTAGAATTGATCCAGTAACAATACCATTCGTTGCACAACTTGACATTACACATTGTAAACAGTACGGTTCTTTATCTAAAAATGTGATTGTTCTTTGTTGTTGGGGTTGATTTTCATTAATGATTCCAGTTTGTTTCATTGCAACGCATGAATGTGTTGTAGGAGTACTTGATGAAATTGTTTGGGCATATGCTAATCCAACTACGCCTAGACCGCATCCAACTTCTACAATGTGTGGTGTTATTTGTAATGCATGAACTGCTCGTTTCATTAATGGTTGTTCTTCATTATTTGTTGTTACTGTTTGTCCGAAGTCCTTTGCATTGCTTAATCCTTTACTACCAGTACTACCATCTGCCTTGTAGTTAGCACCACTAGATATGCGATCCATTAGTGTTTGTTCTCTTGTCGGTGGTGCCTCTTTCTTTTCATCATTAACTTTGTCAATTGCAACAACATCCATCTTTTCATTTAATGATCTGATAATAAATCTAGATAATGATAATGCCGTCGGCCAGACACGTCCCCACGATGGATCGGCATCGGTTAAATGTTTTGTGTATGCAAACCACTCCCATAATGATTCCACTGTGTATTGTGTATAAGTAAAGGATATGAGTTATTAGTAAAGAGAAGAAGAATATGAAACAGCACATAAGATATGCACACTTACTATCGGGTGGCTTAATCAATAGTAAATCGGTTTGAAATATCTCATCAGCTGAATCAACATCAATAGATGATGATTTAGTAATTATTGATAACCGATCTTCAACCAATGGGGGTAAAGAGTAGCCCCCAGGATGAATATGACGTGGGTACTCTATTTGAGGAGGAGTTGATGAAGACATGGCCGAGAAGGCAGAGGAACCACTGATGGTGGCTAAGAAGCAGATTAGTAGATTCATAGCCCATATATTACAATCATGCCTACATGAGCCACCCAAGACTACAAATGGTTGAGTACTACGTGCTAGGAATGAGATGCCTGTCCTCCGCAAGAACAGCCTCCGCGTGGCAACACCCTTAGAAAACCACACGGAGGAGCACATCTTCATCAACACTCGCCTCCTACGGATAGTTGTTTGATCAGAAGAAGTGTAGTACTCTGGAGAAGACTGAGGGATATACCGTGATTACGTCAAGAGGATGCCGTACACATCGTCTGAGGTCACATAGTTATCCGTCAAAACGTTTTTTATTTATTTCATTATGATAATCGCTCTATGATAATGACATAATGTCTTCCCAACCTGTTGCCCTTCCCAGGTTGTTTAGCCACATTGGCGCCTCTTGGTGCTGCAGCCGGGGCAGGAGCATCGGTGAGTCTATTCTTTTTCTGACAACTTACTCCGGGGGGGTTATATGTTTTCATATATCGATTGCCATTATGTGTAGTTTCTCCGGGGGGGTTTCGATATGTTTCATATATCGATTGCCATTATGTGTAGTTTGCTGGCATGAGTTGTCATTTTTCATTGCAATAAGGATATATATATATATATAACCTCGGAGGAATTTACAGGTTCCGAATCCCACATTCAAGATAACATGTACACCGCAATAAATTAGTGTTCGACAGTTTTCGGTGAGGTGAGGGATAACTCATACCGTCGGATCGTCGTGATGAGTCCGATTATATCAGTTTAGAAATTTAGTTAGTATTATTAATGTTATGTGTCATTAGAGTCATTAGATATGAATATGTATAGAAAAATCGTACCAGAAGGCACCGCCGATAGTGGATGCTTATTAGTGTTCAAGTTAGTTATTACTCGGTTGTGGTTATTAATAGGTGCACCCTCATAGTTGGATTATGGTATATGCTGTCCGGGGGGGTATTTGCAGTAAAACTTTTGTTAGTATGGATCAATCTCAACGAGTATATTAGACGTTGCGACAAGAGATTTACAGCAGAGTTAATATAGGTGGTGGGGAATCATTAGCAAGGATATTGCAATTGTCTTATTGCAATAATTGCAATTAGTTGTTTAATGTTCTCTCAGCCATCAACGATTAGCATTTGGATTACATCAACCGTCAGTATCATCTAGTAAGAGTTGTATCCATGTTTGTTGTTGTTGTTGTCATGGCAACAACATCTACACACCTGGCGTGAACATTCAGCAAGTATCATGGGTCGTAAAAATAATGTGTCAGAATAAGCCTAGATATCAAGATGCTGCAGCAAGATTACAGGCAGCCTATTAGCATCTCAATCGATCGGTGTTCCGTTTCCTTATTCCTTATCAAGAGGTCACGAGTTGGAGTTGGTTGTCATTACAAGTAATGTCCTCACCTTTGGGATTGAAATTGCCTCCTGCTTACTCCTATTCAGTTAAGCATTATCAGGCAACCCGTACCACTCTACCAATCAATGTGGTGGACGGGGATAGTCAGTGTTCGGCCGTGTGGAGTGGCGGAGAGTCTGGTCCTTCTGTGATTTAGGTTGTGTCCGGGGCACCGGAGATTTCCTTTACCTTTGCCATCTGCCTAGAAGGGAACACGGATGAGTCTCGATACTTCTCACAGTATTGTCTCATAAGTTTGGAGACCTCCCCAAGTGTTTCTTGGGGTATGATACTCTTTTGAAAATAGGTCAAGTGTATAGAGTTATTGGACGTTGTTGATTGAATGTTTGTATTGTTGAAAGTTACTCTGGAAGGGATGCCCTGGTGAATATGATCAATGGTGGTAATGTGAAGACTGCCGCTGTTGGTTCGGGTAAAGGGGCTGGATGCTTCCACTCCTCTGATGCTAAACCAAGTCCAAGAAAATCTATCCCGCCTCCTGCTACTGAAGGAGAGGAAGACATGTTGGAAGAGTTATTAGCATCCCCGCCTTGCCCGCCTGTTCCTCAAGTCTTTGGCCTGGATACTGTTCCCGATGAAACTGCCCGTAACCGTCGTGGATCAGAACCCGGTGGACTATCTCTTGAGTGAGAATCAGCATATAGACAATATCAGCCTTTAGCTTACTCTTATGATCACGTTCATATATGAGGAGGAGGAATTGAGACCTGAAGCAGATTGGAATGGAATTTAGCCGACCCTCTGGGCAGATGAGTTTCCGTCAGTGGCTATTTGAAGTATTATCACAAGTGAAGAGTGGTGCCGAACGTGTTGAGCAGGTGGCTAGTAAACTCAAGGCCTTTAACCCGCAAGTTCGTGTCAACAAGTCCAAGTCTATCGGGACATTGCAGCTTCGCGGTGCTGCCCCATCTCAAGGCCGTATTGAAACGTTGTTGAGATCACCAACACATTGAAGAAGGGGGTTGGAAGATCTGCTAGTCGATCAACCATCACCGCCATGTCAACTAATGATCAGGTGAAATAAACTGTTGATGCATTAGTCAACTTTCAAGAGTGGGTAATTAAAGTGTGAATATTGGTGTTAGTAAAGGTGGAAGAATTGTGAATATTAGTGTTAAGTAAAGATGGAAGTAGTAGGTAAAGGTGGAAGTAGTATTGGGTATTATTAGTAGTATTAGTTCATGTAGTGATAAGTATTGGATTGAGTCAGTTTGGATCCGGGGGGGGTATATTAATTGAAGGGATACCTTTTGGGGTTGATCAAGATCCTACTGGTGGTTACGAGCACCAGTAGCAGATAGTTGTTACAGCGTCTACTCAGGCCAGTTACCTTGGAGAGTGAGTGTCACGGAACTGGGGCTCAATGGGCAAGTATGTGGCTTTGTACTTGCCTGGCGAGCACCGGTGAGAACGTTTTACACTAGTAACGGAGGACTTCTAAGGGACTCGTCCGTGATCATCTCAATAGTCAGGTACTCTGGTGTTTAGATGGTGTGCAGGTGTTGATTTAGCCGCATCTGGATCGTTTGGATTAGTGCTTGAGAGTGGATAATAAAGCAGATGCCCCCAACGAATAGAAGGGATTGATACCAGCCACAGGATTGATCCCATTGTATAGTAGAGTTATTAGATGTCGTGCAGTGTATAGATTTATTGGATGTTAGTGATTGGATGTTCGTTTGTGACTGGATGTTTGTACAGTGGAAATATTATATGTTAGTTAAGTAGAAGTTTTTAGAGTTCTCAGGACGGACAGCGTATTCATTCTACACGTACGTCATAAACCTACATGAGCCACCCAAGACTACAAATGGTTGAGTACTACGTGCTAGGAATGAGATGCCTGTCCTCCGCAAGAACAGCCTCCGCGTGGCAACACCCTTAGAAAACCACACGGAGGAGCACATCTTCATCAACACTCGCCTCCTACGGATAGTTGTTTGATCAGAAGAAGTGTAGTACTCTGGAGAAGACTGAGGGATATACCGTGATTACGTCAAGAGGATGCCGTACACATCGTCTGAGGTCACATAGTTATCCGTCAAAACGTTTTTTATTTATTTCATTATGATAATCGCTCTATGATAATGACATAATGTCTTCCCAACCTGTTGCCCTTCCCAGGTTGTTTAGCCACATTGGCGCCTCTTGGTGCTGCAGCCGGGGCAGGAGCATCGGTGAGTCTATTCTTTTTCTGACAACTTACTCCGGGGGGGTTATATGTTTTCATATATCGATTGCCATTATGTGTAGTTTCTCCGGGGGGGTTTCGATATGTTTCATATATCGATTGCCATTATGTGTAGTTTGCTGGCATGAGTTGTCATTTTTCATTGCAATAAGGATATATATATATATATAACCTCGGAGGAATTTACAGGTTCCGAATCCCACATTCAAGATAACATGTACACCGCAATAAATTAGTGTTCGACAGTTTTCGGTGAGGTGAGGGATAACTCATACCGTCGGATCGTCGTGATGAGTCCGATTATATCAGTTTAGAAATTTAGTTAGTATTATTAATGTTATGTGTCATTAGAGTCATTAGATATGAATATGTATAGAAAAATCGTACCAGAAGGCACCGCCGATAGTGGATGCTTATTAGTGTTCAAGTTAGTTATTACTCGGTTGTGGTTATTAATAGGTGCACCCTCATAGTTGGATTATGGTATATGCTGTCCGGGGGGGTATTTGCAGTAAAACTTTTGTTAGTATGGATCAATCTCAACGAGTATATTAGACGTTGCGACAAGAGATTTACAGCAGAGTTAATATAGGTGGTGGGGAATCATTAGCAAGGATATTGCAATTGTCTTATTGCAATAATTGCAATTAGTTGTTTAATGTTCTCTCAGCCATCAACGATTAGCATTTGGATTACATCAACCGTCAGTATCATCTAGTAAGAGTTGTATCCATGTTTGTTGTTGTTGTTGTCATGGCAACAACATCTACACACCTGGCGTGAACATTCAGCAAGTATCATGGGTCGTAAAAATAATGTGTCAGAATAAGCCTAGATATCAAGATGCTGCAGCAAGATTACAGGCAGCCTATTAGCATCTCAATCGATCGGTGTTCCGTTTCCTTATTCCTTATCAAGAGGTCACGAGTTGGAGTTGGTTGTCATTACAAGTAATGTCCTCACCTTTGGGATTGAAATTGCCTCCTGCTTACTCCTATTCAGTTAAGCATTATCAGGCAACCCGTACCACTCTACCAATCAATGTGGTGGACGGGGATAGTCAGTGTTCGGCCGTGTGGAGTGGCGGAGAGTCTGGTCCTTCTGTGATTTAGGTTGTGTCCGGGGCACCGGAGATTTCCTTTACCTTTGCCATCTGCCTAGAAGGGAACACGGATGAGTCTCGATACTTCTCACAGTATTGTCTCATAAGTTTGGAGACCTCCCCAAGTGTTTCTTGGGGTATGATACTCTTTTGAAAATAGGTCAAGTGTATAGAGTTATTGGACGTTGTTGATTGAATGTTTGTATTGTTGAAAGTTACTCTGGAAGGGATGCCCTGGTGAATATGATCAATGGTGGTAATGTGAAGACTGCCGCTGTTGGTTCGGGTAAAGGGGCTGGATGCTTCCACTCCTCTGATGCTAAACCAAGTCCAAGAAAATCTATCCCGCCTCCTGCTACTGAAGGAGAGGAAGACATGTTGGAAGAGTTATTAGCATCCCCGCCTTGCCCGCCTGTTCCTCAAGTCTTTGGCCTGGATACTGTTCCCGATGAAACTGCCCGTAACCGTCGTGGATCAGAACCCGGTGGACTATCTCTTGAGTGAGAATCAGCATATAGACAATATCAGCCTTTAGCTTACTCTTATGATCACGTTCATATATGAGGAGGAGGAATTGAGACCTGAAGCAGATTGGAATGGAATTTAGCCGACCCTCTGGGCAGATGAGTTTCCGTCAGTGGCTATTTGAAGTATTATCACAAGTGAAGAGTGGTGCCGAACGTGTTGAGCAGGTGGCTAGTAAACTCAAGGCCTTTAACCCGCAAGTTCGTGTCAACAAGTCCAAGTCTATCGGGACATTGCAGCTTCGCGGTGCTGCCCCATCTCAAGGCCGTATTGAAACGTTGTTGAGATCACCAACACATTGAAGAAGGGGGTTGGAAGATCTGCTAGTCGATCAACCATCACCGCCATGTCAACTAATGATCAGGTGAAATAAACTGTTGATGCATTAGTCAACTTTCAAGAGTGGGTAATTAAAGTGTGAATATTGGTGTTAGTAAAGGTGGAAGAATTGTGAATATTAGTGTTAAGTAAAGATGGAAGTAGTAGGTAAAGGTGGAAGTAGATTGACTAAAGCGACTATTCTTAGTTACCTTTTCTAAATATATAGCCTGCTTATGATCATATCACTTATCACTCCATTTAGTCCGACCCTTCACTCACTCTCACTACCAGATGATTCCCCTTCCTCACTTTCACTACCAGACTCCTCACTACTTCCACCATCTTCTTCTTCTCCACTCTCCTCTTCTTCACTATCACTATCACTATTCATCTTACTATTACTCTCCCCTCTCAACTCAGCCATTGCCTTCTCCTCCCTTTCCTTCTTACGTAATTCACGCGCCAACTTCTTATCATCTTTTAATTTTTGTTTCTTGGCAACATTTGCTTCCTGTTCTTCACGTCGTCGTTTCTTCAATGCCACTTCACCATCCTTACGTTTCTTTAATGCAGCAATTTCAGATGGTGTTTTATGTACATAGGCATGATACATTACATCCCCTCCAGCTAAGCCACGTTCAACTTTGTATAGTTTTAATCGGAGACGGGGACCTAATTCAATTAATTTGAGGGCAGACTTTTGTGATTGATTATTACCCTTACCACGGAATTTCGAGGGTAGGACTACATGTGATGTTTCATCTTCTGCTTCAGAGTCTGACATTTCTCCACCAGCGGCAGAGGTGCCGGTGGCAGAGTTTGTAATGTAATCGGCAATATCATTTAATTTGGATAAGTTAGGTATCTTGGCCTCGACTAATCGACGTACCTTACGATCAACACCCACTGGCTTGGCACGTATGGCATAATGTCTAATTTCAACTTCCTCATCTTCATCTTCATCCTCATCATCATTATCTCCTTTCTTATTCTTTTCACCGCCACTTTCACTATTAATATCAACATTTCTTCTAATAAAATTAAACAAAACAACCCTCCTACAATCACCCAATTTAACAGTACTAACATTAATAGCAGGGAACATATTTTGAAAAGTTATTCTCATTAACTTTACATGTGGTGCTGCACTTGTATCACCAAAGTTATTGGTAACTACTATAGGTGATGTTTCGAATAATTTAGATGAATCGTATGGACGACGTTGGATTGCTTTAATATGTTTATTTAATGTGAAGCGTTTGACTCTAAATGATAATGTTGGTCCGGTGGGTGTACGGCATATCCTCAATGTGATCTTATTTGTATTTTGAGATATTGATAGTAAGTGTGTCACGCCCATAGAACTACTCATTGTTGTGGCATAATGGCTTAATGTTAACTTACGATTAGTAGCATCTTCTTTAAAGTTTAATGCGGTATATGGACGCATTAACTTTCGTAAATCATTGACTAATTCAATGAGTTCAGATTCGGTCTTACCACGTCGTATTATTAGGGAGCGTGGTATTTTAAGTTCAGTGGAGGATTGGAGTGCTGATGTTATTCGTTCGTCGGTTGGTTGGACGTGTGTACGTGTCTTTTTACGCTTTCGTCCTCGTCGTGGCATGATTTATGTTGTCTTACTTGATGTTAATGATGGTATTGTGTTAAGTGGTTGTTGTATTGATGAAGCGCTGCAATCGATTGATACAGTACAACTAATCAGCTTGTTGCAATGCTTTTTGATTTTTGACAAAATGGTTGGTGAGGGTAAAATGGCGAGCAAACGCAATCCACTCTCTCCTGTGTCCACACGGACCCCGAGTGATTGATTGCCAATGCTCTTTATGTGATCTCTAGAGATGCGTCCACTATAACCAAGACATATTGGCTAATATATTGGATATAATCTGTATATATACTACTACATACCGATCATTAGGGGTCTATATCTGTAGAACATACGCCGTCACACATAGGATACCGCAATCATTGCAACAAATAATTGTCTACAGTCTACAGTATCTCCCATCCATCAATATGTCATCTTCTCCTCCTCTTTCTACATCTGATAACGATGATGCTGCCAGAGATGCTCCTAAATATAAAGACAATCTAATCATTGATCCCTTATTAAAATATCTACCAACACCCAATAATAACTCTACAATACCACAAATCTCCTCACCATACTTTGACGTAGACGAAATAATAACATCCTTAAAAACTAAAGGATATGCACATATACCATCAGTACTAACCCATGATGAATGCGACAAAGCATTGAATAATATATGGACTTTTATTGAAGATACATCCGGAGGAGTAATTGATCGCAATGATCCTATGAGTTGGTATCCCAAGCATGAGGTTTGTGTTGATGGACAACCTTTGTTGGATATCCCTACTACTTCTAATGAAACTGATGGTAAAGTTAGTAAGCCAATAATATGTACCAATCAAAACGAACAAAATGACTTAGATCCATGGCCACATACAGGCTATACATCCTTCAAGGAATTATTCCAATCATTAGGTGCAGGATATGTATTAGGTGATGTTCGGGAAATGCTTGCTGAGCGTATCTTTAAACCATTATATAATACAAGGGAATTATTATGTAGTAAGGAGGGGTTTACCTTCTGTCGTCCATTGGTTGTTGATTTGAACAGTGAGAATGATACGGAAGGTGAGAAGCAGTTAGTATGGACACCGCATCATCTCAATTCAAGTACAAAAGCCACAGATGAAAATGTTGAAATGAAGAAGCCTCAATTTCGAGTATGTGGAAAGCCACAGCAATTATGTGAAGGACAGCATTATGATCAAGGGGTGCCGATTAGTGTTGTTAAACATATTCAACAGCAAGAAGGTACTAGTACTAGTACCAAAGAAGGAAAGTCTACCAAAGGAGCCAAAACAATATCAAAGAAGCAACAGAACAAACAACAAAAGATACAATCCAAACTACAAAAACTTCAAGATCTAACAGGACTATGTCACATACAATCATCTATAACATTCACTGACCAAACAATCGATAAAGATCGTGGCGGGGGGCATTATCTATGTTATCCATATTCACATTCTAATGTGCATTGGAAGTTGGTTGGTGATACCTATCGTGCTACTCCTCAATTGAATGGTAAGAAGGAACGAGAAGATCCAACTTGGGTACCATTAACTGATGCTGAGATTAAACAACTTGATGGTATGGGGTGTAAGGAACATCGTATATATGCCAATCGTGGAGATGTTGTACTTTGGAGGAGTGATTTGGTGCATTGTGGTGTGGCACCTTCGTTAATTGTGAACAAGAAGAAGAATGATACAAATGGTGAAGTTGTAGGTTATGATGGATCAAGAGAATTTCGTGGTGTGGGATATTGCAGTATGTTACCTGTCCAGGCTGTGGAGGATTACATTATGTATTCACTTCCGAAACAGAAGGTACTTAAGAAGGGTGTGCCACTACAACACGACAATAATGGATCGTCATCACTCGTAGAGATTGACGAAGCAAGAGTACAGCAACTACAAAAAGCCAAGATTGACGAACTCTCTAAACAAAAGTTGGAAGATTACAAGGCCGGTAGGTCGGGGGATCAACGTCCCGAAACTGAACAATGGCATGATCATCGTCGATTAACAATGTGGAATATGCCTCATAATACACACCACAACTCATCTAGTGAAGAAGAAGAAGATACTGATTCATCATTCCAACCTATACCTCCGAGAATGTTACAACGACCACATTATAGATTAGGGCCACCAACTTTATCATTACGTCAAGCTGAGTTGTATGGTCTCATCCCATATCAATCATCAAACGATGGGCAAACTCGTTTAAAAGATATTGAACGTGCTGTTATACGAGGAGTACGGTTTAAAGATGGTGTATATGAAGGCAGATATAGTAATGGTGATAAAGTGGGACCGTGGACATTGAAGAACGGCAAGTTTGTCTCCTCAGACGATGACGAGGATATAGATGCTGCCATTGTTGCAAATAATGATACATCAAGTGATATACCAATCTGTCTTGCCAAAATGGAAGTCTTAACACCATCAAGCGGCGCCTTGATTGGTCAAGATAAGTACTTAGGCGGAATGGCTAGTCCATGCGGCCGATATGTTTATGGTGTACCCGGTCATGCCAAGCAAGTAGTTCAAGTAGATGTAAATACAGGAGAAGTTACCTTCATCGGTCCAGAGTATAACGGAGAGTTCAAGTGGCTTCGAGGTGTGGAGATACCATCACAAGTAATGGGAACGAATGATGATGGCAGTCCTGCCTATCCATCAGGATGTTGTCTTGCTCTACCATGTTGTAGTGAAGATGGATGTGTCTTAAAGATTGATCCACATACATCCAAGGTTTCTACTTTCATAACTGGAGAGAGTATACCAAACGTTGAGGAAGGTTGGTTATATCATGGTGGCAATTTAGCAGATGATGGATATGTTTATGCCATACCGGCAAGTGCACCGCGTGTCATGAAGATTGATCCAGTGAATGAAACAACAGAATACATGGGTTCTGAATTTCAAGGCAAGGCGAAGTGGTATGGAGGTATAACAGGTTGTGATCGATGCATATATGGAATACCACATAACTCTACAGGAGTGCTAAAGATTAATCCAGTAACTCAAGAAGTATCAATATTGGCAGAGGGTACTCTTCCAGAAGGATTATGGAAGTGGCACGGGGGACTGGCTTCTTTAGATGGTACTAAGATTATTGGATTTCCAAACAATGCAGATTCAGTGCTAGTGATCGATGTTGAAAAGCAGCAAGTGTATACTGTTGGTGATAGTTCTATATTACGTTCGGGATCTCATAGGGTCCCCCAAGATGGTAGATACAAGTTTCTCGGAGGATCCCTAACCTCTGATGGAAAGCTAGCCTATCTCTTCCCCTGTGATGCCGAGTATGTATTGAGGTTTGATATGGAAACTGATGAAATGAAACTGGTAGGTCCTCATTTGACAGAGGGAGAGAACAAGTTTCAAAACGGTTTCGTAGGCTCAGATGATTGTGTCTATGGTATTCCACAACGATCTTCTGGGGTGCTCAGAATCATACCGCCAGGTGTCAAGCGTTACAATAGAAGAGGAGAGGCTTTACCAGATGACAAAGAGTATGTTGATGTGATGTATTTAAATCATTCATGCAAGGATAAGTTTGAAGGAGGGGTATTAGGCTTGGATGGAAAGATCTATTGCATACCACTAAGGGCGAAGGCGTTTGTTAACATTATCCCCGGCACATATCATAAGGAATAACAAATCAAAACATCATCCCCGCTTAATGTGGTATGAGGTGACTTTGAGGAGGATACCGCTCCTAAGTATCCAGATAGACACGTAAAGTATCCGATCACATGGATATGAATATATAACATCAACAAACAAATATATTAACAGACATTAATTCTACACTGCACGATTTGTCCTCATCGCTACTTCAATCAAGCAATACTTTCAGAATAACAACAATAAACTCTTCACATTATGGCGGTGCTATTGCCTGGCAATTGCACTCTTGTCTTGAGTAATCACATCCACTTTGGTTCCCATCTATCAGACAACAACTTGCAGTTCCAGGTACAATTGGTACACATATGTCTGGGAGTTTTTACAATGATGTTTTTCTGTCCGGGATCGCGGCATTCCCTCCTGAACAAATTTGGTATGCCAACTCAATCCTCACATCATTAAAACCACCTCGACTGGGACTGGTACAGAACAGTCCAACTCTTGATCCAGCAGTGGCTGAAAGAGTAAAGCTCCCATCGTTGCTAATGATATTGTTGAAATCAGACTGTGTTATAGAAATAACACCAAGGCTATTAGCGTCCACAAACGTTGAAAGGCATTGAGCATCTCCAGGTGTTTGTGCATTCCCCAACGTTTGCTCATCAACACCACCAGGATCTGCAGTTATTGTGTACCACTCATTAGCCTGATTTCCATCAACGTCTCCTCTAACAAATACTCGAACTGTCACATCACCCTCAGCAGGCTCAAGATTGGTGAAATCAAATGTAAGTGTTTGACCTACTGAAGTTAGGTCTTGAGTTGGGGATGCAACTGTAGAATAGCATGTGGTTGGACTTGATGTGGGCTATTGATGAGAGATGCAAAGCAAAACAGAAGAAAACATTTCATATGTTTAGTGAATCATGTCATAAGTTAAGATATAGAAGCGGTTACAACTACTTACCTCGCTCGATGGTGCCTTAGTAGGCGAGACAGACGGTCCTTTCGAAGGAAAAGCAGACGGCACATTCGACGGTTGCTTTGATGGATTGGACGAGGGCGAGCTTGTTGGAACTTGTGACGGATTGGCCGACGGAGATTGGCTAGGACTTGACGTGGGCTGTTCACGAGAGGAGGAGGGAGGAAGAGATAGAACATATCATATGTGTTTGGTGAGTGAGTTTTGATATTGATACACTTTGGTATATGTTTCACATCACATAAAACTCATATCAACTCACCTCTTTCGACGGCGATCCAGTTGGCACACTCGAGGGCGACTGGCTCGGCACTTTACTAGGGCTCAGCGAAGGAGA
>Ga0214480_100524_pt1 | contig 19241 bp, 15 predicted proteins | sample M1_20Mar14CPVII9_3_FD_165042 | JGI IMG/M metagenome (GOLD analysis project Ga0214480, IMG submission 165042) | Marine eukaryotic communities from Monterey Bay, California, United States - M1_20Mar14CPVII9sort6BwellE17 | ecosystem: Environmental > Aquatic > Marine > Unclassified | place: USA... | reverse complement strand
AAAATTGGTGTCTTTTTATTGCATTTTTGGATAGCTCTTGATTAGTACATGTATTTAGATCATTTCATGATTGCATAATTCTCAATATCGGCCGATATATGGCCGATTTAGTCCATAAAAGTCAACTGAACATCACTTAAATCACTTAAGTTTATTCCCATAAAGGCCCAAACTGCCACTTAAATGCACTTAAGTGAAGTCCAATATGGCACTTTTTAAGTGCACTTAATCCCCAAAACGCTAATCTCCCAGTCAACAAAAAAATGACAATCATGAGGGGTATCCTACCCAGGGTATCCTTACTCAATTCATCTCCTCAACAATCTGGGGTAGGGAACGTGCTACAATTCACCTGAGGATATCTAATTATTAGTGGATATCTAACGCTTAAATCGCTACCCTAAACTTTTTGGGTGTTGCAACGTCAGCACCGTAGATCTTCATCATTTTTCTTCCTGAACCAACTGTTTTATAAAATAGTAACATACCTACTAACCCCTCAATATTATATTGCAAAGCATTCCTATTACAACTACTAAAGCATCAACATACTATCGTACTACTACTAAATAAAAATGGCTGCTCAAGATATTAAACCAGACCCAAAGATTATCGATCTCCTGAAAAAGGAATCAGAATCAAAAATTGCTCATGTATCATTGGAATATTTCCCACCCCGAACTGAACAGGGTGTAAAGAATTTACATGCACGTATGGATCGTATGCTTGCCAATACCAAGTGCTTATATACCGATATGACATGGGGTGCTGGTGGATCTACAGCCGACTTATCATTAGACCTTGCATTACATGCACATAATCATGGACATGTATCGAATATGCATTTAACTTGTACTAATATGGAAAAGGATGGTGATCCAATTGCTGCCGTACATGATGCACTTCAAAAAGCATATGATGGTGGTATTCGTAACATCGTTGCATTGCGAGGCGATCCACCAGAGGGTGAGAAGGAGTGGACTGCCGCCGAGGGTGGATTTTCATGTGCATTAGATTTAGTCAAGTATATTCGTGATAAGTTTGGTGATGATTTTGGTATTAGTGTTGCTGGATATCCCGAGGGACATCCTAATCGTATTTCTGAGTTAAGTGCTGAGGAGGTTGAGAGTATGAGTGAAAGTGAAAAGGGACGGTGTTGTACACATGATGGTATTACATATGTTTGCAAGGATGAGGATTACAAGAAGGAAATGGATTATTTAAAAGAGAAGGTTGATGCCGGCTCTGACTTTATCATTACACAAATGTTCTTTGATGCTGAGGTATTTAAGACATTTGTCAAAGATTGTCGTAAATGGGGAATTAACTGTCCTGTAGTGCCTGGTTTAATGTGTATCAATGCCTACCCTGGTTTCAAAAAGATGACAAAGTTTTGCAAAACACGTGTACCAAAGTCACTAGAGGAGAAGATGGATTCAATGAAGGATGATCCAGATGCTGTTAAGAAGTTTGGAGTTGAGTTTGGTGCCGAGGTTTGCAGAAGTTTATTAGACTCTGGCGTAGAGATTTTGCATTTTTATACACTTAATCTTGAGAAGGTTGTGTATGGTATCACTGATGAGCTCGGTATTACTTCTGGCCTTATCGAGAAGAGTAATGAGACTGATGCTAAAGACATGGTTGCTGTTGGAAGTCGTTGGGCACGAACAGGAGACACTGTTAGTTTCACACGAGGAGACAGTTTGCGCAAGAGTATTGTGAAATCAATCACAGACGGTGGTGCAGCTATTGTTGAACTCGATGGTGAAGATATCGAACTTGCCAAGGGTACTTATGAAAAGGTAATGTAAGAATCCTTGGTAGTGGTGAGGCTAGCATCAACAGGAGTGAGGCTAGGATACAAGCTGTGGTCGTATAGCTGTGTATACATTAAATACTAGCCTTATCATCTTATGTACAAGTCTTATCAACTTTGATTGCCAATAGAATTGCTGGACCTGCCGGTCTCCCATCTAGCTTTTGAAATAGGGGTTGATGTATGCTACTATCTATCCAAGCGAAGCGCAATTTATTTAGAGGTAAATAATCTATATCGGTACTCTTCTCTGATTGATTAGTTGACATACGAATCACCTGATGGAGTTGCCAAGGGACGGGCTCGGCAAAGTAGAACATTGCCCCTACTTTTGATAGATCGATTAGTTCAATGATGAATTCCGCCCATTTATTTCGTGTTTCAGTGAGTAGGTAGGAGGTTAAGAAGATGTCGGAGTCTCTTATATATTGTTCAACAATATCGCTTTTGATTGATCGCGTGACATCACAGCTCTCACAAGTAATCTTACTAATATAACCAGGTACTAATATAGGTGTCAGATCATCTAAGACTGCTTCTTGCCAATCTTCTATTGCATAATCAAGCAGTACAATCTCTTCTAGTGCATCTTTTCGATTCATAAATGACCGCAAGAACGCTACTAGACCTGCAGCATCATTTCCAGGCCCGCAACCTAGACTGCATACTCTTTGAATGTTGTCTAGTTTCTCATAACACATGTTCATGATCTCCATTTGATCGATACATTCTTGCTGCTGTTGAGTATCAAGTCGACTGTATATTGTCGGCGCCAGCTCGAGTGATTCAGGGGTAATATTTGCAAATGATTCAATTAGTAATGTTGCTCTACCATGAAACTTTTGACGAGTATAACCTCTTAATGCTGTTATATCTTTGAGCATTGATTTTGTTTGTGAACCCTTTGTCATGTTACTAAGTAAAGTCCTAGCTTTCATAGTTTGTTCAATCTTATCTTTCTTAACTGTCTGACGATCTTCGTCGTCTATTGAAGATAGAAGTTTCCGTAGTATTACTATAACATCATCTACTGCAGCTTTATGTTTAGTATCATTTATCGGTGGATTCAATGACCATTGAGATAGTTGCTGAGATATCTGAATTGTATCATTCTTTGATTCTAGTAATGTCTTTAACTCTTCTCGTGCAGATTTCTCAATAACTGCATCTTTTCTACTAATTGCATGCTTGATCTTCGTTTCTAATGACTTGACCCTACGCTGATGTTTGAGTTCAGCTTTTAATCGTCTCTTTGTCTCTCGTTCTTCTTCTGTGAGTTTTGTGTTTGATATCATGTTGTTGCAATGTGATGTATGTATTACTTCATATACCATGTAGTTTTATCTACCGACTCATTTAAACTAAAACTTTTGATAGATATAAATTTAATACATATGAGTATCATTTATCATGATAGGCCAATCTAAGGCACTGCTAGCCCGATCAATACCAATTGAAGGCACGTAAAACTATGATAACAATAGAATAGCAGGCTAAGAGATTGATATAAAGAATCGCCCAACTTCTTCGAATCAATCGCCCAAAGTGTCATCATCGACCACCACCAATCTAAACCATATTCAATTTAAGCCCATTAAAACTGAAGTGATATGTATATATAATGTAGCAATCGATACAGCTGCGCATAATCCTCACTCCATAGTGATGAGGACAGTAGATGATATATCTTACACTGGTTGATGTCGGTATCCTTGATAGTGATGATGATGCGTGATGCGATGAGCAACTCTCGGAATGAAGAGTGGCTTTATTGATGGCGGTTTGACAGCTATGCAACAGTGATTGCTTCATATATCATCTATTTATATAACATCATATGCTAGTATGAATTGGCAAAAGGTGATCGGTAGTATTTTCACAATTATTGCAATACTATCATTATATAATTTTTCATGCATTAAACGTTATCATCGATTAGGCGGTATATACATTATGCTAGTTGCAATACCATCATTATATAATTGTTTAGTATCCGGATTTACATCAACTTCAAATTATAGTAATAGATATCAAGTACAAACAACCATACTGCCACTGCAAACACCACTCCACTACTCGACAATCAATATTGAAGAAGAAGCACCAAGAGATGTTCAATCATTTGAAGAATGGGCATTATATAATGGTATACAACGAGCAGATGGGTTTCAATTAGTTGGTGAAGATATTGATGGTTTCCTGGATGTATCGGCCTACACCACACAAGACATGCCAGCGGGCTCAGATGTGCTTTATATACCAAATGAAATGATATTAAGTTCTACAAAAGCAATGGAAGAGTTTGGAAGAATACCAGAAGCGGAACAACTGCTAAGAGACGCCGGGTATGAAAGTGAGATACGGCATTACTATCTTATGCTCAAAATACTATCAGAATTAGATAAAGGAGAGAATAGTCCTTACTATTTGTATTTTAACTCTTTGCCTCGGTACTTTGCGAATGGAGCAAGTATGATACTCTTCTGCTATACATGTATACCGCCGTTGGTGGCATCTCTCTGTAAAGAAGAGAGAGCACGGCTTAACAATCTTCAGATCAAACGACCAGTACAATTCATAAGTAATGAAGTTAAAGGCGATGCAGAACTGTGGAAGTGGGTATTCCAAATAGTATATACAAGAGCATTCAATGCAAATGATGGGTCTCTCAACATTGTGCCAATGGGAGATTACTTTAACCACGGAACGGAAAACGAAATCTGGTCGACATATGATGAAGCAGGTAACTGTTATGTACAAACCACTAAAGACGTACCTGCCAACTCGCCTCTGAGGATGTCATATGGCGACGCTACGAATCCTTCCTTTCTTCTAGCACGTTATGGGTTCTTAGATGAAACATCTCCAGCTACGTTTTGTAAGATCTTACCATCACATATCACTCAAGAAATGAAGGATCTGGGCTATGCACACAATCGAATGCTATTTTATAAAGATACAGGCGAAGTATCAGAAGAGGTGTATGATATATTATTATACATGGCCTTGGGCGAGATGGATACTTCAGTACAGCAAAAATTCTACCAAGCACACATGCAAGCTGATTATGCAACAAAGCAAGCAATACATGAAATGTATACGCCACAAACGATGCAAAAGCTATCAGAACATATTGAAACCTTTCTCGGTGAGCTAGAAGCTTTGGAAAAGAAGGGTGAGTACGGTGGAAAGGTGGCAGCTGAAGACCACCCGCGGCTTCCTTTGGTCTTGAGACACAATGAGTTTGTAAGACAAACATTCTTAACTGTGAGGTCAGTGCAAGGGCTTGATCAAAACAGTTATGTTTAATTAGAGCCATAAATCATGGATACCTTAGATAGAATTGTCCATCCATCAAATGAGTAGAAAGTAAAGTAGGAATAGGAATGTATAATGTCAGTAATATGGATCCTCTTCTGTGGTAGTAAAGACATACAGCAGATTTAGTTAGCTTCTCTCTCAAACCACTCAAACAAGTCACTCTCGCATGGTCTGTCCGTCGTTTGACCTCTGATTAGCAAGTATGACGAGTTTTGAGTTTTGAGTTTTGGCCGTGCGTAACATAGGTACCTATAGTGTTGTTGACTAGTCTTTATTAACTCCTATCCTATTGATCCTAAATCCTTTAATATGCCGCCAAAGAATAAGAAGAAGGATGCCGATAGCGGTGCCGATGACAAGTTTATGCGAGCAGCTCGTTTTGGACGTGTTAAGAATGATTTAAGAATGGGTTTTGTTGGACTTCCAAATGTAGGGAAATCCACGCTTACAAATCTGCTAGCGGGTGCATCGCATGCTGAAGCTGCCAACTATGTAAGTGTGCTGTATTATGTATGAAGTCTATAATCGATCAGTGTAAAGTTTGGTATGAATTGTATACACGATACACACTCACACTTCTTTGCAATACAAATTATGTGCATATCATATGCACTTTTCTAAACAACAACATAACAATGAATACTGAATACAGCCATTCTGTACCATTGACCCTAACATGGTACAGGCGATTGTTCCAGATCAAAAGTTTAAGTACTTGGCAAATACGTATAAACCACCTAGTGTAGTACCAGCGGTATTAAAGATTGTGGATATTGCAGGTCTAATTAGAGGAGCTTCGGAAGGTGCTGGATTAGGGAATGCATTCCTCTCACATATTGCTGCTGTAGATGGCATCTTTCATTTAGTTCGTGCATTTGAGAGTGATGATATTGTCCATGTTGATGACTCTGTTGATGCTATTCGTGATCTTGAGACTATTCAATCAGAATTATGTTTGAAAGATAAACAGACTATGTCAACTGTTATTGAAAAGGAGAAGGATAGGATTCGTAAGGAAAAGGGCATGGCAAGAAAGGAGGATCCAAAACTTTCAGATGTATTCCAGTCTGCTTATGACAAGTGTATGAAATTGATTGAAGCAAATACCCCTGTTCAAACTTGTGAGGACTTTACAATGGGCGAAGTAGATGTTATTCGCGAATTTGGATTAATTACCACGAAGCCACAGATCTACATTGTCAACATGTCAAAGAGAAACTTCTTAAGAAAGGGTAATAAGTGGTTACCAAAGATTCAAACATGGGTTGATGAGCATGGTGGAGGACAGATTATTCCCATGAGTTGTGAATTTGAGCAAGAGCTGATGGACTTGGGGGGTGACAAAGAGTTGGAGAAAGCTTTCATTCAAGAATGTGAGGAGGAAGTGAAATCAATGGGACTATCAGGTCCTGGGTTTGCTGTTAAATCGGTTGTACCTCGTATCATTCGTAGTGGTAGACAGTCGTTATGTCTGCAATCATTCTACACTGCCGGACCAAAGGAAGTTAGGGCCTGGACGATTATGAAGGGAACGCTTGCACCGCAGGCGGCCGGAGTCATTCACTCAGACTTTGAAAGAGGGTTCATTAAAGCTGAGGTTGCCAATTTTGATGATTTCAAAGCACTTCATAAAGGTGAGGCAAGTATGGCAAAGTGCAAAGAGGCTGGCAAGTACAGACAAGAGGGAAAGAGTTATGTCATGCAAGAGGGAGATATTGTAGTCTTTATGCACAATACGACAGCATCCAAGAAGAAGTAAACAGCGCAGGAGGAGGGAATAATAGAGACTATTAAGATTAAGTGCTACCTCTACATTATTGTGCGTGTATATTATGTCGCTTTTGGGGTTGTTGATGATGTGGGCGTTGTGTTTTCTGTTTCGACATTCTCAATATCCAACCTGCTAGCCGCTTTTCTACTTAGTTCTGTCTCCCACATTGTGCCATCTAACCACATGTTCAATTCTTGTTCTGGCATGTCTATGCCATGAGCGCCGAAGTATCCACTTACTGTTGATAATGTGGTGCTGAATTCATCAGCATCTTTGTAAACTCGTCCATTGGGATAAACTCGAACAGCCATATCACGAGATGCACATGGCATTGAGCCATCGGGATCCCACATTTTGTTCAAACCAAATAGTGAGAGCATTTTGATTGGTCGTCGAGCCATACGAGCTAGTGTATAGGCGCCTGAGAATACTGGCATCATTCCTTTTTCGGGTGTTGGATTTGGTTGGCCTTCCGGTAGTATCCCGATATCAAACCCCTCATCCATAGCTGTCTTTGTACTTTTGAGCATCTGTTTGAAGGATTTCATATCATATTCATTATCATTCCCATTACCGTTGTCAGCCATGTCAACAGGTATAAAGCCACAGTTTTTGCATAATAAACATGTGATTGGATTTGATTCTAAACCTTTCCAATATAATATCTTGATAGGTCTACGATTCTTTCCCCTCATTTTATTATCCAAGGCCAACATGAAGAACAAATCCAGTAATGAGATGTGATTACAGACCCAAATGGTTGGCGTAGGATTCTTCAACTGTTCGTCATCAGTATCAACTACCACACGTTTAGATGCGAATGGGAAGATACGCATTAACCATCGACTTGTAAATTGTGCAACTTTAAGACTCCACTTTTCCTTTCTAATTCTATCAATTAGTTTTGCTCTATAAAGTATGTAAACTGGAGATAAAGTTATTGGTAACGCAATACACATCGATGCAATATAAGATATCATTAATGTTTGCACTATCTTTGATTGTATCTTGTTCAATGAGTGTTGATGGGGTTTTGTTAAAATTGAAGGACGAGTAATATCCATAGATGAAGCAGCTGATGATTTCAATATGTTTTTGTTATAATATCCATTATTTCTACCATACGTTTGATGGCGGACGCTGTTTGTTGGTATATTATTATCATGTCGTACATTGTGAACTGCTGTAGTAGTCGTCGGAGATATCAGTCCTTCAACTTGCAAGGCTAATAATGTAGACAATAGGATGATAATTATATAATGTATGATGTGCTGCATGTTTCCTGAATATATTATAATATTGTATATTGTAATAGTATGTGTTCGTTCGTTAGGAGTTGTATTACTTTTGTTGAAGCTGTTTATTGGTATCCTTATTGCAATTGAATTTACTAAAATATCAATTATGCTTATCCTGTCAATTGATAGTACTAGACACTCCTGTATAGTCCACAGTAGCGGGCCATTCACTCAATCCACAAAGTCCTCAACAGCTTAAGCTTCCTTAGTCCCTCATACTCACACACAAGGGGAGGGAGTAGGTTATGAGCTCAAGAAGTATAATGTCACTCGACCAGCACCATTTGATAGTCTTGCTCTATCCCACTTATCACTTAGGTCTAAAAGTTTCTATGAGGTATTCAGAAGTCGTGTCTTGATCTCTCATCTTTGTGGTTGTTTGCCAAGAAGGTCAAATTGAATGATGCATGGCCAAAGCTCATAATTAGAAGAAGAGTTTAATAGGAAGAAGGAGATAACAAAACACAACTAAGAAGATGACTTTCGAAAAGCAACTACAACCAGCAGCGAATGCGTTTGGAGAAACGTATCTAATAGAATCATGTGAAGCTACACTTCGGGCATATTTTGACACATTCGATGGCACACCAAAAGAGTTTTACCCAGAAATTGAGGACATATTTGATAGCTTGTATCATGAAAACTTTACACTCGTTTTCAAAGATGGAAGAGACACTCGTCGCGAGGTAGTAAAGGATACACATAAGAGGTATGTCAAGAAAGGTTTGAAGATAAATCTAATCCACTTGAAGAGAATTGGTCTCAACAGGATCGATGTCAAGTTTAAATCGGAAAACAAACGATTGGGTGTAAAAGGAAACCGAGTCACCGAGTTGATTTACACAATAGAAGATGGAATGATAGTTCAGTCTCAAGTGGTTGATTCATCTCTTGTTCGTTATATGCATGCCCGATGCACTAGCGCCATTTTGAAGCATGTCCAATGTGTGTAAATTCCTCTATAGTGAATAGTCATAAATAATCCTTATATAAAACACTCAATGAATCTGACTCTTGTGGTTTGATGATACTGTTTTTTTCTGACGTCCAACATCATGCAGATGGTACTTCGACTTCAAACAATCCCTGTGTTGTTACTTCAAAGGGAAGCTGCATCCTCTTTGAGACCAGACTCTTGGTAAGCATTGCAGTACGAGTCGAGGTTGTTTGAACTGGTAGATTATGAGCAGTACTACTACCACTGTACTGGTGCTGCTGATTTTGTTGCAATCGATGTTGATCATCATCGTGTTCTAATACAATCCGTGTACTAACACAGTGCTGCCATGCCGTTCCAAGAGAAGCCGAGAACTCTCCATCGTTTCCCCGATCCAACCTAGCTGACATACTACTACCCGAGCCTACTTGATTAACCACCACCACAGCTAGTTGATAATCATACGCCAATTGTTTCAACTTCTTTGCAATTTGAAAGATTGCAGTATTCCTCTGAGCTGCAATGTTGGTTGATGAACTCCCCATCATATCAAAGTCTCGTTTGATGGGTGCTGCGATACTATCAACGACTATCAGACGCACGGGCAACCTTCTACAAGATGATACATTGTCGTTTGTTGACTGCTGCTCTTTTGCAGTTGAATTCCTTAGAATAATTTCTTCTTCCAACTGATCCAACACATCCAATAACTCACGAGTAGTAAGCACTTCTCGCACAGTAACATTTTGAAGCATTTGTTGTGTGATATCATTTGCATATTGGTGTTGCTGTTGCTGTTGTTGTCCAGAACTATTTTGTTCTGCCAAAGACCTCTCATAGGATATCTCTTGTAAACGGTTTAGATTCAATTTCTTCTCTGCATCAATAAATATACACCCACCATTATACTTGGTTGCAGCTAAGACGGTAAGTTGCTGTGAAAGGTGTGTCTTGCCTACACCTGCTCTACCAACTACTTCTGTAATGGAATCATTGGGAATACCACCTTGTAAACATTCATCTAATGTTGTTAAACCAGTTGGTATTTTTTGACACGAAGATTGATTCAATCTCTGGATAATACCCAATGCGGACATTGATTGTGCTGAGCATTCACAATGTATACGAGATAATAATATGTTAACCTCTTTGTAGGTTAAACAGGGATCAACTTTGGAAAGTAGTGTTGTTGGTGCAAGTCTGAGTAATTCTCTAACAGTTGTAGCTCCATCATCTGAAGTATTATTTGTTTGTAACTTTGATATAATCTGTTGTCGTAATATCGTAGCATCAATGGTAGGGTTTGCAGTAGATCGAGGACTTGATAGCAGCTTGTCAAATAAATGTAGTGGAAGATCGGATATTCTAGTATCATTACTGCTACTATTAGCAGCGGCGGTGGTTGTTGTTCCTAAGGCCATGATGATGGTCAATAATAAATACAAACGGATGATACGAATGTGGATAATGTAACTGATATGAGGTACTCTGAATGCGCTAATAATAGCACTTACGAGTTTAAAACCTATTATGACCCGTTACTTTTATCTTAGTGACTCGTCCCATTTAAATAGAGTAATGGCGTACTATTCACTATTTTTTGTGCCTGCGCTATCGTACTGTCCCACTTGCAAAATTTCACTCTGTGGCCATTTAAGGATTTTCGAAACTGCAAACCATGGCCGCCTATGTCAATACCACCCTACTACGCCAGCGACCCCCTGTCGCCCCAACTGAGTATATAGACTCCTTTACCACCTCCTTGGTAAGGCCTCTTCCGACTGGCTCGATATGAAACAGAGTATTGGCCGCTGTATAAGCTCTCATAGAGCACACATAAAATCGTTACTTTTTTGTGGACTGCCCTTATTCGAAGTAGTAATATAATATCACGGTGTTATGGTATAATTGTTACCTATCTGACGGTATTTACGCTATCTATATGTTATTAGGATGGATGCGATTCAATGGTTTGATACCGTTCATCGTATTAAGCGCACAACACCCAATAAAAATTCAACAATGATGTGTTGCAAATTTAACATTTTTTAGCAAAAAAGTCGAATATCACGAATATCAAAAAATTATAAAATGGTACCACCAACAACAAACCAAACATATTGGAGGTGGATTATACTTTGCAATATGTATGGTGATGCATATTGGGTGTTCTATCATCAAAAAAACAGTATTCTATTATATCATTTTGTCAATTTTTCGTGTAAAAGTTGGTATTATTGCACAATTACATTAGTTGGCATGGATTAATATTGGTATCAACATCAATTTAATAGATTAAACATATATTACACGGTGTTTAAGGTGAGTAGGTAACGGCTGCTCTCCTCACAGAGTCAGATGTAAAGTATTCGTCTATCACCAAATCACCACATTTCCGAGCTAATGTACTAATGAAATCATCTGTCACTCTCCCGATATCTCGTGTCTTCATAGACTTCCTGAATCGTCGAGAATATTCCATTTGACCAAATACATATTGGCTACTCTCCGATTTCAAAACACATACAACACTAGCTGCAATACCTGCCAACTCAGCAAAAGAGATCGTCACACCAGAATCATCATCACTTACTTCACTTTTACACAAATCCAACAACCAAAATACATTTTGATCATTAGCTGATACCTTTTCTGATGGTGGGTCAACGGGAGCAGGATCTACTGGTACTGTCGGGAGAGATTCGGGTGATAGTTCTTCCGATTGAGGGTGTTCGGGTGGTGATACAGTTAACTTTGTTTAATGTTAGGATACCTATATCTCGGTCATTTTGAGATTTTGAGCGTTACTTTTGGCCCTGGTCATAATAGGTTTTAAACTCGTAGTTGTTTTGAGACTAGAGAGACGAATAATTTCTCTGAAACTGGTACGACACTTAGAGTACTACTTTTGCTAACTAACTGCGGCGCGCGCAGCTAGCGGTCTCACTATTTCATCATTCCAAATGTAAGCATATGGTCAAAACGTGGATTGTCCATATGTTTGCAAATAAATGACTAAAGTCTTGATTGAAATACTTTTAGTTGTTGTAATATCACAAGAGCTATTATATATTGGTGTTATCATAAGTATGCTTACGAAAGAAGAAGCGCATTGGAATTCATTCCGTAATGCAGTAGGTAGTTTACAACAATTGTTAGAATCAGAGTCAGTGCACCCTCCACATAAATTATCTGACGATGTTATAAATGGTAGTAGAGATAGATGTAGTAATCATACAGACGGTGGCGGTACCATTGGAGTACAAGAACAAAATAGAAATAAAAGGCATAATGCCAAAACAAGTATATCAAACTCACAATCTTCAATAATAGACGATACATGTCAAGAAAACAGTAGTAGTATGCCCAAACATCACGATGTGATATCAAAGAGTAGTAATAAAACTTGGAATGATATACATGATGAAACATCTCAACGGCATGAGAATAACGATCTAGAACTAAATATCTTGGAAGAGAATACAGATGTCATACTAACTGGATTAGAAGAAGTGAGCAAAAATGTATTGCACAGTAGTAACAATATGATAGTCGGTGGAGGAACTAATAATCTTATATCACCCACAAATGCAACATCACATGCATCTCATACAACAATGAATGCATTATCTTTAGCTGAACAGAGTTTAGTCGAGACTAGATTAAAGTTGGCAATGACAGAATCCGAACGAGATGAGTTGGAGTTTCAATTGATACAAAATAGTTAATAAGTATGAGTTGCAAAACATACACATGCCGATGTGATGTGTTATGTGATACCAATATGAGTAAGATAGGTATATATAATGACGACTGATAACTGGTGGTAGCTAAGGTACAAAATAGATTCTAATCAGGTTAAGACACTATATACATTATAACTACTCGCAAATGATACACCTTTCTTTTTTGTGGGTATCTTCTATATTGAAACATGTGATCAATCAATCATATACATAAATCGGGACAGTTGATAGTATATATATTAGGTTAGAGTTGATGCATCTATTTCCATACGTTGATGAGTTTCGAGCAATGACGACACGAGTCCCATATCAATATGTCTTTTTTTCTCTCTTAAACATGATGACAAAGTATAGAAGCAGCAAGTCAACCATTGCAACAATATACTCTAAACTTCCACTATGCCTTCATCATCGGTTCTAGGATCAGTTCTCCTTGCGCCTTCACCGGCCGAACAAAAGTATGATTTCAAATACTATCTTGCAAGCGCAGCCGCCGGAGGTATCTGTTGCTCGATAACACATGGAGCACTATGTCCAGTGGATGTTGTTAAAACTCGTGTTCAATTAGACCCTGTTAAATATAACTCTGGATTAATTGGTGGTATGCGTCAGGTAGTTGCCGAGGAAGGTGCTATGGCATTAACCACCGGATTAGGTGCCACTGCATTCGGATACTTTGTTCAAGGTTGGATTAAGTTTGGTGGTGTAGAATTTTTCAAGATTCAGGCATTGAATGCTGTGGGAGAAGAAAAGGCTTGGAATAACAAGACGGCGATATATTTGGGTTCTTCTGCGGCTGCTGAAACTATCGCCGATATCTTCCTTTGTCCTTTGGAGGCCGTGCGTATCCGTTCTGTATCTGACCCTAACTTCTGTGACGGTCTAGCCGATGGATTTGGAAAAATGTTAAAGGCAGATGGTATTGGAGGATTCTATGCTGGTTTATTCCCCATGTTTTTCAAGCAGGTTCCTTATACAATGGCTAAATTTGCTGTGCAAGGGGAGACAGCTGATGCAGCATACGCTTCCATGGGAAAGACTCCCTCTGAACTTAGTTCTACTACCAACCTTGCTATATCTTTAGGATCGGGTGTTATTGCAGGAGTTGCTGCTGCTATCATTTCTCATCCAGCAGATACATTACTTTCTAAGATTAACAAGGCTGGTGCTGGTGGCGATGGACCAATGATGACACGTATGATGAACATTGCAAGGGAAGTTGGTTTCGTCAACTTGTGTACTGTTGGTCTCTTACCTCGTTGTGTTATGATTGGTACACTCACTGCTGGGCAGTTTGGTCTCTTTGATACAGTAATGCCGTTATTGGGTGCATCTAAATTCCACTTCCATGATCCAAACTCTCATTGAGTATTTGTTGGCTTGGGAGATACATGTATATAGTGTATGTTAACAATGTGCTTATATAATGTGATAATTGTACCATGATTTTACAAGAGATTTATCCTATCCTATTTGCAATTATAGATTGTACCAATAATATACTAGGATTGCCACGTTACCCATCTCCATGTACGTTTATACCATCTATTTCTGTCTTCTCTCTCTTTCTTCCTTCTTTCTAGTATCTCTTCTGGTCTTTCAATGCGTTTTGTATTGTCAAAGTCTACTGTTTGTATTCTCTTATTCAATTTCTCCACCATTTGATCACGTTCTGAATCAAGTCTAGCCTGTCTTTCAGATTTAGTGATTAATCCTTTTGACTTGTCTCTCTCTATATTCTTCCCTTCTAGTGCAGATTTCAACACTAATGATGCACCAACACTAAACAATAAAAAGGGTAGTCCGGCCCTAACAAAGAGGTGAAAATTAGATGGTTGCTGTGGTAGTTGAGATCGTAATGTTGATGCAACTGATCCTGTATTAGTTGAATTCTTTTTATTTGTTCGAGCAATCTTATATTGTTCTTGAAATGATTTGAGTGCTGCCTTTGCAGCAGCAGCATCTTGTGATGTGTTTGTTGACATTGTTGATATGATATTATACAATATAATATGATATTATATGTATATTATATTTGATAACGAATTCTCTACTTCAGGAGTAGCAGTCCAATCTAACTAATATATATCAGTACGATATGTTTTTGTTGTACGTTGTATTTATTATGTACCGCTCAAATCTCAAATTGGTAAGAAGATAACTGCCAACAACCAATCTTTGGATATCACTTAGCCGTATCGTTTTCTCATATGATATGCGTAGTAGCCGTCCAAATTAGTAGTTTACCTATTATTATGCTATGAGGTGGCAAATACATCGAACATAGACAATGATGCAAAAATTATGAGAGTTACTGATCACGTTTGATCGCCAAATTTAACTTGACTGAGTCTCGATCATTCGGTTTGCTGTCAGAACTGTTATGGGTGATATATTCGATATGCTGTAGTTGTTGTAGGTAGTTAAATGGCTTTCCTAATATATCACATCATACATATAGAATATGATTTGCTTTCGTCGTGGATGTAGTAGCTACCGATTTGCATCGGTATCATCTTCAAAGACTGCAAAAAAAATCTACCAACAATCACATGCACCGTCGTTATGTACATATAAGAATTGTACAACTTCTGATATAGATTATGATGTCACCAATACTGTTTTATATCAAACTTCTTTTACCAAATGCAATAAAATTACTAGACGATTCATTCATCATCACGCAAATACACCAGTATCAAAGGTTTGTCCTAATGCCAAAACAGCATTAACTTTATCTGGTCTAAAGAGTGGTGATACAATTGCTGTAGGAGGCTTTGGTAATGGTGGTATACCTGAGACTCTTCTACATGAACTATCTTCACAGGAAGATTGACCTACTGACTTGACTGTGGCGAGTCTGACAGCCGGTAAGTTGCAAACATATCATATGTACAAAGAAAGATTCAATTTGAACACATCTTATGCAACATATTATATCTCTTGTTCAACAAGGTGTTGATGGTTTTGGATTGGGAAGATTGTTTGAAGCCGGTAAAGTAAAGCGTATGATTAGTTCGTATGTTGGAGAGAATAAGGTTAGTTGCTTTAATTACATTTATATTTGTATATGACCGATGTGAAACAACAACTCATCTCACTGATAAATCAATTTAGAACTTTGAACGAATGTTCTTTACTGGTGAACTAGAAGTAGAGTTAGTGCCACAGGGTACAATTGCAAGTCGTCTACGTGCTGCTATGCAATCATATGTTTATATCAGGTACAATGTATGCAAATGGTGGAATACCACTCAAATATAACCTGGATGGATCAGTAGCATTAGAATCTCAACCTAGACCAACACAAATGTTTGATGGGAAAGAGTATGTGATGGAGACGGCATTAAGACCAGATGTTTCGTTGGTGAAGGCGTATAAAGCAGACACGAGAGGTAATCTAGTCTTCAGAGGTACAAGTCAAAATGCAAATCCAGACTGTGCAGTTGCTGGAAAGGTTGTATTGGCCGAGGCAGAAACAATTGTAGAGGCGGGAGAACTAGATCCAGATGAAATACACATATCTGGAGTATATGTAGATCACTTGATTTTGGCAGAAGAGAATGAAAAAAGAATCGAACGATTAAGAGAAACCAAGCAAGGGCAAGTGCCTGATCTTTCTGGTTCTAGAGGGAGGATAGTGAAGCGAGCTGCAAAGGAGTTTCAAGACGGCATGTATGTAAACCTCGGTATTGGGATTCCCACACTGGCATCTTCATTCATACCTGAAGGCGTTCATATTGAGCTTCAGGCCGAGAATGGATTAATGGGTCTGGGGCCTTATCCTGATCCATCTTTGGGGCAACATGGAGATGCAGACTTTATAAATGCTGGCAAGGAAACTGTAACTGCAATCAAAGGTGCTAGCTCATTCTGTTCTTCGGAAAGTTTTTCAATGATAAGAGGTGGTCATATAGATCTGACGATATTAGGCGGTATGCAATGTTCGAGCAGTGGCGATCTTGCAAGCTTCTTTATACCTGGTAAGATGCTAAAAGGGATGGGTGGAGCGATGGATCTTGTGAGTAGTCCATCAACTGTGGTAGTTACAATGGAACATACTGCTAAAGATGGTTCTCCAAAGATTTTACAAGAGTGCAGTCTTCCGTTAACTGGCAAAGGCGTTGTCGATAGAATCATCACCGATATGTGTGTGTTCGACGTTGACAAGATAAGAGGAGGTCTGACTCTCATAGAGATTGCAGCCGGTGTTACAGTTGATGATGTTCGGGCGGCAACAGATTGCTCTTTTGATATAATAGAAGGTGAGCTTCCTATAATGGATGAACCATAGCATAAACATAAAACTACAACCGTCATTAAATTTAGAAGTATACATCTCTGTCTCCGCCATATACCTCTTCTTACTGCCTTATCTTCCCTTCTCCGATACCACACTTTACATTGTATTTGGAGCTGCTAAATCAACATCATCTTCATCCTCATAAAAGTACTGCTGTGGCAAAGGAATAACATACCTACTAGGCACTCTCCTGTGTGGAGTCTTGCCACTCTCCTGATCTTCATCATCCTCGAATTTCATTATAACTTCCTTAACTCGTGGTTTGTGTGCATTGCCCACTCCTCCAGATGTCTCCTCAGCAGATGTACCAGAATTCCATGTTGGTTGTTTGGAGATAATTGCACGATAAAAACTAGTTGTTTCTGGAAAGATGGCCATAACACGTGCACCCTTCTCAAAGAACCCCTCTGTTCCGCTACTTAGCCTAATAACATGATTCCATGGCAAACGAATTAATTTGGATGTATCATCTTCATCCTGCACATCATATGTTTCACTGTCAGGGTAGAACCGCAACCTAATAACAAAAAAAAATTGTATGAATAGTTAGAGTTGTATCACATAAACATAAAGCAAACATAATTCAATACAAATAAACTCACACATATGCCAAAATCCAACTACCATTCTCATCCGTACGTGTAACCTTGGCAGCAACCTGATCACCCTGTTGAGCTGCATACTTACGTCGTTTCCACTTTCTTCGTGTAGGCGAGAGGGCATGTCCATCAAAGGTAGTAGTACTCCGTACATAATCGGCAAGTAAAGAATCAGCAGCAGCAGATAAAGCCTTCATACCAGAACTAGTTGGAGGATTATTGGGATTTGGTGGAGGTTTGGAATTATCATCTCCACCGGCCTCGAGACGGGCTAGGAATCCTCCAATTGCCTGTTCTTCATTAATTTCCTCAAATTCAAAATGTGATGCTACTGCAACACCTAATTCACTTGATGGGGCATCGCTTGAGATTGATAAACCGTAATGACCAATGTAGGCGAGTTGTGTTGATGTTGAGAGACTACGAAAGTCAGTAGATACACCGCGAGGATAACGCTGGGCGTATTTACGAGTACTACCCGTTTTCTTTCCGGATGAAGTAGGTGCAGCTGGTTTCGACATTATTGATCCAGGTTTGGTCTGGCTGATAAATGATCAAGATATAATATGAGAATACATAGAAGAGTACCAATTTATACAACATATGTCAACTCATACCACAACATTGCAAAAAAAAAGAGCACAAGATGTGCACTTCCACAAAACCTCTCCAACCGACAAACAACATAAGACAATTTACTCACTTCATTATCTGGAAGATGCGCGTTTAAGATTTATGAAGATGAAGAGAACCGATTGTAACATATGTTAGTATATATGTGGTATGCAAAGGAATCAAGTAGAGGTAGCTAAATAAGGTCAAATGAAGTGGCAAAATCACCGAAACATCATATTAAACACACAGAATTACATGCCAACAAAACAATACTAACGCGGACTTTCTTGCAATTTAGACCAATCAGTTGACATTTAATCAATTGCAATAGAGATGATATGAAGGCCACCACTTGAATTTAGATACTACTTGTATGAAATTTGCAATATTCAAATATCCGTATCAAATACGGTGTTTTCAAGTATATCCAAAAATACGTACGAATTTGATAATAAGAAGTGCACAGTGCACCTACTCAAGCCGCAAATATAATTGACCTCGCTATCAAACACCAACAAAAACACCGCCGCTGATAACGTATATACAATCTTAATTTATGACGGGAGTTTCCCCCGTCAACGATAAATCCGTCGTCGGAGCCTCCGATATTAAAAGTCACAGTACATCATTAACCCACAACAACGATAACGATGGCAACGCTCCCACGAAACTAAGCAATGCCATGATTCCTCCTACCGCACCGTCGTCGCTCCAACAAAACAATAACACCGCTTTATCGGAAGGGTATGAAAGCATGAATATTGATACTAGCGGTAATTTCCTTAACGAGAAAGCGGCTAATCCACATTATGCACCGACCGAAACTTTAAAGGGT
>Ga0214480_100522_pt1 | contig 19275 bp, 18 predicted proteins | sample M1_20Mar14CPVII9_3_FD_165042 | JGI IMG/M metagenome (GOLD analysis project Ga0214480, IMG submission 165042) | Marine eukaryotic communities from Monterey Bay, California, United States - M1_20Mar14CPVII9sort6BwellE17 | ecosystem: Environmental > Aquatic > Marine > Unclassified | place: USA... | reverse complement strand
TTGTGCAGGTGACCTAGTTGCGTGGTATTGGGTTCACCCTAGTGCAGCCAAGATGAGGAAGAGAGATATGATTCGTGACTGTAAAGACGGTGTTCACTACTTTTCATCCCAGAAGGCCATTCAACAGTATGCAGTTGCAAATCTTGGATGGAAGGGAGAAGACGGTAACATTGAGTTTTCTCCTACACTATCAGAAAGTGATGGAAGAACTAAGAAGAGGAGCCGAACTAACGCTGCACTCGCATCTGATGATACAACAACATCTCCATCAAAGAAATCCCGTCGTTCCAGTGTAGTCACAACTCTCAACAATAATGAAACAGCTCCAACGAAGAAGCGTTCGCCGCCAAGGAATAAAGGAAGCGACGATGATGTAGCCAAAGCATCACAGAGTAAGAGTAGTGACAGCAGTGCGAACTCCCAGTCAAGTAGTGATAAGACATACATCGCACCACCAGACAAGCAATCAAACGTGAAGGATAAGCTGGAATGTTGCCAAATGGTTCTTCATCCCTGCTTTAAGAAGAATCAACTATCCAAGTCGAATTCGATGTCTGTCGTCTCATCTATGGAAGATGATATTAAAGACTTCATGACCAAGTCAATTGAGACGGGTAGAACAGAAGATGGGATGACGTTACCAAGCCCAGGCTTCATGTATATCTGCGGCGGCCCAGGTACTGGCAAGGTAAGCTATTCCTTGACTACATCTTTTCCAATGATATTGTTTGCTCACAGTACTCTCCTTATTACTTCACCCAACATAATAGACAACCGCGGTGACTTCATGTGCCGATGATATGAAGAAATGGGCAAAGCGTAATGGTTATGATAAGCCCAAGTTTTGTTTTATCAATATGGCATCGAGCCAAACATTAGCCTCAAACTGTAAGGATGGCATTATGAGGACAATGTTAAAGAAGATTGCAACTTCAATAGAAGTCGATAAGCAAGCCAAGCTTTCTGTGTTTGAGAAGAAGTTCAAGAAGCAGGTGCTAGTCTTGATTCTTGATGAGGTTGATATGCTCTTCAAGGAGCATGGAGGTATCGGGGAGACTTGGTTCAGAACTCTAGTTGAATGGGCAGAGGATAAGGAGTTGAAGTTTAGCATGATTGGAATCTCCAACTGTGTGAATGATGGTAATGCCATCCGTGTTCGTGAGATTGGTCATGTAAGTTCTTTGTTACTATTCAATGCCTCTTGGGTGCTTATTGATCTTTGCTCTTGAGTTTGCAGAGATCTCGTTCTCACTCCTATGTATCCCTTCATGCAGTCTCCCCGTGAGTTGGTATTTGCCGCCTACAAGGAAGCAGATATCCTAGCCATACTTGAACAGCGCCTTGGTAAAAACATTGTCGATCACAAGGCACTTCAGCTAATCTCTAGGAGGGTTGCTGCATCAAGTGGCGATGCCCGCCGAGCTCTTGAGATCACCTCAAACGCTGTTGGCAAGTGTGCTGATCTCTTGAGTCGAGATAAGCTTGATATGATTGTAGATCGCGATGATGAGTGTATGCCACTTGTGAAACTCCCTCATATGATGCGTGCAATTCGTGAAGCAATGCCAATGAGACATACAGATGTTATTGCCGGGCTTCCTCAAGCGGCCAAAGTTATCTTATGCATCGCCGTATCCTTGAGTCAGGTTTGGGGTCCTACAGCTGAGATTTCGGTATCTACATTGAAAAGATATTGTGTAGAGGCAACACACCACGCAATCATGGATGAATTGGGAATTGGGCATGTCTTTAATCTAGTAGGAATGTTAATGGATTCGGGATTATTGGTTGCTGGCAATAGAGGCCAATTTGATCCACATGATGTGAACTCGAAGCTTATGATTGGAGTTCAGTTGGATGATGTTGAGATTGCTCTTGAACAGAGTTTATTGGGAGAAGGTGGATTCTACAAGAGTCTTGTAGACTATGTAAAGAGGGAATGTATCCAAGCAGAGTAATTTTGCTGAGGGGTGTAAGTGTGTTGCAGTTGCAATTGATGGAGGTTCAATCAGTTGCCATAGTTTTAATCGTCGTTAGTAATCAGGTGTTAAAGAGTACGTATACTAATATAAAGGTAGTAGAGGTTGAGAGAAGTTAAGTATGATCTTTGGCCCCTCTATTAGTGATGACCTGTGACTCGAACGAGTAAAATTTGGAGAGGAGCATAAATTTTATGTTGATGAATGTGAACTTGTGAGATGAACTGAAAGAGAGAGATAGCAAACCACAACATATAACTTATCCCATCCATATATAACAGCAGAAAATTAGTACAACAACAGTAAAGGTTTAATAATCAATAATATCCAATACAATGATAACCACTGATGAAAGTATGAACGATGCAAATCGTAAGAGGGCAAGGATAGACGATGGTAAAGATTCAACTGATACTACAATGGAAAACAATACAAGTGATACTACTGAATTGCAGCCATTCACATCATTACCCTTTTATGGCGAACATAAGAAAGCCGTATCGTCATTATCCTTTGCACCGACAACAAATATATCACATGGGACATATAATTCTAATAATTCAGGAAATAATGTATTATGTGCCTCTGCTTCAGCTGATGGATATGGCAAGATGTGGAATATAACAAATCAGTTAAATGATGTTAATAATAATACTAACACTTCTAGTGAAGATCCACCAAATAAAAAGAATAAGTACAATCTTCCCCCAGTTAATGGTGGTGTGAATAGTGCAGCCATGACAACCAAGTTAGAACCAACACATAATCTCTGTGGACATTCACGTGGTATTAATGATATTACGTGGAGTACAAATTCACAATATATTGCCACGGCAAGTGATGATAAGACATTACGATTATGGAATGTAGAAACGGGTGGTGCATATGTGGAATTTAAGGGACATACGAATTTTGTATTCTCTTGTAGGTTTAATCCACAGAGTAATTTACTTGTATCTGGGGTAAGTATTCTATATTGTATTTGGGGAATACTTTTATGTTCATGTTGTGTATATTTGTTAATAAACATATGACTTACCATCTTTATTCTCAAGTCATTTGATGAAACAGTAAAGTTATGGGATGTGCGCAGTGGTGAATGTGTCGCGACCTTGCCTGCACACTCAAATCCTGTAACTGGTGTTGACTTCAATAGAGATGGTACAATGATTGTGAGGTGAGATCTTATATAATAATGTGTGTGTATATTTGTTGGTGTAGTATGATGTTTACATATATGTTTTCTCTTCTCGTCAACAGCGGATCATATGATGGATTAGTTCGAATTTGGGACACGTCTACTGGAGAATGTCTTAAGACTGTCTATGCTGAAGGTAATCAACCAGTCGGGGGTGTCCGGTTCAGTCCAAATGGAAGGTTTGTCTTAAGTTCGACATTAGATAGTAAAATGAGATTATATGATGTATCGGGAGGGCATGAGAGAGGTACATTTGGTAATGAAAGACTGCATAACAATCCTCAACCTCGTGGAGGTAAATGTTCAAAGACTTATGCTGGACATGTGAATACAAAGTTTTGTGCCTTTGCAGCCTTTCTATCATCCAATCCTAGACGTCAATGTGTTGTTAGTGGTTCCGAGGATGGGAAAGTATATATGTATGATTTACAAAGTCGATTGATAACACAAACGCTAGAAGGTCATAATGATGCAGTTTTAGCGGTGGATGCTCATGATTCCCTTGAACTAATTGGAAGTGGAGGAATGTCTAATGATAAATTTGTACGGTTCTGGGCACCGTCAAGAGAATAATTAGCTTGAGAGTGTGAAAGTAGTTTATACGTTAAGGCTAGGATTAGTATTCGATATTGGATCAAGTCAAACAGTATCGTCAATTTATTAGAAATTAAAATGTGCCATCAGAAGAGTAGTTATCGTCCTCATGAATCAACATCAGCATCACCAAAGAAGTCACTATTCTTTTCATCGCTTGCGAATGATGAAGCAAATGATCTGTTACGGTTTGGGGTTAGACTCTGTGATCGTTCACTTTTATCAATACCTTCAGTATCGAAATCATCACGAAGACTAATGGAAAGATGAGTCATATTGAGAAATGAGTCCGTGACAGTTGCCGGCGCCACATCGTCAAAGGAGGTAGATCTGCTTGAACAGTCTTTCACAAATTCATCATCAAGAGTATTGTTGATAGAACCATACGAGTCTCTCTCTGAGTTTTGATTGCGTCGGATACCAAGAGGTACATAATTGTTATCATCATCGGCGGAAGATGGATTGTCTGCAGACTCGAGTGATCGCCGCTGCTGCCCCTCTTTCTTGTCTAGCTCCTCGAGCATTTTGAGGGCATCCGCATGCTCCCTTCTCAAGCTGTGAATGTCCATGAAGTATTCCTTCTTGGGGGAGGTTGTGACACTTTTCTTTGGTGCAATCACTTGTTGGCTTTTCTTTGGGTGTGTTTCCTTCTTGCTCAAAGAGTTGTCGGAATTCTCCTTGTCCTCTGCAACTCGTCTTTGACTTGGACCGTACAACTTTTGAGAGTTGCTTGGTTTATTACTCTTGATTGAGTTATGAGACACTGTTGCAAGTTGTTTAGTGGGCTGCTTTGTTGGCTGCTGTTTGTTGGGTTTCTTACCAATATTAGAGACTTTGTCTTTCAACAATGGTAGCTTGGCAGATTCTACATTGTTGCTCTCTTGTTTCTTCTTCTTCGGAGCATATCTACGGCGGTTCAAAGGAAAGCTAACTGGCTTATTTGTACCTTGCTTTTGACTTGGCGGCTCTACCAACGCCTTGGGTTTGATCTGAGTCTTCTGTTTGGATATATTGTCAACTTTGCCTGTGTTCTCTGTTGTAACCTTGAGCTTTAATCCGCATTTGCTGACTGCGTCGGATTTGCTGACAGACGTATCCACTTGTATCCCTTGGCCAATAGGCTTTTTCTTTGCCAACTTTCTTTGTCTCAATTGTTCCTTTCTTCTCTTCTCAATCTGTTGCTTCTGCCACCCGGAGTGACTCGTCTTCGATGAAAGACTACTCTTTATTGTCTTCAAACGTGATAATCGACGTGATTCATTGGAGTCGATATACTTTGCCATGCCCAGCCCCCCGACCTGAAGTTGAGAATCAAAACGCGAGTTAGTGATCAAAGTTGGGATTAGATCATGAGTAGATTATACTTATTAATGCGATGAAAACAAACCTTCTCGGCTGCCTTTTTCTTGACAAACTTATCCATAACGTTAGAGAAGTCGGGTATTCAGTGGTCTTGGCTTTGTATCCCTAACGATAGTTTGTCTTGAGACTCGTTTTTGCTCGTTAGCGTCAACGAATCAGCGTCTTCGTCTATATCTACTTCGGTGCGGCTGCGGTTAGTCTTTGGATTGGATCGGTAACCATCCCCTACGGTTTGTCTTCGTTGACTTGTCTTTGGGCAATAATGAAAGAAATGAAAAATGACAACTCGTACCGACCTATGACATTTACATACTAAGTCCACCTTTTCACTTCACTAGTTTAGTTAACGTAAGTGGTTTTGATGGAGAACTCGTCAATTCAGAACGAACAGAATGAGGAGCTCGTGACAATTGAGAATAAACTGCTGGAAGAATATCTACTGCAAAAGAACATCGAGCTAACTTCAAATTATTCAATGGCACCTCAACAAGATGACTGCTCAGTTCCAGTGAATACCAAACTACAAATTACAGCAGAGAGGCTATCTGAGCTTAACACAACACTTGAAACACGGACAGAAGCAACTGACAAACTTGAATCGCATCTCAAAGTAATGCTGCATGAAGTGAATGAAAGGATTATAGACATTCAGAGGGATGCTCACAACTTTCAAAAGGAGGTTGTCGAGGGAGGAATGTGTGTGCAACTAATCCCAACCAATACAAGGCAGAAAAGTTCATACAATACTGTGAGCGTAAGCTACTTGCCCAAGAGGCCGCATTAGATCGATTACGACTAAAGAACACAACACTTTTTCAAAAGAAGCACAAGCTTGAATCTAACAGAGACGAGTCGAATGACTCCTCCTTCCAGTACATTGATTATCAACAGATGCAAATCAAACTAAAACAAACCATGAAGGTACTTGAGTCTAATGCGGCCAAGCTTTCTCTCGAAAAGATTTCCTATGAAAAGTCTCAACGCAGGATTGACAAACTTCAATCTCAGTTGCATGATATCAAATCAAAGGTTGAAAAGAATAAACAAGCAATCGTCATGAGAGAAGCATACCTTGAAAGATTAGACGAGCAATTGTATGCGAAAGAGGATGAGGTGGATGGCTTGAAAAATGTCTTGAACAATAAGAAGTCTCCCGATCAAATCTTGGAAGATGAAGTTGTCGGGCTTGATATTAATGAGTATATCATGCAAAAGAAGGAGATCTATCAACTCCGTGAATCAATCAATGCAATGGAGCGTAAAGTTGAGATTGCCACCCTTCAAAAGAAGCGATCTGACAAGCATCGAGTTGTTCCCTCAAGGCAATCCCCCGAATGTCGCCAGCCTGCCCTTACTCGTTGGAGACCCGGTATGCTATAAAGTTATTATCTATATAACTGGAAAACTAACTTTACCTATTGATACAATCTCTCCTGATATTTGCTTTTAACATGGTCTTTATTCAGACCATCTGCTCTTTTCCATTAATAATAATAATAATACAACGTTTATATCAATAGGGATGGGGGGTGTCATCATAAAGTCTATTGACAAACCCCTTACTTCAATATCGAATACAAACTAGCCCATAGTGCTCCCTAATTCACCCTAAATTGTGATTAGGCTGGGGAAGTAACTTCCCTCCCCTCCAAATAATTCCACTATTCCTTAGCAATCACATCACAAACAATCCCCCGCTCATTTAATTGATCTTCATAACACTCTGCAACCTCCTGATTATACTCTCCAACCTTGGCAATACCATTCGAATGTGCCTGTTGCATAGTATAATACGCACGACTTTCACATAATCCAGTAACCTGTACTAAACAAACAGCGACATACTCTCGTGTATTTATATTATCATTATATATCCGAAGTAACCAATTACCATTTGGGTCCATTTCTTTATCTGTATTATGTCTTCTATTGGATGATTGTTCCTTTGTTGGTAATATTTCTGTATTTGGTTTATCAATTACGATTGAAGAAGAATCTAAGGATGTGGTAGTGGTCATGGATAGTGGTGTTGGTGAAAGTGGACGTGATGATGAAATACCAAATGAGGCTGGGTTGGTTATTGATGGAGGTGTGAAGGCAGATGCTGCTCCCACGATTATAGCAACACTGAGTGCTTTGAGTGATGAAGCTTGAACCATTATTATATGTGTGTTTGGTTGACGTTAAGATATTAAGGTGGTGTGAATCTTGTGAGTGGTTTTATATCGCGTCGAGACTTGAGCACGGCAACGAGTTGGAGGATTTATATTGAAATAGAGAGGTTGACAACAGTGTCCAGTTGCTTATTGTGTAATATTGTGGCCTTTCTAGTAGGCAATTGTAGTAGTGGCTTCAGTATAATTTTGTTAGTAAATTTATGCTAGCAAGGAACGAGACACCTTGAACTTTCACTTACGCACTTCACCTCATAACCTGTCTAATCTAGGATGTTTCCTAATCGTAGAATTAAATGAATGGTTAGAACGAATCAAAACCGTTTCACTTCGCCGATACGACATATCACAGTTGTCGTATCGTGATGTCAATGAAGTTGATGTCCGTAGGGTTGGTGTACTAAAGATCCCTGATTGTAGGTGGACTAGGGTGGGGCTGGTAGGCATCTTGACACGTTCCCGCATAAAAGGTCTTGGGGACATAAATAGTGGTTTCATAGTAATTGATAGACAGATATATGAAGAATATCTTATCAGACCATCTCTATAGGTAAGCTACTATTATGTAAGGCAATTACGATCAAGTGTACTGATTGTTATGAACCAAAGAGAGTTAATACTGTTATTTGGCAATCTCAAGTGTACCATTCAAGATTGATGACCATATACCTCCTCCTCCTTCTCCTTCCTCCTCATCAGAATCATTGTCTACATCTCCCCAGTAACTCGGCTTATCATCTTTATCGACAATTGGTCGTCTTCCTTCTTCTCTTGCTCGCTGGATTTGCAATAGTGATCCTGATATTTCACTTCGGACTCCTTCACGAGCTCCTTGAATGAGACAAGTATGAAATGCAGAGAGTAGAGAAGAGGATGTAACAGAAGTATGTTCCCATTGAGATAGGATTTGAAGTGTACATGTAGGTGGTGCATTTTCAGAAATGGCGGTAATACAGGCTTCAATGTTGACGTCTTTTAGATTGTTTTGATGCTCATCATAACACTTTTCAACTAGTCTTGAGAGTTCATCAACGATGTTAAAGTTACAATCGTTTGTTGCCATACAGTGCTGTGATATTACACTGTAGAATGAAACGACTTGAGCCAAGAGAACTGTATTCACTTCACCTTCATTGCCCTCAATTGCCTTGTTTGACATAAGTCTAAGATGCCGAATGATATCGGCCAAGACTTGCTCGTCTCTTCGATACCTCTGACGTTTAATGATTTCGTTTGCTACACAAACATGACACAGTGAAAAGTTACTTGTAAGTATCAATGGTGTAGATATAAGGCACATGACAACCAGACGAACAGACTAACCTATGCTCAAGGTCAAGCTAAACTCTGATATCTTTACACTGCAATCCATGAGGAAAGGCAAGTCTCTGTGATACATACGACTACTTTGGTAATCTTGCGACGCAATGTTGAAGAAGCTCTGGCGGCGTGTCTCTTCAGTATCAGATTCGGCTTCATTAAGAGAACAGAGTAACGAGCAGTATTCCTATGGCACAAACAAACTTACAGGTTAGTGTCGAATAGTGCAAGTCAAAGAATAGACTAGATATACCACACTTACCCTGACTATATCACCATCTTGTTTTGCAGAGTCATTTCCGTCTTCATAGTGAAGTAGAGAGGATAGATATTTCATATAGATGTCATCAGAAGCATCTGAATCGGATGCTTCTTGTATGTACCATGGTTGTAAATCAGGATAAGCTGATACCAACAATGAAGTGTAATCAAAATCGCTGGTTTCTTGGTTTGTAGTTTTTGGTAAAAGTTCGAGCAGTGCAGACAACATGTTCTATAGGTAAAGTAAGTGATATGAGTACTCAAAGTTGTCGAAAGTATACATAAAACACAGATATAACTGACTTACCGGCTCATAAAAGAGAAGAACTTTCGCCTTCTTGAGTGATTTCACCGCTTCTTTATGTCTAGAATCATACTTGGCTACATTCACAAGTTTGTCAACGAGTGTCTTTGAATGCAATTTACCAGCAAGTACAAGGCATTTGTAAATGTCTAAATAAGAGCCATACTTGTCAATAAAAGTTGCTGCTTCCTTCTCTACTTCTGGTGAAAGTCTTAATTGTGTCGTGGGATCTTGTTCCTTGTCTGATGATGATGTCTTGGTACCAGAGAATTTGTGCATAAAGTAAAATGTAACTAACCGACAACTACCAATAAGTATAGGGGAAAAGATAGTGTTAGAAGGTCCAATAAGAATCAATCAGGCATACACGGTTAAGCTTCATACTCACGTTTCTCGGCGTGTTTCATGGTCCAATTCTAAATCTTCAATAAGCTCTCGAAGGTTGCGCTTCTCCGCCTTTTCGAGCGATCTGGTATTTGTCGTGGTACCACTCATTAGTGATAGAGACTCATTATCACTCATCTTACTCTCTGCCATGGAGTCACTTTCTAATGTAGATGAGTTAGATGGCCATAAGGCACGTCGTTGCTTCAATGGAAGGGGACGAAATGACTTTAGCCAAACACATAAGGCTTGATTAATGAGGAAATCAGTTGCATTTGTGACATCTTCATTCCTCTCATGGTTACTCTTTGCAAATGATACAACTTTCTGTCCTCCACTCGAAATATGTGATGTTGATGATTCATCATTCATAAAGATTTGATCTGGTAGTCCACTCTCCAACAGTTCTACTAGGTCAAATAACATTGATGTCATTTCACATGGTGGTAACGCCAGCGATTGTTTCTTCTTCCCTAAGATCTTTGTCACATCGCCTCCAAATAAAAAGGTATCAAAGCTTGGCAGTGAAGGTTGTTGATTCGTCGCACTCTTGTCAGTATTTGAACCATTACTATTACTCCGATGGAACTCTATATTCTCCTTTTCGGTCTCATCGGCTGATGATTCCAAGCGTTTCAGTACATTCATCTTCCATGATTCATTATTGGCAGCCAACTCTATTAGTAACTTATGATCACATTCCTCAATACCACTCTCCACTGACCGGAATGTTGTACTACTACCATCCATGTTGGGATTGTCTGTTGACGACACTGACGGTGTCTCGTCCTCCTCGGCTATAACACTATCTGCTCCACGATGCCATCGTCGACGACTAGACCCGGTACGAACTGAGGCAGTACCACAGACACGAGATGCAACCTCCATAGGGTCCTCATCTTCAAATGTTTCGATACCATTATCTTGTCTTTCTACAACTGATACGAGCGATGTTGCAAGTTCCATTGTCTCGGCACCTCGCTCGAGTTGTCGTTTCCGAGCATCAATTGGATTCTCTATGGGCATGTCCTTGACTGGTGGTGGTGATGGTGGTCGTAACAGTATTGAAGCATCGCTATTTAATGAGAAGAACTCACTTGTATTGCGATGACGTGTCCACTGTCGATCAAGTTGTATCTCGTGTGCAATTTGTGCTTGTAATGAAAGAGGTTGTGATTGTAACTGCTGTTTTCTCGGGCTCCCTTGTTTCTGTGTCGGTGTTTTGACATCGATCGGTAACTTTGTAGCCACAACAACATCAGATTCCTTCTCCTTCTTGTTGTCCTTCTCATCCTCATCCTCATCTTCAGTATGATGTTCTAAATTACCAAACAATGGCATACCACTATGCTGATCTACAGCCATAAAACTCGCAATACCAAACAAATCAGCGGCCGGGTCTATAGTCATACTACTTTGATTCTTCTCATACTTTTTACGATGTGCAATCTCTTCCAATTTGCGTTTCTCTTTTGCATCTTGTTCATCTAGTAATGATTTACCTTTCCCTAAAACAAATCGCAATCGTACCTCTCTTGTATATTCCTTGGTAGTTCCGTTGATAATTGGTTGACTTAATGGTTTTAATACTGATATTATACGATCCATTGATACTGGGTTGTTAATTGATCCGTTGATTAATGACTTGCCATTTACTCCGATTATTATGTCACCTATTGATAGCAATCCACAGAGTTGTGCTGGACTTGCTCGACCGTCACTTAATGGAGTTATGTTTTGTATAATAACCTTACCTTGGAGTATTGTAAGTTTAAGTCCCAAGGATGTATCACCTACTACTTCTTCCTTGGGCATATCTATTGCCATTGCATGATTGTCATTTGTGATTGTGTTTGATTGTTGTTGTTGTTGTTGTTGTTGTTGTTGTTGGTGACTTGGATTGTCAATCTGTTGCTGCTGCTGCTGTTGTTGCTGCTGCTGTGTCAAGGTCAATTGAGATGCAACTGTAGTAGATGAAATCGTAGAATCATCTTCATAGTATCCGCTACTACTGCCGTTACTCTTGTTGCGATGATAAGATGGTGGCGGAGAATGCTGCTGCTGTGTTGGGAATAGTTTCCTCCGTGGTGGAGAGTTATGAGGCGGAGGTAACCTTTGTCTAGAGATATTACTTTCTCTATTTCCAACTTTACTATCATTAGTAGCAGTACCGTTTGTATCTACATTCTGTACATCATCGCTCTTCTTAATAACAGCCCTTCGTCGTAATATAACCTCAATTTGATCCAATGGTAAATTATGTTTTTTGCCCATTCTATATGGTTTAACTTTTGAATAATAATTTGTATCTACATACTTTAATTGTGGTAGATATGATTGTATTATTGTATCAGTGCTTGTTGTTTGTTGTAGTATGGAATGTATTGGATCATCAATATCTATAGATGTTTTTGTGTTGTTTATTGAGTGCATATGATGTGCATTAGTTTGTGCAACATGTGATTCATCCTTTTGACTGTCACCTTTTCTCTTACCCAACTTCTTCTTCTTCTTTATTCTACCCTTCTTCTTATGTTTCGTAGAAGTAGTACCATCCAGTAATCTATTAGGTGGTACATCACTCTTATCTACATAATTTTCACATAAAGATGATAAAGGCAGTACAGGTCTATAGTGTGAGAATGCAGTGGATGCATCTCCTTCTATGATTGCAGTGTTCGTATGCTTTATTCTTCTGTTGTATTGACTTGTCATACTACCATGTTTGTGTGTTTGGTTCGATGATTGTATATTATCAGATGACTGTTTATCGTTTACTGCTGATTGACTTTGCAATTTCTCGTTATTAGCTGGCAGTTTAGATATCGTCTCATCAGTATTATCAATACTACTATCAATATCTTTACTAGCTGATTCAATAATATCAGTATGAGTAATATTACCCACAGTTTCTTTAGATGACTGAGGTGATATGGTTTGTTGCTCACCCATTAGTTGAGAGGTGTCACCAAGAGAAGGCAATGTTGTTGTAGCGACTGACATTTTACGTTTTTACTGCAATAGATTATCAACACTTATTAAAATATATATTACCATCATATTCCAACCAATTATTGATATCTCTTGCACGTATACCACACCCCCAATGATATCACATGTTTTCTATTAACTTGCAGGGCATTATGTCCAGCCAAAATGCCCCTGGTCATAGGTAAGTTGCAATAAATAACAAACGAACAGCAGTGCACCATCTAGAGATACTATATCTACAATCGAGCAATAGTGTATAAATTATCCCCTACCCTTGCATATATTTATCTGTGATATCAACTACTATTAGTTTCGGGCATAGAAATATCTATAGAGTATCGAATTATATTACCTCAAAATCAACTTTCACACCGACACAAAAAATATTGCAATAACAGTCTCTTGAACCATTGTAACATTGAACCACTCTACAATAGTCCATATCATCTAATTGTACAACCTACCTCAAGATGAATCCTAATCAATCAATAATGAGTTCATCACCATCCCCTGCAAAATCGTCTACTTCACATGATACAACAACAAACAATACTATGGTTGATACTACACATCAGCCAATGAGGAATTACGATGGTACTTTAATGAGAGATGCTACAACTAAAGTTGTATACAAGTCACAATTTTTAAGTACACATCCGTTAAAATCAGATTGTAAAGAACGAGTTGGTTATGCTGGACGTAAATTTACCTATGTTTCTGGTGATGGTGTTATTAGGTAAGTTTTTCTATGTTGTTTGTGGTAGATTTTGGGTGTATGTGCATAATATGATATGATCATGTATCATGGCGTTTGTTAATGGTGCATGCAAACTCGCTAATTTATGTATCTAAATCTTATACTCATATGACATTATCGTATATACCTCCCGTTTGTTATGGTGCATGTACACTCTATCAATAGAACCATGAATGCAATATTCGGACATGGTGGATGGTCAAGTCAAATTACAATGGAACGAAATGTAATGAATGAAAAGGATGATAGAGGTCGTTGGAATGTTGGGTACCTCTCAACTGTAAAGGTAACTCTATTGAATGGTGTTTCACATGAAGACTGTGGAAGTGGAGAGGGTATTGACAACAACAAAGTAAAGGCACATGAGAAGGCTATGAAATCGGCTGTTACAGATGCTATGAAGCGTGCCAGTAGGCACTTTGGTGAACGGTTAGGTAAGTCATGTCTCGAGAATGATTTGTATATTAGTCTCAAGCCTCTACTAATACTGACACTTGTTCGATCTTTGTTTATAGGAAACGCACTATATGTCAAAGGAGCCGGCTTTCGAACAGCACCTAGAACAAACAAGGATGCTCTAGAACAATTGGAGAGGAACGATGCACTAAATCTATTTGGAGATCAGTGCCTTCTACGATCTAAAGTTGAATCTCCTGATAAGAAGTTGGACTTGAGTAATGCAATAACAAGTTCAACGAATACATCTGCCACAAATATCCATAATGCTGGGCATTCTAATCAAGGTGCAAAAGTAGTGAACACATACACTCGTACATCTCCCAATAAGAGCATCAACATTGGTCAGCAACAGGCTGTGGTAATGCCATCACCAATCGCCTCGACGGCAATCCATCGTAGCTCAATGGCGGCATCTCAACAGGTCAATATTGTCAACAATGGAACAAGAGTTGGCAACACTTCAAATGTTTACAACAATGGCAATTTTATGCAGCAAGCATTGATGAACGCTGCACCTCAGCCTCCAAACTTGATGGTTGCACCTCCTCCTAGACCAATATACAATCCTACTGGCGGTAGTGGCAATGCCCAATATGGAGGAGCCAATATCAATCATAATGCAAAGAGAGGCTTAAATGGAATTGGCAACCAGCACAATATGACAATGGGCAGTACCAATGTAAGCAACAATACTGGTGACAATGCAAAGCGTCAAAAAATAAACCCTTACGGAAACAACAATAGCAATAACGGTAGAGCATCATTATAGTCTAGTATCCAGCCTTTGTTTCTCGTATCAGGTACCTCATGGGGTATATTTTCCTGAGAGAGATGACTATGGCTGCTAAGCATAGCTGAGAGATAAGATGCAGCATAAATCTAATACAAGTAAGAAGACGATAGACTTGACTATTAAACTTTAGCAAATGTCGACAATCTCAGTCATCATATGTTGTTCTAACCACTTTTTCTTGATTTTGTTCTTCTTTTACGCTTCTCTCCGCCAGCTGCAATGATGAAGAAGCATAATCCCAGTACCATTGCCAACACTGCAAGCTTCACTTGAACTGGCAAATGTTCTATTCCCTGCTTAGTGAGCTTTGTTGAAGCAAATGAGGAGAATCTTCCTTTGGGTATACTACCTCCTGATGACTTTTCACGGCGCAATAGTGGTGGAAAGACATGCGATACGCCGTCTTTGTCCATTTGTTGTGCGGCTCGAGCTGCACTTGACAATACTTCCCGATGCTCATTTACAGCACCAGTAGAAATCTCCTCTGCATCCATTGTCGCTGCCAAGGCCTGATGATGCTCATGCAGAGAACCTCCTGCAAGTTCGTTAGCCTCTTTTCTGTGTGCATCATGAGCAGCTTCCTCTTCTGCTTGACGTGCTTGTACATCAGCTGAGTCTTCTTTCTCTTCTACAATTTGTCGAGAAACTAAGCCAGCTCCTACTCCATCCACACGAGGATCATACCAAACACTCGATTTCTCATAAGATACGTCCAAGGGATTCTCCTCAGCATCAAACATTGGTATGTAGTTGACACCCTTTGGGTTCTCCGTAAAGGGAACGAATTGTAAATTACCACACCGATTCTTTCCATCAATTGTTGGCTTTTTGTGTCTCAAGTCAATACCACTAAATTGAATCAATTGGTCTAAAGACCTCCTATCACCAAGGCCATACTTACTTCGCTTTAGTTTCAATGCTTTCTCCTCATTTGTTTCTCCTCCGGGTATATCTAATACTGTATTCAATCGATAATGCGCATTCTGTAAATCCTTTTGATCGAACTTTCCGTGGCCCCAGCCCACTTTATGTATGAAAGAGACAAGATAGGTAGGTGAGGTGTGCATATATAGTGCATGTGTTATTATACTCCGGAATATGAAGAATAATAAACTTACTAGTCTTTGGATTGTGTTGGGAACCTGGATAATCATGTAATACATACACTCTGTGTGGAGTGTAGATATCATACCCATACGTCCAAAATCTTGCAGCTCGATTAAACTCTTCTCCATCAAAGATTCCAGGTGTGTGAGGATCGACGGGTACTTTCAACTCTGCATGGCATTTACTAAAACTCAATCCTGCACCCCATACGGCATTTGTTAGTTTTGGTTTGGGTAAATTTCGTGCACATTTTGTAGCATGTGTTCTTACTTGTGATGTGAAGATTACCATACAGAGATGTGGTACCTCGTGTACTCCGTTTAGATTCTCACCTAATTGATCAATGTTGGCAACATAGGTCGATAGCACTGCATACTCATTAGCAGCCAGATCCCACATCTCAACCATCTTGTCATCCCAATGTGGTTCGAAGTCCATGTGTGAGTCGGTACTCATACAAAAATCCTGTGGACTAATTTCCTTCTTTTCGTATGCTTCTCGTATATCTTGACCAATTAATCCTCGGGCATAAGTTGGACCAGCTGCTTCCTTTGCGTTAATATGATGTATAAATACTTGGTCTTTATGAGGACAAGCATCGCCCGCAGGACCACCCTTTGATGTATCTCCTCCGCCAGTTTCCTTTCTTAAATCTGCCATCATTTCACAATACTTATCTAAACATGGATCGTCCTCTTCAGGAATGTTTTGTTGCAATACTCTAACACGAATATCAAATGGACGTTTTGCCTTTGTAAATAACTTTAATAAAGTACGAGGACATAGTGGATCTCGATAGGAGGGCATGTTTATATGAAGTAATCTACCATCCCATCCAGTTAATCCTAATCCCATTGCATCTGGAGTTCTCAACTGATATGGACATTGTTTATCAGCTGGATTTGTTGAGCCTCCAGTACATTCGAATTCTGGTATGTAATCAACATTACCACTACCCTCAGTATATCCAGCTTTTTTAAGATTGATAGGATTTCCAAGAAAGATTTGACCTATCGGTGGATCCTTATTATTATCTTCGTTTCCCATGATGGTATATCGATCTCTTTACTGTACCTAATTACCTATGTTGTGAATATGGTATGAGTACAGTTGTCAGTAGTATTCTAATCAAAGTAAACAATGTCAGCAAATCTTCAACAACCAAGAGAGCTTTACAAAGAAGAGAGTATATCTGAGCTGAGACTGTTGCAAATATCAACAACTGTACACTATTATCTAAGGAAGCATCTATATCGGATTAAAATGCAGATTTAGGATACCAAAAGGATACCGAGCTCTTTTTTTTGGGCTAGCTAGGCTAGGTATCTATGGGTGTATGTGGGTATTACTCACCGTATATAAGAAGGTTCAAAGGTGCACAGTTCACGCCATGCACAGTTCAACCTCCTGGTGTTCAACAGTATGTAGTTTCGCTGAAAGTTTTCGATGGTATAAGTTTTTGATGGTAAGTTAGTCAAGCTAGTTGACATTATGTAGTCTAATCTTTTAAGCTAGATTATGAGGCATGATTATCGATAACCTCTTCCGAGTATCATGAGTCAATTCCTCCCAATCACATCTATATAAGATAATACCATTCGCAAAACTCGCAAAACAAAGACCTGCCGTCATTCCTAACCATAGTCCCTCAACACCCCAGCCAAATTTGAAGCCAAACAGGATCCCTAATGGTATACCGACAACATAATAGGATATGAAGTTGAGCTTTGCCGCCAGGGCTTGTTTCCCGATGCCTTTGAAGATTCCTTGTTGGACAGCATTGATCGCATCTGGTAGTTGATACAAACCTACAACCAAAAACAAGGACTCGGCTTTCTTAACAAGATCCTCGTCAGTGGTGAAGAGATATGGTAATCTATGACGATAGAAGATCAAGAAAGAGGTAGTCAATGCTGTCAAGAAAAGACCTAGGAATAGTGTCAGCCAGCAAGCAACTTTTGCACGATGAGTATCGCCAGCTCCTAACGCATTACCGACCCTAATGTTGCCAGCGATTGATGCCCCAAGGAAGAACATGAACAGAAATGTGCTAATTTGAAAAACGATTGCATTACTTCCTATGGCAATAATCGCTTGATCACCTGGGAAAATACCACACAATAGTGCAATAACTTCAAATGCACACCTGTTAAAAGAAGAGGCAAAAGGATTAGAGATATCTAATACTAACATGCTAGGTATTGTACACATTTCTCACTTACCATTCGAACATTACTTGTAGCATTCCGGGGACACCCAGAGATAAGAACTTCTTCATCTGCTTGATTGTTATTGCTTCTTTTACTTTGAAGCCAACCCACACTTGTGCTAGGAAATCTCTATCAGTAATCAACATTCCAATGAACAGTATAGGGAACAAGACCGCGGCCCCCAGTGTTCGGGCAACTGCCGCACCAAGCCACCAATCACATGCATTAACAAGATAATACCCGACAGCATAGTTAACAATCACGCTCACAATGGCAGCAACTACCATGGGTGCAGTATCATTTCGTGCTTGAGATAACTTCCTCAGCAACTCATAAGCATATAAACAAGGCAATCCCGGAAGCATATAAAGTGTAAACTCTCCAGCGTAGTAAGCAACTTCTTTTGGTTGTTGGAATAATATAAGCAAACTTGTAGTGTTCAACAAGACTGATCCAGTGATCATAAATACTAATGTCATTATTGCAATACCGGTCAGTAAATACCTTCCCATCTTGGAATTTTCATTTGCTCCGTGAGCAGATGCACACAGTGTATCCAGTGCAGTTAATAACCCCAATCCAGTAGACAATCCCACAATATTATACAGCATAACACCTAAAGCAGCCGCATCTAAATATAGCTTGCTGTTGTCACTATCCATTCGGCCAACTAGAAAGATTGTTATCAAACTAGGAATGATTTCCAATATATATGTTGCAATAACGGGAATTGATAATGAGACCATGGCAGCTAGTTCATCTTTTAATATCTTTCCCTCTTCGATTATTTTTTCACTAATCGAACGTGTGGGTTGGTCTTCTTGTGCATTATCACTGTCGGTACTACCATATTTAGAACCAATCAAACGCAAAGATTCCGATGCAGCATGTATACGTTCAGAATGCCGTCGACGTAAAGAATCTTCAATACCGATAGAAGAACATTGACGTATCATATTATTGCTCTTGAGATATAATGGAAAGAAATAGATTGTCCTACTTCGCAATACTGCTTATTAAAGACTCTGTGTATCTAATCACACCCAAAAAACGAAAGATCGAGATAAATTTGTAAAGTTAGATTGGCCTGTTTAAACTTCTGATTGATATAAAGATAACGTGAATGATCACCACAGAACGATAGCAAAGTACTAAGCTGGGGTGTTGTATTCTTTCAATACCAATCTCGAAGAACTAATCCTCTACCTAACCGCATAAAGAGACAATCAATAGACAACAAGTCAATAATTAATAAATCAACTCATCATATTGACATAAAAGTGATACTTAGGTTTAACATATCGTCGTCTAGCTAGTCGACCAAGTGGAGGGAAGTTAAAGACTTCCATCCGATGGTATCTTAACAAGACTCTAAACATCGA
>Ga0214480_100521_pt1 | contig 19312 bp, 17 predicted proteins | sample M1_20Mar14CPVII9_3_FD_165042 | JGI IMG/M metagenome (GOLD analysis project Ga0214480, IMG submission 165042) | Marine eukaryotic communities from Monterey Bay, California, United States - M1_20Mar14CPVII9sort6BwellE17 | ecosystem: Environmental > Aquatic > Marine > Unclassified | place: USA... | reverse complement strand
TTGTATGGATGTATAACAAAGTGATGAACACTCCCAGCATGATTGTAGGGCCCTCCACCATACTTTTACAGCCCCATGTTGGCGGGTTTCATGCCTCAGATCAGGAAAAAATCTTGATTTTCTGCCAGCTCTGATCAAACAAGTTTGGCCATCAAGTGGGGGTATAACAGCATGCAGGTGCTACAATAGTAGATGTTTGGCATTGTATGGATGTATAACAAAGTGATGAACACTCCCAGCATGATTGTAGGGCCCTCCACCATACTTTTACAGCCCCATGTTGGCGGATTTCTTGCCTGTTCTGTATAGATGTACTATTCTAGAAGTATGAGATCTTTAACTGTTGCTTGAAATAGAATTATATTTAGTAGGTACAATACTCTAATCTTTGATCAAGATCAAAATAATGGGAGCTTAGTCTTTGGTTTGACACAAGATTGCATCACAAAGCTTTTGAATACTACCACTCTTTGCTTTCTTCTTTATCTCTTTGATTTTATTGAATCCATCATGTTGTCTAATTTGAGTTGTAGCATTTTGTCTCGCCTTGAGCAAGAGCTAAAGAAGAGAACGATATAGAAGATGATTAGAAGGTAAGAAGATCCACGACACCAGAGTCTCAAGTTCAAGTTACATACTACTCACATAATGTAATCCATTTAAAATGATAAAGGTGTGCTTAGCCTTCAAATCCTTGTCTAGTGATTGGACAAGAGGACGAACAATACCTAATCTCATCAACTCGTTGACTTGTGTTGCATTGCCTTTTCTTGTGACATTCACAATTGCATATGTTGCCTCCATACACAATGTTAAGTCCCCTGCCCGACGACTCATAAGTTGAATCAACTTTGGTAAAATATTGGCATTATCAACAACAGACTGAATCTGGTCCATATCTGAAGTAAAACTTGATATAACCCAACAAGCCTCTGTCTGGATGAGCTTTCTCTCATTTGATAGTAGATAAAGTAATGCGGGAAGCACATTGTTATCCAGGAGTACTTGAATGTGTTCAGAACTCCCCGTAGCAATATTACCAACCGCTCGGAGTGCAGGGATTACTACTTCTTCGCTAGAATGGTTGAGCAATTCACACAGACGGGGACAAAAGTTTGCCTCGACCACTGACTCAATATGTTCGTTGGTCAGAGAAACAAGAGCCCAACATGATTCAACTAGTATCTCTTCGTCTGGGTTTGACAACAAGAGACTTAATGTATCGAATGATTGCAGACAAAATTCATGGTCGTGTGCTCCTCTGCAAAGGTTACTAAGTAACCATGATGCCGAACGTTGTATGCTCAAGCTCTTACTTCCCGGTTTTAACAGCTCGAGTAATGGTTGAATAACTCCACCGGATAGGACCTCTGCTCGATGATCCGCAGCTAAATTGCCTAGGCCAAATACGGCCGCACTGCACAAGTCATGGTCGGAACTTGAAAGAAGACTTACAAAGACTGGAATAGCACCTAAATCCATCACCGACTTAGAGTTTTCAGAAGCAATTACTGATAGAATTGATGCAACATCAAGCCTAAGCTTGGACGAGAAGTCTTCACAGGCCATTAGTTCAAATAACTCCTTAGATAATCCTGAGATATCTGCTGCTTGTTGAATTGGTGGTAGGACCTTTTTTGATAAGATCTTGCGGGTTTGTACTATAACAGTCGGCAAAACTTCTTTCATCATTGAAGCGTTGGATGACATTGCGGTAAGAGTATTGAGGAAGTCAGAGGCCGGAAGGTATGTCATTGATCGAGACCAAATTACCGCTGGTAACGGAATACATGCCACTGCATTACAATTTCCTTCCTCTTCAGTGTCACTCACAACTGCAACAACTTGATCTTGCTGCTTCTTCTTCTTCTTGCCTACCTTCCTTTTCATGAATCGTTTCAGTTTGTTCTTGGCTGATGACTTCTCCTTGAACAATTCCTTTGGTATCAATTTATCTGATACGCAACATTTGCATTTGCTCTTGTTATCTCCTTTTGACCATTGGTTTCTACTATATTTTTTCTTGGGGAGAGTCTGCTTGCATCGAGCACAGTTCCTATTTGTTTCTGTCATTGTTGCGCGGTCGTATGTGTGAAGGATGTTGCTCACATGTGGCGGGTGTAGATTTTATTACCTTGAGTTTTTTTTTAGGTACGTACTTACTTACATTCATATGTAGTCGGGAACAAAGATGCTTATTGATCTTTGGTCGGGAAGATATTTTTTGATGATAACTACATATCTCCTTTAGCTTCATTATTAACTTGCTGTCTCGATAACGAAATAGCACGCTCCCTATAACTTGTATCGCTCGTATCATGACCAATACCCTCGGCACTAAAAGTACCAACAACCGGTCGCAAAAAGTTGGGAGGTAAGAATGACGATGCATATCGATCACGTGTTATCACTCCCCGGAACATTCGTGGACGTTCACCAAACTTGTTTAAATGTATATCAGCATGATAGTGTAGCGTGGTTAATCTAGGTTGTTGTTCACTGCTACTGCCCTTTGTTTTACGTCTTGGACTGATTTGAACTGGTATATCGAATGCAACGCCACTATGCCCTATTCTCCACTTCCCCACTCTTGGCTTTTTAGTTCGTAAATTATTATCCTTGCTATCTGTGTTATTATCATCTACTAATATCTTGACATACCCATTACGAGCAAACTGCATAACTTGTCGTTTTCTATAATATCCGCTACTACTTTTTCTTTTACTCACATCTGGCACATTCTGATCCTTTGGAGGTGTTGATCTATCTGTAATACTATAACATTCAGGGAACAATTCGTTCATATCATATTTGTTGGAATATAATCTTGATAATTGTATATTCAATTGCCATTCATCTGTTCGCATTGGATGTTCTTCGTCATATTCACTACTACTAATACTACTTTTAGATTCAGTTGATGTGTTTGTATCTTCATTACTTTTCTTGTCTGTTTGTGACTTTGTACCATCTCCCACTGATGATTTGGTAGTTGTAGATTTATTCTTCCATATTCGTATCCTATGCTTCTTTCTATGTGTCTTTTCCTTCTCTTCCTTTGTTGTTGCAATTGATGGTTGGGCTGATTGCTCTTGCATTGATAATCGTTCATCAGTATCATCTTCATCCCACCATGATTGCTCATTGATGTGTTCATGTCCGGGATATGATGATGATTCTTTTATCTTCTTTTTCTTCTTCTTATGTTGTTTAGGCTGATGTTGATGTGATGATGCTCCATGAAACTCTTCCTCAGCTACCCATTGTTCATCGTTATGTGTTGGTTGATATCCAATTGTAGTACCACCGCTGCCGCCACTGCTTGTTGCAACTATCCCTTGTATAAAAAGAAGAGTTATTGCAATGTTTAATAGTATCATCGGCATAGTTGGTTGTATAAATCAGTATATCAATCCACAAACAAATACAAGTACAATGGTTGGCTATAAGTAAGGTTGCAAATACTTCAAAAAAGTTGTCATATCGACTCTCCTTTCTTTTAGCGATAGAACGTGGCTTTTAGCTAGGGTACAATATTACCAACCGAGAATAGAGATAGGTAGAGCAGGATATTATATACACCTATATTATCGCTAATATCTATCTGAAGGAAACGAATAGAATTGAAGTTGTTATCACGAGTTTGGAGCTATCTTATTAAGTAAATATGAACACATCATGTGAGCAAAAAGTTGTTGATACTACAAATGATGATACAGCCCTCTCTGTGATATGAGCAAACTGATTGTATCGACAGATGATGGTAATACAATATTGACTTCTTCTTGTTGTGCTAATTGTGGTAAGGAGGGTAGTAGTGATAATATGAACACATGTAACAAATGTAAACAAGTAAAGTATTGCAACGCCGCTTGCAAAAAGAAACACCGAACAAAGCAAAGAAAAAGTGTGAGAGAAAAGTAGCTGAATTACATGATGAAGCTTTATTTAAAGACCCTCCACCTCCCGACGAGTGTCCTATTTGCTATCTAATCTTACCAAATGAGGAACAAACGACTTTTCAAACTTGCTGTGGGAAAATAATATGCAATGGTTGTATGATAGTTATGGTAAAAGAGACACGAGCCAAAGGTAAACCAGGATTATGTCCATTTTGTAGGAAACCAACATCAACATCAGAGAAAGAGGAGATGAAACGATTGATGAAATTGGTTGACAGTGGACACTCCCAGGCAATTTATAATTATGCTTGCTATATAAGGGGAGGAGATCGTCAGGACTGGGTGACGGCAAATAGATTATATCTCAAGGCAGGGGAGCTTGGGTGTGCTGGGGCATATTACAACTTGGGTGGTTCTTATGATCAGGGAAGGGGCGTTGATGTGGATGAAAAGAAAGCAAAGCATTACTATGAGCTTGCTGCCATAAGTGGGGGTATAGATGTTCATAATGTATTGGGAGGTCTTGAGGCTCAGGCCGGCAATTATATTCGAGCAATGAAGCACTTTATAATTGCAGTTAAGAGTGGAAATAACCGTTGTTTAGGACATCTTAAGGTAGGATATAAGAGCAGAATCATTACAAAAGATGAATATGAAGAGGCTTTAAGGTCTTTTCAACAGAGACAACAGAGACAACAAGAAACGAAGAGCGACGAAAGGGATCAGGCTGGAGCCGCTAGGATTAGTGAACGGGCAACATTCGGGTCTGCCTTTAGAAGGACAGAAGATCATGAGTAGGTTTTCTGATGAAAGTACTAACAGCTGTAAATACATTGATAAGATCCGATGAAGAAATTCGTCTACGGTTGATGTTCGGTTTAAGCTACTCTAGATAATAGAAAATGTAAATTTGAGTTATTTCGATAAATATACCTAATAAGGCATGTACATCTGTGCAATGAGTTCAATCTTCAAGTTGACCCCCTCCAGTTACCGAAGTAGATGGCAAAGGCAATCTCTCAATACCAACATGCTGGGCATTTGGAGTCGTATGCATTGAACACATAGCTCGAAGTGTCACTGTCCAGCAATATGGCCCGCTGAGATTCTCCTTCATTACACCCTTACTCTCCCCATTGATATAAACAGAAAGAGTTCCTTCATCCAGGTCGAGTAGTAAACCAACTTGCCCATTATCAAGAAAAGAATGCCCTCTTACACCGCCTACCCACTGTTTTTCGTCCATTTCAGCTCCGTCCCAGTCACCCCATTGGCACTTTCCTTGAAATGGAGAATAATGGCAATAGTGAACGTTGCTGTGTTCCCAGTCATTAGTTTTTTCTTTGAGAAAATCGTCATGCCACCATTCGTCCCAAAATCCGAAGTCTTCAAAGGAACGTTCCCCCCATGCTCTGTCAATTGGTCGAACAATACCAGCCCAAACGTAAAACATATCATAGCACACGTTTCCATCAAGAGAAAAGACCGCATAATGCTTCCCCGACGTCATTATGTGGTTCCTGCATATAGCTGTCTTCAGATCCCAAATATGAGTACCATCAGAATTGGTTGAGTATACTTTTGATCTATTTCCACTCACATAACCGAATCTAGCATTACGCCCCAACATCATATCGAATTCAAGAGGTGCACTGAGTAATTTCAATTCCTCTAGTACAGAACTAACTTTTGACATATCACCACCGTACTTAGTATGTGATGCCAACAGCATTCCTTGTGCAACCTCATCAACCTTGTTTTGATACTTTTTAGATGCAATAGAAAGATTGAATACATCCTTCAATTCAACTAGTGATATAATCTTTGTTAATATATCATTGTTAAATAATACACTTTCGATAGCAATCCTTGATGAGCTCCGAGTACCGACCATCTTTTACTTGTCTTCTAACTCTTCTATACCCGCTAGCCAATTGAACGGTAAAGATACTAGGTACTCTACTAAGATGATAATAAACCAACTAAAATATGGAATGGGTATGATACAACTCTAGGCGCACTGCTCTATATAATGTAACAATTGCGGTCAATAATTAATTTACAACAAGACTGACTTTACCTGTTAAGGAGTTTCGACATGAAAACAGAGCAAGTTCATTACTAGAGGTAAGAGTAACTAACTCCCAATCAATCGATAGGCCTTTAATAATATAATATTGTATCAAGACATTAGAGGACAGGATATAATATCTATCATCACTTAGGAACAGGCCATTGCAATATCTCGAAGGAAAGCAATTCGTCATACGAGAAGGCATCTCACAAAACTCTCATACTCTCTCACCTCGCTCATCCACACAATCTTCTAATGGTTGCAACTAAAGTTGATGGGTCGAACCAGCAGCAAGATGAAGCTATCATATCAGGTACAAAACGGAATCACTCTTCTCCTTCCAATAATAAAGCTGGTGAACAACATAGTAGTAGTGGAGTTTCTCCACCGACCAAGAAGATGAGCTCTGAGAATGTTGGCAGTGGTGATACTACAACAATTACATCATCCAATGGCAATGACAGCACAACAATAACAGCTACGGCAGCAACTTCAACAACAACAACTAATGACACCGACCCAACATCGAAAGATTATTACTTCGACTCCTACTCCCATCACGGTATACATGAAGAGATGTTAAAAGATGAAGTTCGAACACGAACATATCAAATGGCAATACTTAACAACAAACATTTATTCGAGAACAAAATCATATTAGACGTGGGTTGCGGTACCGGTATATTAAGTATGTTTGCAGTCCAGGCTGGTGCAAAACATGTCTACGCGGTGGATTGTTCAAGTATTATCAATTCAGCTAAACGGATTGTTAACGATAATAATATGTCGGATAAGATTACGTTACTACAGGGTAAGATGGAAGAGATTGAATTGCCAATACCACCTCAATCGGTGGATATTATTATTAGTGAATGGATGGGATACTTCTTATTGTATGAAAGTATGTTAAATACTGTATTGTATGCTCGTGATAAGTGGTTAAAGCCAAATGGTGAGGGGATAGTTTTCCCCGATAAGGCAGTAATGTATCTATGTGGATGTGAAGATGAACAAATGAAGTATGAACGTATTGACTTTTGGGAGAATGTATATGGTTTTAATATGAGTGCATTGAAGGAGGTGGCATTGAAGGAACCAGTGGTTGACATTGTGGATCCGAAGGTAAGTAAGAAGAGTTTGTGTGTTTTGTATATTGTATTTGGTAAGTGTGACAGGAATCATCTAATATACACATACACTCCTTGCAACATTATCAATGCAATACAGCTGGTGGCTACAAACTCCGTGCCCATCCTAAACATCGATCTACAAACCTGTACTGAAGAAGACCTATCATTCGTATCACCTTTTCGTTTACAAGCTCAACGAAATGATCATATACATAGTCTGGTAGCATACTTTGAATGTGCCTTCACACGAGTACATAAACCATTGGGTTTCTCAACATCACCATTCTCAAAGTATACACATTGGAAACAAACTATATTCTATCTGAAGGAACCCATTTCTATTTGTGCAGGTGAAGAACTCAGCGGGACGATTAAATGCGTACCAAATCCAAAGAATAAGAGGGATTTGGACATATCACTGGATCTTAACTTTAATGGGAAGAATTGCAAAATCATTAATAAGCATTTGGAGTATCGACTGAGGTAGGTGAAGAAGGACTTAATTGCATAAGTTGGGAAAACATATGATCAATAGTTTTAAAGTAGAAGAAACGCTTAGGAGAGATATGGTAGTGCCCTTTTATTATTATATCCATTCATACTTTAGCTAGAGGGCCGCCGCCCCCAAACCTTAGGCCAAATTATGAGATGTAAGCAAGAATCTTAGTCAAAACCTTCTCCACATCTGTGATGATTCATTTTGCATCCGGCGGCGGCCAATAGCCATCATATCGGCCTCTTTACGTTATACCTCTTGAAGAGTAGTAACATCTACATCATAAGCTAGACAATGTTAGGTCTATCTGCAATTCGTCATTCAATAGCTCGATCGGGCGGCGCTGCCTCTAATTGCAATTTTTCAGCAGCAATAAGGGCTCTTTCAACTACAGAATCACTTAAGGTTGGAAGTGCTGCCACTACTCCACCACCATCTGCCACTACAAAGGAAGAGAATATTAAATATTTCAAGATTTATCGATGGGATCCTGATCATCAACAAAAACCGGTAAGTATTTATAATTAAAGTGGTTGGTTTGTGTGTATATACGTAGTCTATACAAAATCTAACGCCAATATCTTGGTTGGATCTTTTGATATATCTTCTCTACAATATAAATACAGTACCTCTCAACATATCCCATAGATTTAAATGATTGCGGACCAATGGTCCTAGATGCATTAATTAAAATCAAATCCGAGCAAGATCCAACATTAACATTCCGTAGATCATGTCGTGAGGGTATATGCGGCTCATGTGCAATGAATATTAATGGTCAGAATACATTGGCATGTTTATGTTACATTGAACCAAAGGATGAGAATGGTGAGAAGAAGAAGAGTAGTGATGTTACGAAGATTTATCCTTTACCGCATATGTATGTTGTTAAGGATTTGGTACCAGATATGGGGAACTGTAAGTTGTCAACTGTGTTGTTTATTTGTTTGTTATTATGTTATTTAATTGTTGGATATTAGTGTTTATGTTGTTTACTTACTATTTATTTACCAACAAACACACCAACAGTCTATGAACAGTATCGTTCTATTGAGCCATGGCTTCAATCCAAAGATGGAAAGGAACCAGGACAGGCTGAATTCTTACAAACACGTGAAGATCGTGCCAAACTCGATGGTATGTATGAATGTATTCTCTGTGCATGTTGCAGTACTGCATGTCCATCCTATTGGTGGAATGCCGATAAATACCTCGGACCGGCAGTATTGATGCAGGCCTACCGTTGGATTGAGGATTCACGTGATGACAATACTGATAAACGATTGGCGGAGTTGGATGATGCGTTTAAGTTATATCGTTGCCATACGATTATGAATTGTACAAAGGTTTGTCCAAAGCATTTGAACCCTGGTAAGGCCATTGCTCATATTAAGAAGAAGCTTGCGGATAAATAAGAGACAACGATCAGTGGTTTTAGTTTGGAGTTGGTGCGTGTGGTGCTTGTGTATGTTAGGGGGGTATGGGAATTCGTCGAGATCAATAATGTCTCTTCGTTGGGGAAGAGGAAAAATGTTGAGTTATGTAAATATTAGATCTCTGATTGAGAAGTATATGTTCACTCTATATTGCTGATGTTATCTTAGCTAGCTAGAGTAGTCATGACCTGAAGAAAGGATAGTTTAGATTAGTTGCTTTCCTTAAAAACAAACCCTTCCAACTTTAAGATTCAATTCGAAATTCTCAATTCATTCAATAACAGTCAAGAGACAACTAAAGTTCATCCATCACCTTCTCGATTGGGGTCCAATTCTTCTTCATACCACAAGCCTCCATGCACCTATCATCAACAAACGAGCGGAAATACTCGGCGTACAATGTACAAAGACCCTTACGAGCAATGGCTTGGCACCAGGCAGAGGTGGCCTCACGGGGCTTGGTAATAGTCACATCATAATAAGAACTCTTCACCTTCTGTGGACCAACGGCATCAGCATCTCGCTTGGCACCAGTGATGATAAAGTCACGTGCACGTGCAGCCTTGATAGTGGCATCTTTATGAAAGAGTGCCGCGGGGTAAATTGTGTAGTCAAACAAGGCTTTCTCAATATCTTCCTGGTCCTTAAGCTGCTTGCGTTCCTTGACAGCCTCACGATCCTTCTCACGTTCCTCTGCCCTTGAGTAGCCGGGAAAGCGACTAGATGCATGCTTCTTACCAAGGGCAGTGTTGGGTGTGAAGTTCATGAGGAAAGATTCCAAATCACCAAGTGGGATAACTGCCTGAGGGAAATCACCACACTGATCCTTCTTTGATTTGTCATCTCCGGCAGCGTGAACACAAACTTTCACCTTGACAATCTCCTGTCGCTGACGTTCAGTCAGCATCCAAATAAAGTTTGATCCACCTTGTACAAGAGGTGCAGTAACTTCATTAGCATATACCTCAGGCGTAGTAGGCATTTGTTCCTCGGCAAAGTACACCCACCACTGTCCACAATCCTTATTGTTGTCCTGGCAAACAGGAGTAACTCCGCCAGGTCCAGACAAACTACCAGGAATCCAAGACATATCAAATGAATCCTTGCAGGTTTCCCAACTTGCTGGATGGAAGAAGTCACCGTGCATCCTCCACTTGGCAACCTTGTTGTTCTCCTCACTTACATAAGACACACGAACGAAGGATGGGATGAGGTATGGACTACTTGGGGCGGATGATAATACCACCGTAACACCATCACTCTCGTCATCTTTTTCCATTGGAGTTTGATTATCCTCGGACACTGCCGCAATTGCAAGATCAGCCGAGGCTTGGAGGAAACCATGAATACTACGGAATGTCACCAATGTAGACCACTTCATAGCCACAAACAAATCATGGTCATCGCTACTGACTAAATCAGGATGTGTTGTCTTCACTGCGGGATCAAATTTGGCAACATCTACATCCTTATCCGAAAGATATGGAGGAGAGAGGATTAAATCTTGCATCCTCTGTTCCATAAATCCACTCTTCAAATCATGACACACATCGGCAGTTTTGGCATTAGCCGTAACAACTACTTGAACAGGACTGGCACGATCCTCAACCTTGGGATTACTATCCGCACCCGCCTTCATTGGATCAACCTTACCTCCACAATGGGGAAGTTGAGCATCCATCCAATCTGTCCATACACCTGGGATAGGTTCGCAAACCAAAACCTGAACACGTGCGGCAATATATCCAGTAGCACACATGGCATCAATCTCTTGTAAGTTACGTTCAAGATGTGTTGCAGCTGTTTCTTGTTCACTAATCCAAGGCCGAGGCTCTGCCGAATGAGGAGCTGGGGGTTTTGTCTCCCATAACATTGTTGTAGATCGACCAGCACCGACGGTATTTAAGGCAAATAATACACGACAACGATCATTCCCATCCTTATATAATTCCTCCCAAACAGATCCCTTACTACGGTCAGAACGACGTTCACTTCCCATGGCTAAGCAATTATCCAGAATACGTTTATTATCATCATTAGCTGATGAGAAGAATTTATTAAATTCATCACCACCACCAGATTTATCAATGAAACGGGATGATACAACACCTGAATCATCACGTCCCTCGAATGAATCTGCCTTCTTACGAGATCGGGAATAGCGGTAGAAGTATTTCTGTGTGTATTTTGTTGTGGAAGGTGCATATCATGTGAGCATATTGTTTCATTGTTTAATATAAGAGTATCAGGGTTTTATTATCTCCCTCCCCAATTACTTAATATTAATAAGGTGCACCCAAAAAAAAATAAAATAGCCACACTATACACTAATACATCTAACCACAAAACCTAAATAAATTTGATATTCAATTAACTCACCTGCAGCGGGCCCGTATATTCAAACCAATACTTAACCTCCTCAGGAGGAGTTTCCGTCATTAACTTGGTACGTTCAGCCAATTCATCCATTAAGTCTTTCATATAAGATGGTGGGTTCTTCTTTGATATGTTACTAGTTTCACTTAATCGACGTCCATTATTATTATCACGTACGGGAGTATTGGCATAAATATGATTAGATGGTGTTGGCATATTATTATATGTGTTGGAGTTTGAAGATGAGGGAACAGCATTTTTATAGGCAAGATGTTGTTGGTATGTTTCTGAAAATGAGGTACCTGCTGAGTAAAAGAGCGCAGTGGCTGCGATTAGTTTGATGGCTGTTAAGATATTGTTACCACTACTGCTACTATTATTGTTGTCTTCGTTAGAGGAAGAGGAAGTAAGGTCCTCCTTTATATTGTAGGAGGCCGCCATGTTACTGGTTCACCCTTGCCTCAACAAGTTGAGTTGACGAGTTTTTACGATATTATGTCAGCCAGATTCGTGAAATAATTACAAGTGGAATGACAAAAGTTTAGTTGTTGTTTGATTATTTTAGTTGAAAATTAGTTGTTGTTTGCTTTGTGGCAAAAGTTCTATAGTAACAGCAGGCAGGTTAGGACTATTAGATATTTAGTGTTAGTTGTGAATAGTAGTATTCGTTTGACTGACTCTTGGATTGACTGAAAAGGATACCACATACCAATTGAGAGTTGAGTGATATCATTTTTTGATTGGTTGTTTGTCCCTTTATATAGCCAGGTTAGAACTATTAGGACTATTGCAGCGGATATTGAGTGTGAGTATTAGTGTTAGTGGATATTTGGTTAATTAGTCAGTGGCGCTACGAAGTGAATGATCGGTTTATACATTGCGAGAGATTTCTTTCGATCTTAAATACAAAAACATAACATATATTAACAATGTCTCTATTGGCTTTATCACCTAAAGCATCACTATTAAAAGAAAAGCTAGAAAAGTTTGTTAATGAGCGATGTATACCCAGTGAAAAAGAGTATGAAGAACATATTAATCAGTTTAGTGGAAAAGATAGATGGACATCAGGAAAGTCTTCTTTTCAATTGAATTCGTGTGTTTAATATGAATACTCAGTCGTATGGATAATACTTCATTTGGCATTCATTGATTGCCATTGCAAACACATTCACTAAACACATATCTATCACCTCTCTTTTATCATCATAATAATAACTGTGTAACGCGCATCTTCCAGCCGCAATACCTCCTATCATCGAACGATTGAAGAGAGAAGCACAAGAACTCGGACTGTGGAATCTATTTTTACCGCATCAAGTTCCTAATCACTTGTTATTTGGAGAGAATGATAATGTTATATCACCATCAATATATCTGTCTAATCGGGAATACGGGATTTTATGCGAGGTGAGTTTATGTACCTATCTTCTATATAATATATTGTACATGCATTCATCTACTAATGCCCATCATGAACATATTATTTGTTAAATATCAGGTGACTGGAAGATCTTCTTTGGCACCAGAGGCATGTAATTGCTCTGCACCCGATACTGGCAACATGGAAGTATTCCTAAAGCATGGAACTAAAAGTCAACAATCTACATATCTAAAACCACTACTAAAGGGCGAAATAAGAAGTGCTTTCCTAATGACAGAACCTGATGTTGCATCAAGTGATGCACGAAATCTACAAACTAAATTGACAAAGATTGTCCAAGAGAATGGACGTGTAAAGTATGTATTGAATGGTAAGAAATGGTGGAGTACTGGGGCAATGGATCCAAGGGTGAGTTGGGTTGAATTGTTTGAACTTGTACTATCATTATATGATGATTCCCACTCACTTCTAATATTCATCTATAGTGTAAAGTTGCCCTAGTAGTTGCAAACATGGATTATAGTCATCCATCCTGTTCGGCAGATGAAAAGCAAATGCAAACAAAGCGAGGTAACCAAACTATAGTGATTGTACCGATGCCTCATCCTGGTGTTAAATTTGTACGACCTCTCACAGTCTTTGGATACGATGATGCTCCACATGGACATGCCGAAGTATGGTTAGATAATGTAGAACTTGATGAGTCTGCTGTAGTGTTGGGAGAAGGTAAAGGATTCTTAATTAGTCAATCCAGACTAGGCCCTGGTCGAATCCACCATTGTATGAGAGCAGTAGGCTTAGCAGCTAGATGTTATGAGTTAATGCTGGAAAGAACTTTTCATAGGCAAACGTTTGGGAAATACTTACACGAACATGGCTCATGTCGTGAATTGATCGCTGACTCTGCATCCGATCTGGAAGCTGCACGATTGTTGACGCTAGCCTGTGCTGAGGAGATTGACAGGCTTGGGGCTAAAGGAGCGAGGGATAAGATTGCAATGATTAAGGTGACTGTTCCTGAACTCACATCACGTGTGGTAGACAGAGCAGTACAGGTGAGAGATTTCTCTTTTGTTTTTGTGTCTAATGTGTACTGTATCTCTGTTTGAGACTCAACTTCTTCATCTCTAGATCTTTGGTGGTGCTGGCGTAAGTGGAGACTTTCCACTAGCAAGAGCCCTGGTAGGTTTACGAACACTAAGAATTGCCGATGGTCCCGACGCCGTACACAAGCAAACATTAGCACTGTTGGAACTAAAAAAAGCAAAGAAGAGGACACTGTCAAGAATATAATAGTATACCAAATTGGGATACAGTTACAGTTTAGAATATAAAGTTAGACAGCTTGGTACTCATATCAATCGTCTCTTAGGTAGTAATATGTTGAACAATGATTTGGGCTAGATTATTAGGAGTCTTCAGAGATCAGAATACCACATGCTTGTCACTGTCACATCATCTACTCTTCACTCACATCAATGTCGGCTTAAACCAACTCCAACTATGCCATCCATAGTGAGTAGAGGATAGAACAACGCCCAAAGATGTGAGTAAGCTTATTTATAAACCGAAGCTTGGGAACATTTCCACCGAATAGAGTGTTGAAGAAATATTGGTGAGCAACCAACGTTGGAACTAGTAAAATGGCTTTCTTCAAATATGCGAAACAAACTTCTATGTGAGTGAACCACAACATGCTTTTGCAATATGTTGCTTCCATAATCTTCATCATTCACCATTCAACAACACCATCGCAAAGCCCCAATACATTATCACACAAAACAAACAGACCAACATGAAGAGCTTCAATACCATCATCGTCATTATCGGATTTATGCTAGTAGCCAAGCAGACAAACGCCAAGGATACTCGTGGCCTCCGAACACAACATAACAAACGTTTCAACAAACACAAGCAAAAGAATAATAATAACAATATAGTTGATATAATTGCAAAGGAAGATGTAGCCTTCTTTACCCAGATATCACGGGGTTTAAGTATGCCAACTGGAATTGTCACGAAGTCTGAATTGGACGGAGAAGTTGATGAAGTTCAGAAGGCCTATGGAAACATTGTCCCTCAAGGATATGGCAACATCGTCCAAAATGGATATGCAAACATCGTCCCTAATAGGGGCAGTTCTCGATCATCAGGCAAGTCTGGTAAAGGATCCGGTAAGTCGGGCAAAGCATCATCAGGTAAATCGAGCAAGGGATCTTCAAAGTCTGGCAAGGGATCAAGCGGAAGTGGGGGTTATAGTCGTCGTCAATACTAAAGGGGTAAGTAAATAGTATAGGCTTGAGTTATAGATAAGAAGAAGATACATGACGAAACCATAGATCATGTGGTGTGTGTTAAATGTTGAGGAGTGGCCCGTGTCTAGTGTGAAAGAAGAGAAAGAGAGAGAACTGATGTTATGTAGAAAGAAGTTAAACTTAGAGTAAACTTATTGACTTGTGACGACTAGCGGTTACAAACTCTATGTATAATGGTGATCTATTCACCGCATATGAAATTAATCTACTAGAACACTAGGAGGTATCTTCACATAACTCAATGAAGGATTCAACTCAGCGTCTCATAGGCAAACAACTCATTCTTGGTACCAAGCAATATTTCTCCCTTACCGTATACTTTTGGATCATGACCTTCTATCCTCATTAGACTAACATTGTAGCCATGCTCTTCCGATGCATATCTAAGCCTATCCATCTCTACTATATGCTTTGCCCGTCGTTGATGCTCTCTCTGTTGTGAAGGAGTCTGGGGCCCAAGCCCGACATCCGCAACTTTTGCTAATGTTGTATATTGTTCTTCTATTGAAATGTACTCCTCACCGTCTTGACCAACCATTCTACTTCTGAGCCAAGTTGATCTTGGATAGTTGATGTCTGTCGTAGCCCCACTTCTTATGAATGATGCCGATGTATCATAACTATTTTGTTGAGTTAATATATCACTGCGTTTTGTTAGGCTCTTTGCCGTGCAGCAAGGGCATATAGCAAAGGGAGCATCACAAGCAAACGCCAACTCCATTGCCATGTCTGATGCGGATCCACAGGCATGTAGGGATATTACCATCACGCTATTACCTGATGGAACTTGAGCTAGAATCTCTTGTATATTGGCCAAATCTTCACAACATGTTTTGAGATATCCAGATGGCAATATTGTTTTAGCTCTTTCTTCTAACCTTTGCAACGCATGGTTGTTCACATCCACTGCAAGAACATTCACATGCTGATTGTTTGGTATATTGTTATCCACATGCTGATTGTTTAGTATATTATCATCCACATTATCGTCCACATGCTGATTGTTTGGTATATTGTTATCAAGAAGTAGTCCAGCTAGTCCAATTGCCAAGTTGCCAGCGCCACATCCAGCGTCAATGATTGTGACATTACTATTTTGCGATTCAAGAAGCTTGGATACAACATAATAAAAGCATTCAACTTGCGCTCTTTTTCTTAATCCTCTTTCTATCTTCTTTGATGTACCTTGTTTTATTTTACCACCTCTCATCGGATCTAATTCGGGCATAACTTCATCCCAATTGATTTTGTATTGTGTTGGTATTTGCAATGTAGGTATATCATTTGTCATTGATGATGTTGATACATCATCAGTTTTCTGTTCAATCAAGTCTAATAGACTCTCGGTTCGTTGTCGTCTTTTTGCAGTACGGCGTTGCCAACGAGAAGGTTCATTTACAACGGGGGAAGTCAGTGCATATACTTGGATACACAATGGAATAAACAGGGCCATCACAATACAACATTGCCATATTATTATCATTTCGAGAGTGAAAAGTACCAAATAATCTCAAATAAATCCTATTGAAAATGGATCATTCTTCTCCTAAAGCATACCGTTTAGTAACCAGTGGTAAACCAGGCCTACGCAACTTCATAGTTCATATCATTTGAGGCTCCCTTTTTGCACTGAAGATATTTTTTGATGGGTGGTATCCTCTGGCATGCCACTGCCTGACCTAGTCATACGGACTGCCCTCTACTGCCTCCTCCTTTGAACAACCAATGATATTACGACTTTGAGTGGTATAAACGCTGATTACTATTTACCCTTTCATCTTCTAATATGCCGACGATAAATCATATCTTAATATCTACGAAGAAGAGCGGCGGAGAAGGTGGAGCGTGCGAGCATGAAGGTACAGAGGCCAGCTGACAGAGGCTAATAATTTGCAACATGACAATAATGAACATATGACCATCAAGAAGAAACGTAAACTAGGACGACCAATTGGATCAAAGACAAAGAATAGAAAGAAGAAGAAACAAAAACAAAATATCAGCTCATTTATTGATATATCTGATGTACCAGAACAGCCACCAATTCTCAAAAACGATTTCACTAATGTATATACAATATATAAAGATAATTTTCGTCAACGTCCAGTTGGTCCCAAGAGTTCCAAATATACAGGTTGCTACTATGATAAGTCGATCCATTTATGGACGTGTACGATCTATTGGACATTATGATAAAGAAGAAGATGCTGCCATTTCATATGCAAAAGCGGCTTTCAAATACAAACCAAAGAAAGGAAGTCAACAAATATTTGGTGGATTAGATCTGAGTAATATCCCCGAGCAACAAGAGTTGATCTCACATCTAATTCTAGTAGTGGTTATAAGGGTGTGAAGAAAAACAAGAAGCGATGGGAGGCAAGGATAAGTATTGAGAAGATTCCCAAGACTCTAGGAACGTTCGATACTCCCGAAGAGGCTGCACAAGTATATGCTCGGGCTGTTTGTTACTTGAACCAACATGGAAAGGGGAAGGCAGGGAAGTCTAAAGAATAGGGGACTTGTAAAGACAAACAGTAACACGGCTTGGGAGGATGATTGGGATTTTTATATGGAATTTGAATTGGAGTATGACTACAACTAATAGTAATCGTATTCTCCTGGGCCATAATAATAATTGCTATCCGAATACGCCCCTCCATTAGGCAATGCTCCCCACTGAGTATCAATATCATGAGCAATACCACGAGCATCCCAACTATCAGAAGCTGCTTGCACGTCCCTTTCAGTTACATAGTCATCCCAGTTTGATGCAACACCTGCTTCCCGGTAAGCCTGAATGGGAATCTCACAAAGATGGCCGTAACGGCGCTGTACATCCTTGACTTTGCAAGCTCCAGAAGAAGGCCTCCTTGCTTCTTCGTTAGCCCGCTCAGCCTCATTATGGAGCCTTGTTCGCATACAATCGTTGCATTCACTGCCTCTAAAGGTAGCAGGATCTTTCCTACACATACAAGATCTACAGCGTCGATGTGAACCAGAGGGCCCATCTGTAAGAGATACGATTACAGGTCTATTGGCAGATACGCAATCTGTACACCGTGGCGAGTCTTTCTTTCTCTTCTGACTTGAAGAGAAATCATCCAGGGCCTTAATAGTTGAACACGCACAACACTTGAGGCTCATAGCTCTTATAGCTGTGGAGACCCAATAATGTATGTATAGGAGACAAAAGTAACAACATTATGAGAAGAAAGGTGCATGATTCTGTGAAATATTCATACGCTCACAAATTGGTATCCCTAGAGGCTAGATCGCTATTGACTTCTTAACACAGGTGAGCTTTTCATGATATTAATTGTTATCATGCTTCTACACAGGATCCTCTTTGCGGCGGAATACTTAATGAGCCTTCTCCTTGCTGCCCTTGCTCTCTCTCTTCTTCCCATCCGCATAACCCCCATACTTTTTTCCATAACTATTAATAACACCCCGATATGAATCAGCAATCGGTCTAGTCTTTTGTATCCACTGCAATGCCTCTTCACCGGCGTCATAATCAAATCCACCATATTTTAACAAATATGCAACCAACAATGTTACACTACGATTCCTCCCATACCAACATTGACTCATTACCTTCCCACCAGCCTTCCGTACCTCCTCAATCCTATCAACTGCAACATTTAACTCATCATCCATATGTTTTTTCATATCTCCATAATTACTAACATTGGTAAAACACATGTATTTGATAAATGGATAATTGTTACACTTGGCCGTAGTTGACCAACTAATTATATCTGAAATGCCATATTCTTTTAATGCCTTTTCGTTCATTACCGCACCAACCGATCCAACGAATAGGAATGGAAAGCCTTCTACTTGAACAGGCAAACCGTCTGAAACTACTAATCCCATTGCCTCAATAGTATCCTCTACCTTATCACTAATTGACGTATCAGTACTTTTATCCGATATAAATTCATCAGTTAATAACTGCATAGTCTTCTCACGTGCATATGCTGATCGTGTTAGAAATTTTAATAACTTTTTATCAACCTTGGATAAATCTGGTATATCATCAAATCGGTTTGAGTTGTCTATTACTTTCTTTGCTGCAATGTCTTTGGCGGTTGCTTCTGTCATACTTGCTGCTGATGCACGCATATGAGAAGTAGAGTCTGTATTGTCGTCATCTGTAGTATGTCCACTAAAGATTTCATTACCTCCGTTAATCA
>Ga0214480_100519_pt1 | contig 19346 bp, 11 predicted proteins | sample M1_20Mar14CPVII9_3_FD_165042 | JGI IMG/M metagenome (GOLD analysis project Ga0214480, IMG submission 165042) | Marine eukaryotic communities from Monterey Bay, California, United States - M1_20Mar14CPVII9sort6BwellE17 | ecosystem: Environmental > Aquatic > Marine > Unclassified | place: USA... | reverse complement strand
GGGGGTGAAGACCAGTAGATCTTTCTTTGGGTATCGTAAGCCCATTTTCTCCTTCTCATCGAAATCTCAACTGATTGAAATTTGGCGTGGAGTTGCCGTGTGTGATGGAGGTTACAACTCTCATAAAACACAACATATCTCTTCACATGCTTGACATACCTGCATACGTCATGTGGCGTGCTAGTGATGATGTATTGAAACAACGAAGAGTTGTCAAAGCCACCAAGCTATCTCATAAGACTCCTACCCGAAAGGCCGATGACGACATTATTAAACAGCGAAAGATTATCAAAGTAAAGCGTAGATCATCAACTGGCTCTTTTTCAACTGACAAACCATCTACTAATAACAACAATTCAACTCCAAGCTCACCTCAGCGAGAAGATACCCCAACACCACATGTACCAAGTCCGATGACTCCTCCTCCGAAAGTTTCAAAATCAAGTGCCAATACCTCACCTACTACACAGCCGTCAGACACCGATGACACTGATGAAGTCCTACTACTCAAGATGCGTGCTACACTGTTTACAAGAGTTGATCGAACTTGGGCAAAGAAGGCTAAAGGAACATTACATGTATATAAAGCAAAGTGTAACAATGAAATACGATGGATAGAGTTGAAGAATAGTGATAACGAGTGCATTCTAAATCTGTTAGTGGAACAGATGATTAATCTACACAAATTGGTCAAGGAATCGACAAAGGGAGTCTGTGCTTACATAAAGTATTCGGTTGAGAAGAGAAAGGGTACAGAAACTTTGCTGCTTCAAATAATGCCGGAGAATCTAGACAAGTTGTATTCAACCCTGCTTGATAAGAATGAAGAGTAATGATTTGATACTTGATAGGTTATATAATACAATAAGATATATAAGATTATGTTTAAGCTATACAACAAATGTTATCAATAGACAATAAGCTCAAATCACATGTCCAAATACACTTCGAAATCCAAGCGCGACAGGAGATAGGGATGATATCGGTACCTGCAACTTCTGTTGCTTGGAATAACTCTCAGCTGCCTCTCGAAATGCTCTGTCAAAGATTGGGTAGGGTGATGTACCTTGTGCACACCAAAAGTGATATCCTTTACACGCTCGTATAGTTGTGGGGAAGAATGCATGGAATGCCGTGGTACATTGATACCTTGCGAGATATAAGATCGTTCGATAACAGTCCAATTCACCAGCAGGCGGCGACTTAGCAGATGAATCGGTTAATGCTCCAAAGGAAGAATTAACTACACCCACAGACTCAAATGAGGCATCAGTAAAGGAAGCATCTTGTGTCTGATTCCGCTGATACATACACTCAACTACTGGTAACAAGTCTCGTGTTTCACAAGCCTTTACTAAGGCTACCAACAACTCGCTGAAGAGTGGATTATCCCAATCACCTTGAGCATAACTTTGTAAATTAAAGAAGGATAGCAAAGGTATGTCTGTGTTTGGATTCTCATACAGTTTCTCGTGAAGAACTCTATCAGACTTTGATCTTAGAGTTTGAGCTGCCATTATGGCCTTAGCTGCTGACTCACAACCCTGAAGTGCAAGTGTCTTGTCCCAGCTTGCAAAGGCGCAACAGTCGGTAGCGGGTGCGAGTTCTTCTCCTTCATCATTGAACAGTGGTGTGACAGCTAGTGGCAGTGGTAAAGAAAATCTCGCTGAATACCACCAGAGGTTGAAGAATACCTCTGGATTTAGTTCTCGTAAACGATCACGATCCAGTACCTCCTCACCATATTCCAACACCAACTCTTCCAACATCATTCGTAGTTTCTGAGGAGACAGATAGGTAACGAATCCTGATTGTCCTTTTATACCATGTCCATCTTTGATGATCGATTCTAGTTGAGGCGGAATGCCTTGTTGTTCTTCATCTTGGGTGACTCCTGAAACATCCAAATCTGTACCAGTAGTTTGCTGTGTCGTTGCAGAGGTACTAACAGAAGCTTCCGACTCAAGTAGTTCAGCAATGTCCAATTCCTCGAATCCAATCAAGGGTGTGATTGTTCCTTCACATCGAGGACATACAACAGTAGTTGGTGTGTCTTTGCTTTGCAACACATCCCAGCCACCCATGATCTCTTCGTCAAGAGGAATGTATGAGCATGATTTACAAGAGGTAGCTCTTGACCATAAGGCAAATAGACGAGTAGAGTTGGCATTATTACCGGCTTCATTTGAATCAGGACAAAATGAAGATGAGCAGCGAATTGGTAGCCATGTTCTCTTCGTCTTGATGCTCCTGTGGGTAGTTGCAGTATCAAATGTCTTTGATGGTGATATGGTACGAGATTGATCATCGTCTTTTGAATCAGCGTGGGCGGAGGCTGCATTTAATCCTGTTTGAACAACAGACTCGGCGTTGTTTCCATTATTGTTTCCACGTGATCTCCACTTTAGGCCCGATTCTTCGAGGATTGACAAGTTGTTGTCAAGAATGTTCATATCTATACTACCTTCCTGTTGTTTGGATGCACCCTTGTCTACAGAGATTTGCATGCCCACATTGGCACTGCTGTCAACATTCATATTCGAGTATCCCTCGGCAATCGCTCTTGTATATTGACCTAAAGTAACAGCGTTGGGGAAGATTCCATCTGCTCTCATCAAGCCATAGAGTTTCATTAGCTCAATACGTCGGTCAGTACCACTCCTGCCACATGCTACAATAAGTGCTCGATATGCAGCCTCGTCAGCAACAATACGACGATGACTACGAAGAGTTCGTAGTGCACCCAATGCTCGTAGAAGGATCTTGGATTTCTCGGGTATAGTAACATTTGTTTGAGATATTTGGTTGGGAATGCACATGAGCCACACTCCTAAGAACTGACTCCCCATAAACTTGGACAACTGCCAAAGACATCGATGCTGCTTCTGAGGACCTCGTCTTGATACAGTACTGTTACATAATCGAATTGCTTCCTCTCTTTCTCGTTCACTTCGTATCAGTATTGGAGGTGGAGCCTCTGCTGCTTCGGTTGTTAGAGTATCAGGCTCCTTTGGTAGGAATTGTCGGTGGTTAAACTTTGTTGGAAATGATGGATTGCCGTCAACACAATACAGATATCTTGCATTTGGGGGAAGATGATTGGTAGACGGGATCGTCACAATATCCCCACTCGCATTAATAGCAAATTGAGAATCCTTGTCAAATGACATCTCGCTAATAGCCGATTCGGTATAGCCAGATGAAGCTTGAGTTGATGTATCATTATCATTCCCAAAGCTCTTATTGTATACATCTGATCTAGCCAAGAAACTACTTTCCTCATCATCAAGGAGAAGATCTGGTTCGGTTGCACATTGATCAACCAACAATGTATAATCAAGCTCGCTTTCTTGTGACTCTATTGTATTGCCACCACTTAATCGTCCATAAGGTACATTTGAGCTATGATACTCAGCCAAGCACTCGTCGAACAACATGCAATGAACATCACTAGCTTCCGTCCGTCGTTGGACGAAGGATTGCCACAGTTGAGTCTCCACAAGAGCACTCAGATATGGCTTGCGGCTAGGACTGGCAATTGAAAGAAACTTGGATGAGTCAAACCAATCATTACCGCTCGTCAAGAAGTCAGCATCTGGAACAACAAGAAAACGTTCGTATCCGCCAAGAAGGGAGCAGAAGAATCGTAAGAAGTTATCTCGAACTGCCCGGTCATCTAATGGCTCGTGGTGTTCGTGTTTGTGTTGCTGATTACCAAACATTTCCATATTAGATGGAACTGTGGAGTCAATAGCTGAATCGATGCCGTAGTCCAATGGTTCTTGGCCAGGTACAATTCCTGCGTCCTGACATAGAGCTTCAACCTCCTTGATTAGTACTGTACGAGATGTAGGTATGATCTGGTATGCCTGCTTGAGTGTCTCGTACCTATTCCCATCACAATTAATCTCACCGCTATCAAGCTCGACGATGATACTATCCTCGGGAATATTATCTCGAACAATCTTTGCAAGACCAGTTTGTTGTCCATCATCATGTATGCCCACAAATGTTGCACCCGGAAACTCAAGACAGCTCATGAAAGGATGAGTCAAATGAGGAACATAAGGACAACATAGTTCAAAGGGAAAGAGTAACGACTTTAACAACTCGCAACAGTCCAACAATAATGTTTGTCTTGTGGATATTAGTATCACTTTCCTTTCCAAACATAAGAAACCAAGTACAATCGTCACTACTGTCGGTACATCCAAGGCAGCAAATAATCGTTGATATGATAAATCTACCAATGGCAAGTCTTTCAATGGTGGCATTACCATGGCCATTGGCTCGTTCATTGTTGAGAATGGTACGAGGACACATTGTCCACCAGGTTTGGGTATAGGTACTGCTAATAACAAGTGCGATATGTTCCGTTCAAGTGGAATGTCGGATGATGAACCCGATAGCAAATGCAAATGCGTTAGGTATCGTCGGAACTCTGTCCAATATGGATATCGTCCGACAAGACATATGGTCTTATTCTCTAGTGTGATGGTATCATTGAATGCAACTAGTAAATGATTGTTGTTGAAAATGTCACCATTGCCGGCATGTTGGCGACGACGATTTGCAAGTATCTTGAGACAGTATTCTCGATGGGGTAAGGATATATCCTGCCGCAACATTGACAGTTGATCAAGCTCTTCCTTCCTTTGATTTGTCAGTGGCTCCATAAATGTCAAGCATGATACTGAGACGAGGTTGTAATGTACGACAGATTTCAAAGTATGAGAACAAGTGATACCACCAAAACTACTAGAAGAAGCCAATCCAGAAAGAAAGATAACACGTACCATAGATACTATCACCTCTCTCATTCTTAACAACAAATCCATAAGCCTTCGGTAAACCAATATTACATAATTGATCTCTAACCAATGTTGATCCCTTGGCATAACAAAACATTGGTAATTCCTCTTCCGGAAATGGTAATCTACGATAATTCTTGGATGGGAAACGGTCTAACACTTTTGACGGGAATGGTATATCGGCATATCCATTTGGTATGTTGTGTTTTAGTAGTATGATTGGTGTTCTTCCTTGTAGATTGTGATTGGTAGATAATGAGGATGATTGTTTCCATGATGTCTTCTTTAATATATCAACATGGACCATATTATGTAATAAGACATTGGCATTTCGTATAGTTGCAAAGTCATCGGCAAATTCATCGTCTTCTTCGTCACTATCTTCATTGTCAATAATCTTGGGTTGATTACCATTATCATCTAACTTAGTAACATGTATATCAACTATGGATGGATCTTCATGATATCGTTCTGATTCTCCAGTACGTTGGTATCTTATTGCTAATATTGGAATGTAGACATGATCATCATGATTAATATTGTTATTGTTTGAAGTTGATGATGGTATTGACTTGACAAATACAGGTAGATAATTTGGATCAGGTGCCGATGATGTATGTGACAACATCACTGGTGAGTTCAAACTGTTATTCATCCCATCTCCTCGGGGTGTGTTATTGAGTGAAGCATTCGTTGGACTTAGATACATTGCCTCCATACCAACACTTGATGGACTTGTAACATTACTATCAACATTACTCCGTTCGCTTCCACTAATTGCATGTGTCCTATCAACAAGTATTGGATCTTGTCTCTGTCTTCTCTGTTGTTGTTGCTGTACATGTTGTCGATGAGCAACTAATTCAGGTGTTGGCAATTCTAATACTTTACAAAAGTTTGGTATTATCCATTCTTCATCATAGTTTGTTGGTGGTGTTGGTATCATTTCATGTAGTGGTTTGTGTATTATACCATTTGTATTCGAAGTATCACTACTTTCTCCCTCTTCTTTATTACTAGCACTATTGGTAGGCGGAGCGGGAGTATCAGGAAAGAAATGTTCCCTTTTCTTCTTCATTGTTCCAACATTACTACCAACAACACTTGGACTTGACACTCTTGGACTCCATAAGTTAACATCACCATGTGTATCTTGAAAATACTTGTTTTGTCCGTCAAAGTCTGTTTCGAATGAATTATTATTTTCAATACCTATATCATATAAACCAGGTGTTGCTCGTGTTGAAGGTATATTTTGATTTCTTTTTTGTGGTGTTGTTGCCATTGCTGCTGTTGGTGTATTGTTGTAGTGATCTTGTTCGGTATAACTGTCGTCATGTTGTGATGTATCAATTTTGGATTTCACAACATTCACTAATCCCTTCCCAAGACCTATACCACTGGCTACTGCTAAGCCGGCACCTTGCTTTGCCAAGTTTGAGATGCCACTTGATAATAAAGACTTCTTCCTTTGATGTTGTTGTTGGGATGAAGATGAAGTGGATGATGTCTCTTCTTGTGTTGGATATAACTCTTCTGACTGTTGTTGTTGCCCCATATTGCTATTATTGTTCATATTTGCAAAGTAATTATTGGGTATAGTCGATGGACGGACTTTGACATAATGTATTGCAACATCTGCTATGCCTGGTTTATAATACTCTTCATTACTCGTCTGTTGTTCTCTCTTATTCTCATAATTTGAAGTAGTATGTTGCTGTGGAACTCTACGCCGATATGCCAACTTTACACTACCCAAATTACTATTTGTATTACTATTAATATTAGTATTTGTTGTATCTCTAAGTATTGGTATACTCTCACCATTGCAAATTGTCCATCTCTCATCCAATACATCTGATTTAGTTGAAGAGATTAATTTAACATCAATTATCTCCCTTTGAAATCGTTGTTGGTGTAGTTTATATTCCTCTTTGTTCATCTTCATACCCTGTTGTGCCATGTTGATATTATTAGATGGGGAATTAGCTACGTCATCATCCGTACTATTATTACCAACTAAAGTCTCCTCTTCGGGTATTGGCAATTGCTGCTGTTTCGAAGAAGTTACATTGGAATTTTTAGGTGTCTTTGCAGTTGATGATGTTAAATTATTTGTTTGTATAGTTTGTACTGATGATGATCTTTCATTATTCTCATTATTATCGTCTGTATTATTGTTAGTATCATCATTCGGTATCACATTATCATCATTAGAGTTAGTTTGCGGTGAAGAAGATGGTACATCAGAATTATTAGTATCGTTTTGTTGTTGTGGTGGTAAGAAGGAATCAATACCCAATACTGCAAAGTAATCGGCCACGCCTGTTGTGGCCTTTGTACTGCGTTTACCGCCGTAGCCGTGTCTGTGTAGCATGATTAATTATTGTCTTATTAACAGTACCATTGCAAACCGCCGACTATGTATTGATGTTGTTTGTTGTTTGTATAAGGTTGTATCGATATCGGGAAGATACCTAATATGTTTAGGCTAACCCTCTGTATTTGCTAACTCAACTTGTTGTGTCTCTGTACCATAGTTGTTAGCACTGTGCAGTGGCTGTGTTTTGTTGTTGTTGTCTGCTATTGAATCGATTGCAATATATCCAAGGAGAGAGATAAATCAGTTAGTTGTTGTTTAGTGTATACTATGCCAGTTATAAGTTCAGTAGCATCAAAGATTATCACACTATTACTACTACAAATCATGACAACAACATCCAATCTATGGTACAACTACTCAAGGATAAGAACGATGGTACAGTGAACAAGAAGCAGTTTAAGAGACGATTTAGTAAGATAGAGAAGGAGTGGGAGCGTATTGTGGATGAAGATACCTCATACAAAGGTCGTGTCAATAGAGGAGATGATATCACATTGGCAACCAAACTGTTAGTTCTACTACACTGGGCCGTTCCAGGTAAGTTGTAGATCGATTGTATATGTATATATACGTACTCTTCTTTTGTGTATATATGTTTGTATGCACACATATATTTTGTGCACATCATGTGTTCAATTTTGTGCACATGATATGCACACTTTTTACAATAACCTATTCTCACCATACCATCTACTCTATTCATCATATCTACAGATAGTATGAAGAAGGAAGGAACTAATAAGATTGATCCAACATTAGGAGTTATCATGACCGTCAAGAGATCCTTCCCAAGTTCATTGAACAATGAGGCATGTGGAAGATACCTCTCAAAAGAAGAGATGGATAAGATGGAGAAGATGATTGCAGTACACGACTTCTATCCAGTTGTTGCAAAGAACAAAGATACATTTGATGCCGATATGGATAAGTTCGCTCAAGATGAGCTTGAGATATCAAGAGATGAGTTTGATCTACTCTGTGGATTGTTGTATCTCTGCAAAGTCAGCTACTTCAACCTGTTGAATGATGTACCTTGCCCAACTGTTTGTGCTTCGAGTACTGTCGATAACAAGCTTCTTGTCACCGCTACTACTGCCAATCGTGGTCCTACCGTTACCGATACAATGATTGACTGCGGTGAGCTCTCTCATCCCGAGTGTTATTGTGCAGGCTGGATTGGTAATCTACTTATCTTTCCACCGGAGAGATTAGATGCACAGGGTCGAACGATAAAGCTTGCTTACTCATATGTTTGCAATACTCCTCTTATCACTCGTATTGCATACCGCTTTGCTGGACACGATGGCAAGTCTGCCGAGGAGATTGAGTTGCTTATAGAGGCTATTCGTGCAAGTTGTCGAAAAGGAGGTTTGATATGCGGATGTATGAGAACAGAAGCATCTAACTTCATTCATATGTGTACAGCAAATGATGATATGAGTAGAGAGGATGCCATTGAACTGCTTAGATCTGTCGAACCAAAGCTAGCCAGTTTATTTGAAGGATCAGTCAAGGGTGGTGAGAAGACTGCTGGTATGCGAACTGATGCATCGGAGTTTGTTCGTGAGGTGGTAAACTCTGATGTTGATATGAATAGAGAAGATGCCATTGAGTTGCTTCGATCTATCGAACCAAAGCTTGCTAGTCTGTATGAAGGATCAGTCGAGGGTGGTGAGAAGACTGCTGGTATGCGAACTGATGCATCGGAGTTTGTTCGTGATATTATGAGCTCTGATATTGATATGAATAGAGAAGATGCCATTGAGTTGCTTCGATCTATCAATACAAAGCTTGCCAATTTATATGAAGGATCAATCAGGGGTGGCGTCAATGGAGCTAAGAGTATGCATAAGTTGAGAAGAATAGCAGCTGGTAAGGATATGACTAAGTATGTATGGGAGTGTTGTTGCGGAGAGAAGAAACCAGGATACATTGATACTTTATGCATGTGGTGTGAAGAGTGCGATACATATAGAAGTACCACTAATGAATATCCTGATGGTGAGCTTGTTTGGAGACTTCCTGCAATTCATCATGATGAGCAAGAGAAGGCTCGTCAACTATCTGCACAGCAACCAAAGGCTATAGCCAAAGCTCAAAAGAAGGCAACTCAAGTAAAGAAAAGAAAAACAGAGTTGTCTACGAAGTATGAAGGAGTGCAGAATGCTAATAAGATGAAGCCTCCACCTCCTCCACCTAAGTTTAACTAAGAAAACAAGAGAACCGAGATAGAGTAAAGTTAATTGTGTTAATAATATACATTGAGTCTCCACATTCTACATCTTTTGATGTCAGGGAATGTGAACCTGCTAAAGGCAAGGTGAACATTGCAGGTAGTGAGACATACCAACAAATGACCAGAAGCTGGCAAGTAGTCTTAGTCGATTTGTCACAGAGCCGCTATGAGACTGTTCATCCATGAGCTTTACCATGCATGGAGAAGTCCGATACTTTATTGAAGTTTTTACGTGAGTATTTGCTTTGTCTTTGTTTTATATTTGGCACCAGATGATTAGATATAAATAAGCAGCCAAGCTCCGTCGGCAGATAGTGCACAAAAAAGATACCATATAATTATGCAGTCTTAGATAGCATAGAAGAGCCGAATATTTAGCTCATTTTGTTGAGCACAATAATAGATGGTCGGCGGTTCCTTTCTCGTCATCAGTGATTATAAATACATTTTGCTACTCTTGATTTTGGGCCTGGCAGTTCAAATGACGACCAACAAAGCAAATGCCTACTCAATCGGCACACCAGGCCAACCATGGGGTGTAGCCGAATATAAACAATGGAAGGATACACGTATTAAAGAACGGTGTTATCATACCAATGTAGTACCAGCAGTCCAAGCATTAAGTGATAAGTATGATGTGATTGAATATGGACAGCTATCAAATGATACTGATGGTGATAAAAACTTTCCACTGTTTGCTGTTAGGAGTAAGGAATGGAGTGATGATAAGCCTAATGTTTTTATTACTGGTGGCGTGCATGGGTATGAGACGGTAAGTAGTTATATGTTTGTGTATGTTGTGAGGTTTTGTGTTATACATGATATGTGCACATCTTATGAACATTTTTGTATTTTCTTTTTACGATATGACAGAGTGGTGTAGAGGGAGCACTATTGTTTCTATCACAACCAACAACAATCACCAAGTATTCAAAGCATTTTAACATTTGTGTTATACCATGTGTATCACCTTGGGGATATGAACGTATACAACGTTGGACCTCTAAAGGAACTGACCCAAACCGGTCATTTAATCCAGATGGAGAGATTGTAGAGGGTAGATCATTCAATCCCGAGGCAGCAACGGAAGAATCAACTGCAATCATCAACTTTCTAAAGAATGAAATGAACGATGTAAAGGAGTGGCTGTGTCATATCGATTTACACGAGACTACCGACACCGACGAAACTGAATTTAGATTGGCAAAGGCAGCTCGTGATGGATTAGACAGCAAACCTGGTGAAATCCCTGATGGCTTTTATCTTGTACAGGATGAAAGCTCTCCAATGGATGATTGGTTTACTGCCATGATTGATAGCGTAAGAAAGGTTACACATATTGCACCAAATGATAAAGATGGGCTTATTATTGGAGAGAAGATATCACAAGAGGGTGTAATTGTGATTCCAAATAAGAAGAGTTTGGGACTTTGTGCTGGAGTTACAAATGCCCCGTATCGTACAACTACGGAAGTATATCCTGATTCGCCCAAGGCAACACCAGAGATTTGCAACCGGGCCCAAGTTGCATGTATCGAAGGAGGACTTGATCATATCATTTCAGTATTGTAGAGGAGTAATGTGTCTGTTTTGACTCTAAATTATAATTAAAACAATATTGGTGAAGAATAAACTTAATTTCTTATCTTATCTTTATGTTCTCATCTGAATAAGTGTTATACATCACTATGTTATTTAATCTTCTTCAATTTCACTATAAAGTGTAAGTCAGCGTTTGGAGGGATTTCAGGAGGTGCTCCCTGATGAGAGAGAGAGAGAAGGAAGAGGATAAGAAGAATATGTAAATGAAAAGCAGAAAACTAATGTGATTACTTCACGCACCCTCTTTCCATACCCGAGCTTTGATGGAACGAACAACTTTCGCTTTCCACCTATCTTCATCCCCAGAATGCCCGTGTCCCACTTTATTCATGCATGGATATATAAGATGTGGTGTGGACAATTTTAGATAATACAAGTATAAAACAGAAACTTACTCCTTTGATTACTTCCCCCGCGCCTAATGTAAATTCGAAATTACTAGAGCTATCAAATATAGTACCATCATCTAACTTGCCTTCATACTTCATTACCACCGTGTCTCCAACATCACACATTTCACCTAAACCTTCTTTGATATCTTCAATTTTGACTTCTGGTTCGGCTGCTACTTCTGGAATGGCGTCTCCCACTACACGATAGCGTTGTCCATTTTGGATCAACTTTCCCTTTTCAACACCCTTCTTGAATGCATTTTTAACTGAAGATTTTCCCTTCGTGTCTACACTCATTTCTGCTTGCAAATATTTAACAATGGCTGTACGAGATGGTCCATCATGATGTGTTGGAGGTTGTGCTCTTATAGCGTAAATGATTTTGTCAAGTATTGTTTTTGGCGGCGCCATAGTTGTCAACGATTGATTATGATTATGATATATAGTAAGTGAAATCCAGGAAGGTCTACTAGAGGTAATGTTTGATTAATAAATATCCCCGCTAATACGATAACTAAAAGGATATAAAAGGATGCTACATGCATATTGTAGCTGCAATGGGAAAATTGTCCAAGAGAAGTTGGAGACGTACGCACAGCGATTCAGCCCCTACATTTAGGTCTAATTTATCATTTTAGTTTTCAAAATTTAATGAATTTGCGTAGGTACTACCAAAATTAGTGTATAAAATTTAGCTAAATTTTACCTTGCTACCTACCTAGGACTACGCAAATATTTTCTCACCTGACGAAACAGATAGGCCCGATGGCGGCGGCGATATCTATACGATAACTCAAAATGAATCGATAAAGATTAGTACCACGGTCATCTACTTATAATATAGATTATTGCAGCATAAAACTTTATCGATTTATATTGTTTTGTCGTGAAGATATCGCCTATTGAAATTTCGACGGCGGGCTGATACACCATCAACATTAACTTGTCGACGGCATATCTCCATCAATAGTATACCTACACCAACTATTGATAGTATTATCGTAATCTACGGTTAATTCTGCGTCCATATGTGTTCGACGGTATTGCATCGGGGCCGATTTGCAATTGCAATATTAGCTAGAGAAAATTAACATCAAGTTGTTCGAAAAAAATTGCAAATCGATAGGCTAGATAGCAACGTCGATATCTATACGATAAATCAAAATGAATCGATAAAGATTTATACCACGATATTCTCCAGAATCTGTAGATTATGATAGTATACTTGTTTTCCAGGTGAGCATATGATCCGGCCGAGATATCGGCGCTGCCGCTCAGCCTACGACCTTATTGTAATTTTACTGAGTGCTTGAATTGCCGTGTACGATAACAAAGAAGTTGATGAACTAGTCAGATAATAAAATAACCACGATATTCAATATATAAATAAGCTGACACTAACACACACAAAGACTCATATACAAAGTCAAAGCAAGTGCACATGAAATTCAATATTTTCCCTTTGTGTTGACCCGTGACCAGATTTATAAGCGCCGGCCACAAGCCACAAGTTATCAATGGTGCGGTTGCTGATCGCCCAGATTCATTGGCTAGATATTCAATGCACTAGAGTAGACAGCATGACATACTATACATTGTCTAGGGTTTCAAGAAATCTTGCTGTTGCAATAGGCCAACGACGGCAGAGGATATCAAAGACACATAATCTTTCTCCTCGACAACATCACTACAATTTGACATCCATCTCGTACACTCGCTACACAAGCAATAGAATAATACCATTCAATCAAAGTTTACATTGCTTTTCGACATTGTCAACAATCGAAGATGACAAAGAGAGTAGTAGTAGTGGTTTGGGTAGTGATGATGATCTAGATGGGTTAAAGTCTGAAATTGAAAGATTGAAGAATCTTGATGGGGGAGATGACAATGTATCTTCCTTTGCAAGAGATATCAATACCGCAGACGATGAATCAGATGGTAGCAAGTTAAACTTGTTGAATGTTATGAAATCTAGCCCATTCGAACCACCGGCGTCATCTCAACCTAACATCAATACCACAGAAAAAGATACAAAACCAAATCTATCTGAATTATTATCCAACAATGATATATTTGCACAATCATGGGCTGAGCCTGATGTAGAAGATGAAGAATACCCTTCTAGCAGTAATACAAGGAGTAATAATGAGTACTATAATAGTAGCGGTAGATATGATAGAGGAAGTAGTAGTTATAGAAGAAATAGTGGTTATAATAGTACAAACAATAGACCAAGAGATTATTATAGAGATAGACAAAGAAGTGATACTAATTCAAGAGTTAATGTTATTGGAAGAAAAAGGAATGATAATTGGTCGCCTTCTCATACCAATTCATCAATATCATGGAGGGATAACGTTAATGATAAAAATGAACCAACAACAAGCTATCAACAGCCTTCTTATCAATCGACACAGCAGCAACAATCTATTGAAGCAGAGCAACAACCTCCATCTCTAATTGAGATTGAATATAATAAGTTAGTTGATTGCACTAATCAATTATTAGATTTACTGTCAAATAACAAATATGACTTGTCAACAACAACATTGCAACTAATGGACTTTGATAAAGTAATGACTGATTTGTCTAAGTTTCATTTGGTGGTTGATAACAGCACCAACAAGAATAATAATAGTGATAATGGTAGCTTCAGTTCATACTATGGAAGTGCTACATCTACTGCATCCCTTGAAACAAAGGCATCAAATCAATGTATGAAATTATTACATGCATTGGAATATAATTATGATTGTATATTGAATCATTCACTACCTGACTCGTTACAATCATCGGAAGAAGAGGAGCTACCACAAACTAAATATACACAGCTAATACCAAATGCAGTCTCTTATAATTTAGCATTACATACATTGGCACATTCAGATCATCAACATAACATGGCACAGGAGGCATATTCAATATTGATACGTATGCTAGATCGGTATCAAAAGTATATAGATATTACAACAGATGCGGATATGTCAGTCAAACAACAACTACCAAAGCCATGTGAACCAACAATTATCACCTACAACTCAGTATTACATGCAATTGCCAAGAGCGGTACTAATGATGCAGGACATTTAGCAGAGCAAGTGTTTGATATGATGATGGATAAAAGCTCATCGTTTTCAAATAGAGTACACCCAAATGCACGAACATTAGCATGTGTAATAGATGCATGGTCAAATGTTAAAAGTAGTACCAATACACAACAAATGTATTATAGTCCAGAACGTGCCGAGGCTATATTGAATGTGTTTATTAACAAAAGACGTGCGTTTGTTGAGTCTGTAACGGGTGTGGTACTTCAAGATGAGCATCATGATGATCATGTGGACATTCCAACAGATACTGATGTTGAAGAGGAATCGATTCAGATTGTAATGCATGAAGATAGTATTGTTTTAGATGATGATGATGACGATGTTATAGAGGAAACTATCGATGACGAGCTTCAGTTGACAACAACAGAGACTACAATGTCATCCTTATCGACCGACATACACAAATCTAAACAAGAAGAAGAGGTGCAACAACGTGTCCCATCTCAACCATTTGTCAAGCCAAATATAGTGGCATTTAACTCGTGTATACATGCCTGGGCATCCAGTGGAAGAGGACGGGAGGGAGCACATCGTGCACAAGAACTCTTGGCACAGCTTGAGTTGTTATCAAATAGTGGAGAACTTGACTTGCCTCTTGGACATCCTGATGAAATTGCCAATTATGTTGATGATGATAGCCTTGATAACTCAGTGAAACCAAACGTACGAACATATTCAATGATAATGAATGCCTGGTCAAATGTAGCAAGGGTAGAACAAGGATCTGGAGAAGATGCAGCTACACATTGTGAAGACATACTAACCAAGATGGAAGAGCAGGGAGCAATCGATTCATCTGTCCGGCCTAACCTGGTGGCGTATGTTACCAGTATTAGTTGTTGGGCAAGAACAAGAGATGTTGAACATGCCGCATCACGAGCCGAGAATATCTTGAACCGCATGATTGATTTATACTACAATGAAGATAAGTCGGAGCTCCCAATAATTGAAGGAGATATTGAGAATGCCAATCATGATGCACCTTTCAACTCAGTCATTACATCGTATGCACGTAGTTCTGATCCATACGCTACAGAACGAGCACTGTCTGTTTTGGAAAGGCTAGAGGCATCACTCATCTCTCCAACTATTGTCACCTATAATGCTGTACTGGATGTATGCGCGAAGAAGGGTGAGCCTGATAGGGCACTTGAAGTGTTAGAAAAGATGAAGCAAATACCATCGATTTCTCTCGACTCGACATCGTATGATACAGTCCTTGATGCGTTTGCAAGATGTGAAAAAATAGGATCATCTGAACGAGCATACAACTATCTGTGTCAGCTAGAAGAAGAACGATTGAAAGGAGAGTCTACTTTCACTCCGTCAGGTAGAAGTTATACAAATGTCATTACTGCATTTGCACGTCAATCTGGGAATGATTCTGGTGGTATATCTACTGTCCATCGAGCCAAGGAAGTGTATGATAAGTTGATTAAACAGATTGAGGAAGGAGTACTGCAGAATGGAAATGTAGATTCGTTTGCTAATTCGAGCTTATTGAACTGCTGTGCCAACGTATATGGGACAAGGTCGGAGAAGAAGGAAGCGTTGGTGATAGCTGTGAGTACAAAAGTCGAGTGTCTTTTATTGTTTGAGTCAAGATACTCATCTCATTTTCATCTTTCTTTTGTATTCAGATTAAGGCGTTTGAGGAAATGAAAAAGAGACCAGATGTACATGGTACGCCGAATCATTACTCGTTTGGTATAATGATGAAGGCAAGTACCAGATTGTCTGCAGATGATGCCGAAAAGCATAGACTACTAGAACATATATTTGTCCAGGCGTGTAAACGAGGCTATTGTTCAAAGGCAGTGCTTGGACAGTTCCTTCGCTTTACACCACCCAACTTGAATATGAAAGTTATGTTATCATTAGGAGGAACAAAGAGAGATATTCCTCATTCATGGTATTCTAATGTTCCTAAACGGCAGTGGCCACATTCGAGAGAAGAGAGTGATAGATATAGACATAGGTACTAAACTTAAAACCTGTGACTTCCGATGTAGATTGCAAATCCCCGCCCAAGCCAACGACTATTTCTGCGGTATCTTTTTTAATGACATAAAGAGTGACGACATAATGAAGAGTTGAGAGTGCAGTCTATTCGATCCTACATGCATACTGACCATAATACCATAACCAATCAGCACTAAGGTAAGCGGCTTATATTGATGGTGTTGTGTTTTGTTCTAGCGTCGCTGGTGATTTTGATGAGGAGAAGTTATAACTTGCCTGTCGGAGGGCGTACATTGTTGCAATTTTTGTCGATTGTAGATTGTCGTCTACCGTCGGTCTGCTGGCAGCAACATAAGTCTTTGTTTTCTCTTGCCATAATGTTTGCAAATGGTAGTCTATAATCCACACTGTGGCGGCTAATGGTGAAGAGAGGGTGTCTGCCGATTGTGTTTGTGCATATCATGTGCACATCCATTCCATATGTGTACATATCTCTTGCCATTTGTGTTCACTCATCATCATACACCACATATTCTATATTTATATTGCACAGATTCATAATCCTCAACCTCAAGACCATGAAGCTCCTCTTTGCCGCCGTAGCAGCTGTAGCTGCCTCCTTGACTACTGTCTCCGCTAGCTCATTCAATACTCCCGATTTGGTAAGGGTACAAATGTGCATATGATATGTTCATATCGTGACGAACCACTGATACTAACCTCTCCTATTATCCAATATATTTTATCTATCTATCACTACAACAGGAAGAAGGAAAGATCATCTCACATGATGCAATTGTCAAGTTGGAATCGCAGAAACATAATTACTTTCTGTCAGAGTTGATCGAGGAAGGTATGAACATTGAAAGAAAGAAGTCCTCTAGTAGTGCTGAGGTTGGTGATGATTGTAAGAAAGACAAGGACTGCAAGTCGTAAGTTTGTTTCCTGTCACATGTTAGGCCGCCTCCTTAATATGCTTGTATGTGTCTCTGATTTCTCTACCTCCTTTTCCTCTCTGACACCTGCTTTTGCCTCTCTCAGGGCTAGGGATGATTTGTTTTGTGATAAAGATAATGGCGATAAAGTAGGCACTTGTGAGGTGGAATTTACTAGTCGTAGTAGTAGCCGCGCCGGCTCAACGTGTGACAGGGATCAGGATTGCAAGTAAGTTTTTCTGGTGTAGTTTCTGTGCCGTCGTTCGTACTAGTTGTAATGCTCGCTCGTTCTGACATGTTCTTCTTGCTCTTCTCGGTATTTCAATCCTCTCTTCTCATCCATCAACACCACTAGAAAGGGCTTCTTTTGCAACAATAACGACCGTTGTGAGGCAACTTCGAGCAACTCAGGCGATGATTGTAAAGATGTTAACAAGAATCTTCGCCGAAGTAGTGCAACCAAGAGTGGGTGTAAGGCAAATGCAAGAGCCAAACGAACCGACAAGCAGAATAGGTCAGGTGGGAATACTTCAGGAAATCGTGAGAACATTGGTGGTCCATGTATGAGGGACAAAAACTGCGAGTAAGTGTCAGCTCTAGTACAGTGTGTATAACCCCTTCATCTTTCCTTTTTATCGTACTAACATATAACTCTATTATATCTTCCTATGTCTACTTTCCTCTCTTACTTCCTTGAAGTGGTGGTCAGATTTGCTGTGGCGCCGACATCAATGGCAACGATAACTCCGGAGTTTGCCGTGACAGCTGCTCTTCTAATGGTCGAAGCGGGTCAAAGTGTAAGAAAGACAGGGACTGCAATGGTAATTTGGAGTGCATTGATAAGCGTTGTGAGTCGATGGATGCTTTTGCTGCCGTAGTTGCGTAAAGAGACATTTTTTATACTTGTTGGTGTCAGAGAAGAGAAATACACTGGCCATTCTGTTGTAGGTTGTATACTTGGGGAATTGAGACAAGAAAAGAGGGCCCTGACTAGAGAACTAGCGCACAGACCTAGTAAGAAGTCTACGAGACTACTGTAACTTAAGGTGTGTTAACATCTTATGAGCATAGCTCGTCTACTTATTCTATGGTTGGTGTGCTGAGTCAGGACGTCTGTCCGTCGCATCACTGCTACTGTGTGTATCTACTCGACTCGGTCGAGGCAGGATCCAGTAGGATCATCACACCCTTGCACGCAGTACGGCTGTGTATGTCTCTGATGTCTATATATCTAAAAAATTGTGGCATGATTCCCCACCCTTGGAAGTATTGTCCACCCTTGGAACTCGTATTCTTTTCTTTATTCAGTCCTTCTGTATCTATTCTTTTCTGCATACTCCCCAATATCTCGTATGATATGTCTATTCTTTTGTAGGTTCTATATTGCCTATTCTATTTGTAGGATGATGCACCAGCAAAACATCATCTGCTCTATCGAGGAGGCGTTTGTCGCTCTCTACTCTGAATCTTGGAGCAACATATCACTTGTTCTTTGCTTGTATTGTTAGGAGGCAGTAGATATCTTACACGGGGGATTAATATAAATCCGTAGGCGGCACATCTCGTTGGTTTATGCCATGCATCCTTGATTGATTTATCACCACTTCTGTAGTTATCGATTAATACCCTTGATTGATTGAAGGGTTTTCGATTATCGATTAATACCCTTGATTGATTGATGGGTTTTCGATATATATTTTTGAAGGATGGGCCTTGATTGAGATGCAAATCATGGCGGAGTAGGAAAGGATATATCCCGAAACCTCCTCCACGTATCGCTTTTTATTGTTGTTGTTGTTTGCTATTGCTATTTGCCTGTGGAGGTATGTTATCGTCTCTACACAGGACTATCGATGGATGTTCCTCGGTCGATAGTTGGTTAATTTTATTTGGTTATGCAGCGCCACCACGG
>Ga0214480_100518_pt1 | contig 19364 bp, 15 predicted proteins | sample M1_20Mar14CPVII9_3_FD_165042 | JGI IMG/M metagenome (GOLD analysis project Ga0214480, IMG submission 165042) | Marine eukaryotic communities from Monterey Bay, California, United States - M1_20Mar14CPVII9sort6BwellE17 | ecosystem: Environmental > Aquatic > Marine > Unclassified | place: USA... | reverse complement strand
AGGGTTTCTGGACGCTATATATCTCTTTGTAAAAATAACCCAGTTTGTCTACTTAAGCGTTTTTTTTTGTATATGAACAACATCTTCTAGAGAACTGGTTATACCGACCCCAGCCAGTGGCAATTATCAAAGGCCCACCCCAATGCATTATCAGCTAAACGCTTTTTTTATAATATATGTTATCAACACTGAAAACATGATATATGTAGACTCAAACAAACCAATCCAACTTGCTTTGGACAAAACTTGAACTGAATACAATTGATAGTAAGAGACCTACTACCACGAAACAAATATAGAACGTATCATCAGGATCTGGTGCCGCCTTGCCCACAAGATCAGGCCTAGCAAGTAGTATATTGTATACCGATTCAAGTCGTATGGTATCAACCATGGCCGGGGAAAGAGGTGGATGATCATACTGAATGAGACTGGCATTATCATCATCTCCAAAGTATGATAGAACTAAAGGCATTGCTTCCCTTTGTATCGAGCAACGTCCAATGTTCAGATCTTCCCTTGCATGCGCCCATATAATTTTTCTTCGGATAACATTTACTTTGTTTGACTCAGAATTCATTTCTAGACATGATCGGAGTAAGTTTGCATAATCAGCACCCAATGAAGCAACAACACGAAGATGCCGTGAATCATCATTGGATCGGAACATACCAATGTTGTCTAATGTGTGATTGGATGCCTTTATACTGTGGATGCTTGAAGTATCACATACAAGTTTCAGTATAGATAACCAGCCTGGCATTGTTATCTTTTTGTTTCCTCGCAGACCCAAGCATTTCAGAGTGCTATTCTTTTTCAACGATCTTGACAAAACAATAGCACCTTCGTTATCAATTGAGTTGTCATATAAACTCAATGTCTCTAGTTTTGATCCATTTCTCTTCAGCAAGTTGGCAAGTGAGTTGCAACCCTTTGTACCGATCTCATTATCATCAAGATAAAGCTCTTTCAATTGATTACATTTAACCACTGCACTAATCAATACTTCAACGCCTATACTCCCCAAGCCATTCTCGCTTAGATTAACCTTGCAAATAGAGTCTTTAGAACGATCCATTATTGCATTTGATAAGAGTATTATACCAGACTGTCTAATGTTACAACCCGAGAGGTTTAAATCTACTAGCTTTGGATTCTTGCTAATAAATGGCGCTATATACTGTGTCTGTTCTCTCAGATTGAAACCTCTTAAATTGAGTGTTTGTATATATTGATTATACTGGAGACCACCCATTAAAGCTGCCATTCGCTGTTCAATTTGACTATAATTTTTGATAACTAATGTCTTCACGCGTGTATTGCGCCGGAGGATATCTCCAAGTCTTTGCAAGGAGATGGTGCTTTGATATTGAGGAAAATATATCTCAAAGCTTGTAATTGATCTTTGATTATGCTTAATAGATATAATCTTTTCTACGAACTCATCGGTCATTTGTTGTTCTTTGAATAGAAGCCTATCATCATCGTCATCTAAAGAGCTTGCACAGCTCATACTTTAACAAGTTATCGAGTATCTACCTATTCCTAGAGGTACGTTGATAAACAACTCAGATTGCAATGTTATTATGATTGATGTGAAGAAAAAGGATTCACCTTAGAGGCACACGTATCTTTCAATGACAACTCTTGACATATGACATAGCTTGTCATAGGTATTAGGTATGTTGATATAAAAGGATACCGTCTACCGTATCTTCTTCGTTGTTTGGTTGATATATACAAAGAATTGGAAAGCTGCAAGTTTAATTGCAAATAGTCGTCGTTATATGATATACACCATCAACACTTTACCGATAATACTAACAACATGACATTTGAATAGTCTTTTTACAAATATCAATCTTAAGTTTTCATGTTACTGGTGAAACTCTTTTAAAACAGTCTCACCCGACCACGACCAATGAAGGAAAGGGTAGAATAAATCCCAGTTTTCACTAACAGGACACGATGATGAGCTAAGAGCTATAACCCCACTACCAGAGAAATCGTTTTCATTTAAAAGAGCTAAAGATAGATACTAGTACTTTGAAACAATTGAGATCAACATTTTCAAGCTATTGTTTAAGATATCGACTGTTTACTCTCTGATCAGAATGTCATCAAAGATCACCACAGACACATACATCACCTCGGTCTCTTTTTCATTTACACAAAGTAATCACCTTCCAAATTCTTAGCATATCCAGTACCTGGTACACCATAGATAACTCGGCTACTCAATACTCCATCTAACATAGTAATCTTCTCCTGTACGCCCTTAAAGTCAACAATACTATCATGACCAGAGATATCAACATCAACAACATTGTATGCCACATCACCACGACTTTGATTAATCTGTTGCAGAATGTTCAACTTTCCAGCAGCGAATACCTCAGAGATGTGTGCAAGCATACCGGGAGTGTTCTTGGTAACAACTGTGAATCGGATGGAGTTCTCAGGTGCCTGTGATAGCGATGTGGCTGGGAAGTTAACCGAGTTACGAATGGTTCCAGTTTCGAGGAAGTCACGGATAGTTTCAGCTGCCATGGATGCGGCGGCATCTTCAGCCTCGTAGGTTGATGCTCCAAGATGAGGAAGAATTACAGAGTTGTTGTGATCCCATAGAAGATCATCAGGGAAGTCGGAGATATACCTATAAGTGTTTTTGTGTTGTTGAATAAGACATGATGATGATCATGAGAATGAGTGTTCAAAAGTATATAACTTCATACATTACAACAAGAGACAAAACAGACACAAGATATTGCACAACTTGTCTATAAAAACTCACCTTCCATCATTGCCATCCAAATGTTCCTTCAAAGCTTCACTATCAACCAACTCACCACGAGCAAAGTTTAACAATACAGCACCTGACTTGAAACTACCAACGACATCCTTTCCAATAATCCCATGTGTACCCCCCTCACCCTTAATATATGGGATATTTATTGAAATATAATCAGCATCCCTAACAGCATTGCACATACTATCACTTAATGAAATACTTCGTGGTAACTTTAATGCATTCTCAATTGATAACATTGGATCATATCCGACTACATTCATACCAAGATGTTCAGCATCACGTGCAGTGGAGGCACCGATATGTCCTAATCCAATAACTGCCAATGTCTTACCCTTAATTTCACGTCCACCAAATAATGCCTTGTCCTTTTCAACACGTTCTTTGGCTAAGCCTTGTTCACCTAATGATGTCATATGATTAATACCACCAACGATACGTCGTGATCCAAGTAACATACCAGCTAATACTAACTCTTTCACTGCATTGGCATTAGCACCGGGTGTGTTAAATACGGGGATACCCAACTCAGTCATTCGAGCGACAGGGACATTGTTAGTTCCCGCACCACAACGGGCAATGGCACGAACAGTATGGGGCACCTCCTCCTCTTGCAACTTATGCGACCTTAGTAATATAGCATGTGCATTAGCCGCCTCGTCACCCTCTTTGATATCATATTGTACATTTGGGAATTTTTGCAATCCAAGTGGTGAGATTTTGTTATATGTTTTCACTTGGAATTTACCTGGCTGGTAGGAGGTGATATCACCGTATGTTTTCCAATCACCACGACCGTGCTCAACTGATACGTCGGCTAATAGTGTTGGTGTTGTTGATGAGATGGAGCGTTTGGTTGTGGATGCGATTAGAGAAGTCTTTGAGACTGTTTGACGAGCAAGTGTTGTTGGAATCATGATTATTATTATTGATATGTTTTATTATGCAAATGTAAACAATTATTGGGATATTATTCACCTGTTTTGGTTTGTGTGGGAGTGTGTTAAACGCCTAATAGCATCGTCATTAGATTGTTGTATGACGTGTGCCATTTTAGTGGCTGTGAGAGTCGGGTGAGAAAGGGTATCCTCATCATTTGGACATAAAGAGTTGTGCAGCCGTATCAAGGTAATAATGTATGAATTTATGTAGATCAATCAGAATAATGCTGTGTCCACATTAGTAAATTTAGCATGCATGCAGTGTTATTATATACACTGATAGTTCTCTCTATCAAAAGAGCTAGTTCATTTCTTACTTTGCAACCAATATTAGCACCACCAAGATATTATCATGATAACATCGTCAGTTCTATTCAGATATCATCTACATCAACTGATTCTACTACTACAGCATCAATCGATTCTACTACTACATCATCAACTAAAGAGAATAACATAATTCGACCATTAACTCAGAATTGGTGGCCTGTATCATTACTATCAGCGTTAGATATCTCAAAACCGAATGCAATTGAACTGCTGGGTAAGAAGTTAGTACTATGGTATGATATATCAAAAGAAGAAGTAAGTTACTCGACAATGTATATAATCAAGTGGATACTGCGTACATTATGTGATATGCATCCATATCGTATCCGTTGCTCACATCATAAGTATCCTAAACCTTCTATTTAGTGGTCTTGTCTAAATGATCAATGTGCTCACCGATTTGCACCGTTATCAGAGGGTAGGATAGTAAGTAATGCCACAAAAACAGGCTCGTCGTGTTTGCAATGTGCATATCATGGATGGGAGTTTGATGGACAAGGGAGTTGTAATAAAATTCCACAAGCATCAAATGAGAAAGCTAAGACCAACAAACAATGTACAGTACAATCATATCCTATTATAATTGCTGCTGGTATGATTTGGATATGGGCAGATACTAACACCAAACCAAATTTAGATGACAAACCACCAATATCGAATCTACTGCAACGATTCGATGAAATGGGAGGTACAGCTAGAGGCTTTCAACGAGACTTGCCGTATGGCTATGAATTACTTGGTGAGAATTTAGCAGATATATCTCATTTGCCATTTTCCCATCATAGTGTGGGGACATTGAATAGAGTTGACGGTAGACCAGTACCGCTTGATATGCTTACTGAAGCAGCCAAAGTTGATACCGCAAGGATACAACACAATGAAGGAAAGGCATTGCCATTATATCAAGCTCGTGTTGAGAATGCCGCAGAACATGATCCCGAGATTGTGGCCGCATTTAAGTACAATCCCGATGTACAGGCTACAGCAGATCCCAGTAAAGCAACAAGTACACTAGCTTTCTTTGACCCTTCCCATATTAGATATCATCGGAATCAGGGGATACAATTCGGCTCGTATGAGATAGATCTTTTCATGTGCCCCACAACGGAAGGAAACAGCCGTGTGTTCCTGTTCACTCCATTTGAGAAGTTTTTATCTCAAGAGACTGGAAAGGAGTACAGACCGAGTGGATTGATGCAACGAAGTGTTAGCAAATTGAATGTTGTAAAGAAATTGTTTGGGATGAAGAAGTCTCCTGCATTCTCTCCTCACCTTGGACATCTACTTGCTCATCAAATATTTGATGGTGATGGAATCTTTTTGAACAAACAGGGTGATAGAATGAGACGAGCGAATGCGACATATAAAGATTATAATACTCCAGCTTCGGCGGATATCATGGTCAATGCATTTAGAAGATGGCTGAGCAAGGCCGCCGAAGTGACGAGAGAAGTTGGGGAGACAAATGCAGCCTCTACTGCCTTGGGTGATAGTGTTGATACATATAAGGACAATCGTCCACGGTCAGAGCTACTTGACAGATATGCATCACATACGGCTAAATGTCAAATATGTCTATCGGCTCTTAAAGACTTGCAACATAAGCGTAATAGGCTTTCAATGTTATCAACTACTCTGAATGGAGCTATTGGTGCCTTTGGAGTTCTATGGACATGTACTGCTGTATTAATAATTGTGGCTAGGATGATGATCAAGGAGTCGGCATCAAGATGCTTAGTATTTAAAGCTGCAGTATCTGTAATGTTCTCATCAGTGTTGACGGCTGTCACATCCTGGATGGGAATGAAGAAAGTGGCCGAGAAGAAGGTCGTGCTTGATAAAGAGATACAAAAGTTCTACTTTGAGGATTATGTTCATGCCGAAAAGGATTGATAACATTATAACTATTTCAGCCGACAACAATAATATAAACTCCTCATCGTTCAGTCATTCTTTCCGATATACACATTGACCAACACACTTACATGCTTCTAAGCCTTGTAGCTATCCTTCTTCCGTAGAAAGGCTCGATAAAGCATAACATGAATTGAACGGCCCTCGTCATCAGCATAATTAGGTGACCCAATCTCATAGGTGTGCCATTCATCACATTTGATATCTTCATCATCAACATCCGTCTGGCCAATCCTCATCATCTTCTACTTTACAGTCGAAGTCGTCACCATCACGATCCCGGACACGGATGCCTTCTCTGACAGCGTCTTTCTTCTTCTCAAACCCAATTGACTTCAGATCCCACTCGTTATAGTCATATGATGGAGTTGGATTCTTTGGATAAGTGCAACTAACTACAACATAATGGTTTAGATCAATTGTTTCATTCTCTTTCTTAGGAGTAGGCTGGTGTGTGGCCGTATTGTTCATAGTCTCTTCTTCCTTGTTATGGTCAGTTCTTAAATATATTGTGAGAAGTCCTCTGACGAGTTCTTGGATACATTAATCAGCGAGAGGCCACACCAACTGACAACCAACTTTCATGTTTCCCCATGATCGATTGAATTGAATGGTTGGTATCCTTTACCATTCAAAGAAAAGCAGTATTACCAAACCAAGATTTCACTCCAAGCTTCTCGTCATCTTCATCCCAATCACTTCTCGTTCCACAAGCAACAGGGTTATCAACTCTCCATCCATTTGGCATAAATTGTGGCTGTACAGTATCTAAGAAGTGATTTCTCCAATCTAATATGAACTGTTCAATAGCCTTATCATCTTGTAGTGATTGCACAACTATATTTGCTCCGGGGACATAATTTGGATTCTTTACACGATACTTTACACCGCATGCAGCTTGTAATTGTGATTTGTTTAGTTCCTTTTTCGTATTAAGTATCTCACTCTTTTCTTCTTCATTAGTACATATACTTGCTAAATACTCTCGTACTACTGTGTCATACTTGGCAACCTTTTCTTTTGGCATTTTATCCTTCCATTTGGCTAATGCGATGGAACAGCTTCTAACGTTTGCAAGGTATGAATCTTCAATAACAGGTGATACATTATACTCAGGACCCAATTTCATTCTAAGGTCATTTTCCATATTTTTCATCCTTCTTTTCGAATGCCTTTCACAATCAACATGACAATTAGGGCACAAGATGACTATATCATGACTCATGTGAGATTTGTACTCCTTTGACAGTAACGATCGATAGGAATAAGGTACAATGTAATGTCTAATATGATATCCATCACTACCACACGCCACACATATGTTTTGTTTTGCACTTGTTAAATATACTTCTTCGGATGATCCCTTTTTGTTTGTTCTATTGTGTTCAAATAGTAACTGTATGCATTTCACTTCTTCTTCTCCTTCTTTGCAATTGTTACTATTATTGATGTCTTTATCTTTCTTCTTAAATGTTGACCATTTTCCAATTTTCTTACGAATGTACCAATTTGCTTTCTTATTAGATATAGTACATAAGACTTCACCCTGTTGATCTAACATGTATATATTATCATACATGGGAGTTTTCATACTAATCATTTGTGCTTTCTTCTTACGCTGACGTTCTTTATATATTTCTCGTTGGATATGAGTTGGTAAGTTGGATTCTGATATACCCATTTGTTTGTAAAAGTTGTTGTTGTCAACATCATCATTGATATTGGTATCAGTAGAGTCGTCTGTAGTTGATGGCAAAATATTGTCACGTTTATCATTGGAGTTTGATTTCAATTTCTTTCGATGGCGTTTATGCAGTATAATATAACAAGAGACTGCGGTCGCTGCAAGAAGAGTACCTACTGCCATCCGGCTCGTACTTCTTATGGAGTTCATATTACTTCGATTAGATCTAATAATATCTACGACCTATTGCAATAATGCATGCAATGCAAATGCAAATCTCGAACTCACTACTGAACTATGAATAATTATGCATCCACTTTGTTAGACCATCACCAACAATCATTAATGACCCCATCAACAAGGATGATGACCCCGCCGTGCAGCCTTATGGAATATAATAACGAATGGTATAGACTTTCTCCTTACACTTACATCTAATCGTATGAAGCTATTTGTGGTTGATGGGTGAGATAGAATCGGTGATGTGGATCTTGTTGAGAAAGAATACCGTGTGGCTTAGGCAACATTCATTGTCGTATGAGACAGGCTTCGCTTTAAAATGACTACTATTACGGAAAAAGCAGAGGAGACAGAACTAAATAATATAATAAGTATACTCATGCTAAAATTGTAATGCTATTATATAATATTGCAATCACTATGAAAAGCGCAAGTATATGATGACATCCATTATGAGCAGTAGTTCAATCTCAAGCGGCGGCGATGCCCAACAAGCTGGCAGCCGTCATCATCAACAAAAGGATGATTCTAAAGAAGAAAAAAATGACAATAATTGCAAAGAAACAAATTCTTCTTCTGGCAAAGGAGAAGGTGATAATACCATGATGAATAAACCTAACTGTACACGTCAAGTTAGTTCGGATAATGTCAACATCAGTGCTCGTAGGTCTCTACAAGACGCCGAAGGTTTGCAAAAGAAGGTCGGCGTCGAGAACACATCATGTGATCAACAACAACAACTTCCCGATGCACATCAAGGCTATTATATTATGGCATCATCGCCTACACATCGTCAAAGAAACAGCGAAGAGACAATTATTACACCTACATCGGTCCGTTCAATAACGTTAGCACAGCTGTATCATCAAAGCCGACGTTCACGGCACACTGATTCTGATCATACACACCGACGATCATCTAACGATAGCATATCAATGTCATCAAGTCGTATACTCCCCCCTCCACCACTCGTCAGTGGTAGCAGTCAAGAGCAAGAGAAGATATGGATGGAAACTGCCACTGCCATTAGTGCCACCAGCAATGAAGAATGGTCCTTTGCTATCACCGCTCCTCAATTGAAGTTGTCTACAATATCTCAAGAATCTCAAACATTTGGTTCTTCGAATAGTTTGGCCTCGATTGAGATGGATGACTATGGCACCACATGCCTTGATGATGATATGACAGTAGACACTATATTTGAGGGAGAGACATGCAAGGAGTCACCGCCTGCTGCATAGTAGGAGGAGAAAAAGAGAACACATGATGTGTGTATATGTTTTCATAATATGTTCTGTCGTATCTGAGATGAGAGATGTAGATCTCTTGCACCTCTCCGCATTGTATAGTTAGTTTGTAGTCCCTAATCTAGTTTTAATAGTATTGGTATCGTGTATGTATTTAAGTATGAGTAAATAATGATATGCTATCTTTGTCCCTCTCATTTCTTCTTCTTTCTCTTCTTACTTTTCTCCTTTCTTTTGTCAACTCTATCACCACCTTCACTACTTGGTGATGTTATAGCCTGTTGTTTCTTCGTCTTTCGTGTTGCCACGGCAGTTGTAGGGTCTTCTGGCCATGGGTGCTTGGGATACTTACCTCGCATCTCAGCTCTTATTCTGTTTGTGCCAGTTGCTTTTTAGCAGGTGATAATAATGAGAGTGATATAGGAATGCTGTTACCAGGATCTCCAACTACCGGTGATTCTAATTGACCAAAGAATTGCTGTAGTTTGGCCGATGCTATTGGGGTGTCCGAATTGTAACTAATTGGTATACTTGATCCATCTGGCGCTGTAATTGTTGTTGGATAATAGCTATCGAGTTGGTTTTGTTGATCAGTGCTCAGCTCGGATTTTAATATGGTCAACATATCGATTGATTTGAGTGATGTTACAGCTCCTAACCAAGGCTCGAGCATATCCATAAGAATTTGTTCGTTCTCTTCTGCTCCCTTACCACTCTCAGTTGAATCAAGACTTGCAAAACAAGGTGGCCAAACATCATCACTTGAGCACTGTTGTGCTAACTGTATGCGACTTCGTAATTCAACTATTTCAGCAAGACTCTTTTTTGGTTGCATTGGCAACAAGGAAGACACTCCACCTATGGAATCGATTGTATCGAGTAAAACTTCTGTTACTTCTTCAGATGTTGGTGACGGTAGCGGAGTTGATGACAATACAAGAGATCCAACTTTTGTTACTCTCCTCTTTCTCACTATATATCCCTTGCTGGCCACAGTATACACTTCTTCTTTGTCCATTGTAACCTTCTTGAGTGACTCCAGATCAATCTTGCAATATTGTCTTATTCTAATCTTTTGATCATCTCCAGTTGACGTATCTACTACCAATATATACTCTCCTTCATCCTGCTTACCATCCAATCTAGCCGATTGACCAAGAGATAGCATATATGACGAGCCACCATAGGATGCATCACCTCTGCGCTTGGCAACGAGGTCAATAAAGCCTGGTAACAGAGCTTCACCTACACACTCTGAGACTTGAGAGGGCTGTATCTCTCCAGACAATGCTTTTGTGACAGCAGACCTTGCCTCTGCACTAATTCTAGAGGCAAAGTTGAGCAATTGTTTGCCATTATACGACCTCGGACCTTCCTTCAAGATATCTCGGACATTGAGAGCTAGATTTGATTCTCTTCCTCTGATAAGGAGGTCTTGATCAATTATTCCCGAGGCTGTTACTGCAGCTACTAGCAATACTTCATTACCCAGGGCCTTTACAATTGAAGTAGCAAATCTTGGATGTGTTGACAGGTTTGATATTGACTGCCCATGAGATGTCAACTTATATCTCTTTCTTCTATCATTCGCTAGTCTGTACTCCTCTAATGCATTCAAATCTACCAACATTTGATATGCTTTTGTCAGTGAATCTTTTGGTGGTGCATCCAAGAAGGGAAGCTCTTCAATATCATTATATGATGTACATCCCCATTCTGTTAGTAATAATGTTGTTGGTACTAAATCAGTACTTGAGATCTCCGGTGTAGAGTGCTGCTGGAGTTTATCGAATTCTGCCTCAGAGTATAGTCGTATACAATATCCTTCCATCAATCGTCCTCCTCTTCCAGCTCTCTGTATAGCAGAGTCTCGAGAGCAAGCAACTGTAACTAGTTGCGGTAACCCTGTATTAGAATCGTACCTTGGCTCTCTTTGTAGCCCAGAATCAACTACGCACGTCACTCCGTCAATAGTCAGCGAAGCCTCAGCAATCGGGGATGAAACGATAATCCTCCTTTGGTGCAGTGTACTTACACCTTTATAAATAGCTTTATCCTGTTCGGATCTAGGTAGTGCTCCATACAAAGGATATACATCTACATCTTTCAATCCACGATCATTCAACTCTTGTACAACTCGTCGAATCTCTTTTGCTCCGGGAAGAAAAGCCAATATATCACCTTTATTGGGTGCTTTAAGTAAACCGTCTTCTATTGCATCAGCCATTGCTTGAACCAACAACCTTGTATCTCGAAATAATGCACCATGACGAGGACTTGCTCTATTTGAATATTGTATTGAAATAGGATACTGCCTACCCTCGCTTTGAAGGATAGTGCAAAGGTTATCACCACCCAATAGTCTATACAGTTTGGTACCTGTACTTTCTTCTTCATTCTCCTCCTTGTCACCATCGATACTTCCAAGAAGGGTTGCACTCATTACAACTATCTTCAAATCTGGTCGATAGTTCAACTGTACTTCACGGAGCAATGTTAGACAAGAATCACTGCCTAGTCCTCTCTCATGGAATTCATCTAATATAATTGTGTGATAACCGAGCAACTCTGGATCTTTTTTTATCATGTTCAGTAAGACACCATCAGTACACACTAATACAGATGTTTGTGAAGATTGTTTACTTTCACCACGTATGGCATAGCCTACCGATTCACCGACAGATTGATTTATTAATGTAGACATTCTCATTGCAGCATTTCTAGTAGCCATTCTTCTAGGCTCAACTACTAATACCTTATCATTACTTGATTCTAATGAAGATATCAATAGAGGGACAACTGTAGTCTTCCCTGGGAGATGCGCGTTATAACATAATGTGTGAATATGAAAGAGAGGTAATTGTAATGTTAGTACATGTGGGTTGCAAAGGCAATCAATCTTCATACAAGCGGGCTTTCCTGCACCGGGAGAAGCCTCTAATAATAGATTGTTCTTTAAATCGAGTGATTGTCTTATATCATCTAATATATTGTATACTGGTAGCTCTTCAATATCTTTTGTTATTATCTCATCAAATAATATAGTGTCAGACTGAGCATATAAACATGATAAGGGTTTGATAGTTATGATGCGATATCGATTGCAACAATTGGTATTTACTTGGTGGTATAAAAGCCATCACTTTGCTGCAAAGACTTATCATACTGATAAATACAAAGAGGGAAAAAAGACTTCGATTCATCCTCCACATAATTATTATGTTTGTGTATAAGAATCTGATGATTTCTATTGAGTTTGGGATTTATGATAATGTATATATCAAGAGGTATGACCTAACGACCATTCACCGCCACGTTGGGATAATGTAACCTAACGACCTCACAACACTAACACAACACCAAGCGCTGGAAGCTTGACGGCAGTCGGCAATATCAACATATACACCACATACATCACTTACTTCTTCTACTCACTCTCTCATAAGAAGTTGTCTCGCCAAAATGTTTCGTAGAAAGAGGCCCAACACCAATTGAAAAAGAGTTATTTAATCATATAATGCCAATATCGACCCGTATGTAATATATATTCTTTATCATTATACAGATGCTAGTAGAGGCAACTACATATTCATTATATGTGAAAACAATTTTGTCCACAGCGGTCCCCAATGCCCGCCACCGAACTTAAACCTACTTCTCAACGAACAACTTCCACAGTGACACACACAAATATTACTAATCTGACTGTAATAAAACCTACGGAACCAACTACTCGACACATCATTGGTATATACTCTAATTCTTCCTACTTATACTCTCCAAACCGCGTTATATATACCATAATTTACTGAAGTTTGCAATCCAAAAATTAAGTGAGAGAATTAATATGTCAAAGTCAAAGGTTGATCACAATATTCTACCAGCCTATCGTCGTAGTAGTATTGATACAAACGACACAGAGGATACAATATTTGGTCATAATGATAACTCGCCTAATAGGGGTGGCGTAATATCGGATTCTCATTCTGATGTCATATCAACTCTATCGTCTATAACTACTGCATACAATAATCAAAGTCAAGCTAATAATAATACTGCAATACAAGATGCTATCACACATGCACAGCAGCAAACTCCAGGTATAGGTATTGATCAGGCACATATTGGATTAATAGGTCAAATTAGTAGACCTGGTGCTTATAGAATGGCAGGGCCGAACATTCAGTTTAATAATCCCAGTATCGATTATACCAACTTGGATGCGGCATTTAGTGCAATTGGGTATAGTAGACAACCGATTCCAGATTCAGATAGTAGTCCTGTACCGATTGATGAGGTGATTCAGTCGGAGGTAAATGATGGTATACAGGAAGATTTACCGGAGGCAACTCTTGTGAATCCTATTGAGGCTACAATGGTGCCTATTTATGAGGGTGTTGTAGTACCAGAAGATAATAGTTATGCTTCTAGGGATGAAGACAAATCCCTCCCTAAGAATGTGGGAGAGGATAGGAGTGATGACGAGGGCTCTACTAATTTAAACTCCTCAAGACATACTAGAAATAGAACCCAAGTATTGGAGGATATGGTAATGTCTGCTGTAGAGAATGGGAGCACTTGTTCACTGGCCAATAATAAGAGATTGAATCTAGCTAATATGAAATTACATGGTCGTGAGGAGGATATGGATACTTTACATACCAAGCTTGTCGAGTTGAAAAGGCATAAGGAGGAAGGTGATCCAGCCACTAAACCTGAACTGATAATGATTAAAGGAAGTAGTGGAACGGGAAAGAGCACGTTGGTCATGAGAGGTGTTAAAGACCCTGCAGAAGAGCTGGGGTTGACGTTTGCTGCGGGCAAGTTTGATCTGAACAATTCCTCCATGCCACTATCTGCATTTGTAGATGCAATGGTATCACTTACCAACTCTGTTATTGGAAAGGATCAAGGATATAAGATACAACATGATATAAATGAAGCGTTTAGCGAGGGTGATCGACTTCTCCTTGCCCGAGCGTTGCCAGGATCTGAAGGATTATTTCCGTTGCAACAAGAGGAGATATACCGCAGGCGAGCATCTGCAACAGACTACGGAAGCAGTCAAAGTATTGCTTATCAGCAATACCAGACGCTGCAATGCCAGGGCAAGGTAGCCATTGCTCGTCTTCATTACAAAATTGGTAAATTACTGCAAATCATTTGCACTTACTTGCAAGGTGTAGTGTTGTTTATTGACGATCTGCAGTGGAGTGACAAAGCAACAATAGACCTTATCCGGTCGTTGGATGGTGATTTCCAATCTCTCTTAATCATTGCAGCTTACCGCGACGATGAAGTATCAGAGTGAGTAGTGTGCGTATATGAAATATCCTATCCTATTCACTTACAATACTAACCTTTTTGTTATCTTATAATCATTTAGCACTCATCAAATACATGAGATGGAGCATTTGGCAACTGTCATCAAAGTTGGAAACCTCTCTCTGGCTAATACCAGATCTCTTGTATCGGAAGCATTAGATAATATGAAACCCGATGTCGAGGAAATCAAGCACTTGGCGTTTATTATTCAAAAGAAGACCAGAGGGAACGTTTTCTTTGTGTAAGTTTTCATTATAAGATCGTCGAGCTCAAGTTTATTTCTGTATACACTGACCCTTACTCCCTGTATACACTGACCCTTATTCTTTATGTAATATCCTACTGACAGTCTGACGTTTCTAAAGTCACTCTACGATGAGAAGATGTTGCGATACAACAGTGACAGTATGAGTTGGGTATGGAATAATGTTGATGTAAACAGAAAAGAAGTTACCAGTAATGTCGCTAACATCCTAGTCGACAAGCTCAATAGATTGACGGAATCTCAAAAGAACATTCTAATGATTGCTGGGTCTCTCGGATGTAGCTTTGACAAGTCAATCATAGCTACAGTGATCACAAGTCTATTGGAGAGCGAGTCTGAGACAGTAGATTGGCGTGAAACTTCGGACTCACTTGATCAGTCCATTGATGAATTAGAGCAAGAGGGACTATGGGAGAGGGATTCTTCTAACGAGAACAAGTGGCGTTTCAGCCACGACAAGATCCAGCAAGTTGCCTTTGAACTCATCCCTATTGAGCAAAGAGATTCCTTTCAGGGGGAAATTGGAAGTATAATGTTGGCGAAACTTGATTCGAAAGAGCTTGAATCTAACATCTTTCAGGTCGTAAGCCTACGAAACTGTACAATTGCTTCCTTGTCTGATGATGATGATCGCATAGAGTTGGCTAGGCTAAACCTTCGAGCTGGTATGAAGGTAAGCATGTTCTTTACGGTTATTTCAAAAATTGTTGTGTTATTGTACACTTGTTTCTAACACATGTACTTTATGCATTCCACTGTGAAATAGGCTTCAGAGAATGCAGCTTTTGATTCTGCTGCTGAATACTTCAAGGCTGGTCGAGAGGTTCTAGGTGGGTGGGATATAGATCGACAGATGATGCTCAAGATGTGCAGTGAAGGTGCAAACTCTTGCTACATTTGTGGCGTAGATAAAATGCAGGAGATGATTGACGAAGTTATAGAGCAAGACATACCAATACAAGATAAATTCCGTGTATACGAGGTAAAGGTATTGTCTTCCTATGCCGTAAGAGAGTTCAATGAAGCAATTGAAACGGTCTTTAGTTTTCGTAAACAACTTGGTCTGCCCACTTTCAAGAACAAGAAGCATATAAGTAAGCTAACCATCCTGAAGGAGGTGATGAAAACGAACCGATCACTTGGAAATAAGACAGCCGAGGAAATATCAAGTCTACCATTACTGACTGATAATCGCATAATGATGGGGCAAAGAATGCTAGAGCTGGTCATCAGCGCCGCTTACTCGGTGCGTTAGTTCTGGTATTTGTATCTATCACATGATGCTCAACCTAACCTCATTTTATCTTTCCTTTCTTAGGCTCAACCTTTACTAGTTCCACTTATTGCCTGTCTCATGGTTAGAGTATCACTCAAGCATGGTATTAATTCAAGTTCGTGTGAAGCCTTTTCACTGTATGGGTCAATTTTGTGTGCCTATGGAAAACTACAAGAAGGTAGAAGAATGTCCAAAATAGTTGATCTAATCCTTGCAAGACATGATATAGATGATCGGGCGATAAGATCAAGGTCTATTTCATATGTGGGGTTTATAAACCATTGGACCGCTCCACTACAAGAGTTCATCTCCCCTCTGCTCGAAGGGTACCAGTTAGGTCTCAGGTGCGGCGACAATATAAGTGCGGCTCATAGTCTCTGTTGCAGAATGGTTATGCTTTATTGTATGGGACGGCCCCTTGCTGATGTATACCAAGAAATAAAAACAAATATCGATGCAATTACAAAATTGAACGTGACGGAACACCTCCTGGTCTCTCAAGCATATCTTGAAGCAGTCGAGACACTTACTGGTGTTAATGAAGATTCTTCTTCTTCCTGCCATATCAATATGTGTCCACCAGCGCCTTCGGAATGTTTAGATTCATTTCAAATCATTGCAAGATTAGAAGTTAGTGTATTCCTTGCAGATTTGGATAATGCAACAAATCTTCTTCTCGAGGCCGGTGACTTGAGCCCACAACTTGGAGGACTCATAACGAAGGCGCAGTTCGTTTTCTTAGAGGCGTTTATATCAATTCAAGCAGCTCGGACAGAATTGACGTGGATCAAGAAGAGGAAGTGGAAGAGAAGAGCGATGAAATCAGTAAAGATTATTCGGGGGTGGGTGAAGAGTGGTAACATGAATCTAGTCCACAGGCTTCATTTGCTGGAAGCCGAGCTTGCTGCCTTAAAAGGAAAGAATGCAAAGGCAATAGCCAATTACAAGTCTGCAATTACAGTGGCATGTGAAAATGGGTTTATCCAGGATGTTGCACTATCACATGAATATGCCAGCTCATTCTTTGGTAGTATAGGAGATGAAGATAATGAAGAATATCACATGGAACAATGCAAAGAGTACTACTCTGAATGGGGTGCAACCGCAAAGGTAGAAAAGTTAACAAATGGCTGAACATTAAAGAATTTAGACGAGAGCAACAAAGTTGAAAGATACATAAACATGAATTGGATAACTAACATGCATGAAGAAAGAAGTTAAGAATACATGTTGGATAGAAAGCAACTAATTTGATTGATAAAGATAATAATGTATTGGGTATATGATACGCTTCAGTGTACAAGTAGGATCTGTTCTAAATCTTACCATCCTGCCTCACATACAATAAAATTTAATGGGAGTCTTTGAGAACTAACTGGGATGTTGGGTATTTATTTGTGTAAGTTGCAGACTGCAGATCACGGGAAAGCTTGCTTGTTGTTTGGAAGTATACGTTGTGATATCCGCTGGGCATGTACCATAAACACATAATTAGGTACCACCAACCATAAACTAACTGTTTGATATGCCACCAAATACACCTAGATCTCAGCTAAAAAGGAAACTATCCAACGCATTTAATACTATATCATCTCCTCAGAGGAGTAATTCAGGTAGTAGTAGTACTTCATCATCATCAATATATAATTTAGTTAGACCAACAACCACCCTTGCACTGATTATAGGTGCATCGTGGTTAAGTATACTCACTCGGTATTCAGGAAATAATTCAGAATTAAAACCTTCAATAAATAATATGGCACAACAAACTACAGTTACCCAGCAACATTATCTTAGAGAAAAGGAAGAGCCGAAGCTAGATGATCCATTTGCAATCGAATATGATAATTGTATCATCGGTGCAGGATTGTCAGGTAGCGTTATTGCAGAACAGTATGCAACCAAGTTTGGTCAAACATCACTCATTATCGAAAAGAGGAATCACATTGGTGGTAATGTATACGATTATATAGATGATGAAACAGGTATACGTTGCTCTTTGTACGGCGCACACCTATTCCATACTAGACATGAAAGAGTATGGGAATATGTACAGCAGTTTGCAGATTGGATACCGTATGAACATTCGGTGGTTGGCAATGTTAATGGAAAGATTGTACCAATCCCAGTAACGATCGATACTGTGAATACATTATTTGATTTGAATATACAAAGTACACAAGAGATGGATGAATGGTTAAAGAATGAACAAGTTCAATTTAAAGATGAAGATGGTAATACACGAGAACCAGTCAATTCAGAAGAGGTGGCACTAACTCGAGTTGGACAACGATTGTATGATTTGATATTTAAACCATACACATACAAACAATGGGCAAAATATCCTGCTGAATTAGGTCCAGAAGTCTTATCAAGAATACCAGTGCGGAATAATCATGATGGACGATACTTCTCTGATCCGCACCAAGCATTACCAAAGGATGGATATACTCCAATCTTTGAAAAGATGTTAAACTCACCCAAAATAACAGTGTTGACGAATACTGATTTCTTTGCTGTTAGAGATAGATTGAAATGCAAACGTATTTACTACTCAGGACAGATTGATACATATTATGCAGATCTTGGTTGGCCTAAGCTTGAATATAGATCATTATCTTTTGAACGAGTTGTACAGAAGGAAACAAAAGGATACTACCAAGAAGCATTCGTTGTTAATCATCCACAAGCAACAGATGTAAATGGGAAAGATGTAGACTATACACGTATTGTCGAGTACAAACACTTACTGAATCAAACATCTGATAGTACGGTATACTTTATAGAACGATCTAAGGATGGCGGCGAGCCGTATTATCCTGTCCCAAACCAAGAAAATAAGGATTTGTACAGACGGTATCAAGAGATGGCAGAGAAGGAAGAGGGTGTAACATTCGTTGGTAGGTTGGCAAACTATAAGTACTTTAATATGGATGATGCAATCTTGAATGCTCTAGAGTTGTTTGATAAAGATACGAAAGATATGACAGTCTCGAAGAGTAGTAGATAAGAGATATGTTCAATGTAATGAAACTACTGTCACGTAATAGACACATTGCTAATCATTTCTTGGGTTTAGATCCTCGTGCTCTCCGCTTTCGTAGACCTAGACAAGTGCTCCAATCTTTGTATAACAATCGGTCTGTAATGAAATCCTAAGTTACTGGTATCTATGTTACAAGTTGCATCCTCCACCGTCCGATATGTTGTGAACAGCTTTAGCTAGCTTAGTGGGCTCCTGGTAAGTAGTTGCCTGGTAAGATTGATACACCCATTACTTCGTGGGTGACAAGACCCCAAATACCCATCATGGCTATAGAAAAGAAATTGTTT
>Ga0214480_100517_pt1 | contig 19370 bp, 17 predicted proteins | sample M1_20Mar14CPVII9_3_FD_165042 | JGI IMG/M metagenome (GOLD analysis project Ga0214480, IMG submission 165042) | Marine eukaryotic communities from Monterey Bay, California, United States - M1_20Mar14CPVII9sort6BwellE17 | ecosystem: Environmental > Aquatic > Marine > Unclassified | place: USA... | reverse complement strand
TCAATGAGGTAACAGCGGGGGGTGAACAGAGCGATGATATTATTGAAGATCAAGATGGCAACGACCAAGCCTTGGATTGTTATGGTGGCGAGGATGATGATGCATCGGATCTGTTGACAAATAACGACATGTTCTCGCCCGCAACACCAACATCTTCATCTTTTGGTATGGGAATGTGTGGAATAAGCCTTTGTCTCGGTATGAATGATTCCGACAACAAGGCAAGCGGTGGTAGAGGTGCCTCATCATCGACGTTCCCGATCAACCCACATGCTTCCCATAAGATGACGCATGATATTGAACGTATATCAACGGTATTGGGTGAACCACTTCGACTCGTACTTGATCTCAAGTCACGACGTGTTCCACCGAGGGTGTGGTCAAGACTTATAGATTCATTACGAACTAGAGGATTAATCATCGAGGGTATAGGTAGCTTTGATATGGATGAACTGCGTGTGATTGGCAAGGGATGTTCTTATCCATTAACGCCATTGTTGTTCTTCCATTCGGTGGGTGATTTACAACGAGCCTGTCATGCAAATGAGGTAAAGAACGGAGACACTGTTTACTTCAACGGAGGATCATTAATGTGGAAACGATCTAGTATTATGGAGGCTGCTGAACGAGGATGCTGTGGTACCGTTGATACTGGCCAAGAGAATGATATTACTGCCACGGGTGATGGAATGGCACGCTCGCCTAGGAGTGGCGGCAACTACTCCTTCCAGCCTTATGCCTTTCCAAGGTCAGCACTATCTGATTGGGAACGTGCCAAGGTAAAAGCTACAATCGAGGATTACCGACGTCACTTCAATCTCAAGATTGGAGTTTATGTCCAAGGTGAGAAATGTATATTGATTTGACTTTGTTTCTCATACTTTTTGTTTGATGTTCACCATTCTTCTCAAAATATCTCTTCCTACAGAGTTCTCCATCAGCGCCGAAGCACTCGATGCACTATCAGTATTTGTCAATAAACATGGTGATTTATATGACCAAGGCTTAGCCTTCGGAGGTATCAATGGTGCCGCTGTGAAGAATATCTCTGGTGATGGATATTGGAATCAAAGATACATGTAAGTTCTTGTTTTTGTGCATATGATATGTTAACCTCTCTGTTGCATTGATGAAACGAAAACAAAACAAAAGTAGATATGGACATCCGATCAACACCTGAGCGATACCTTTTCTTTCTGAGCAACAGACAAAGCCTTTATTATGCCCTTCTTCATATTACTATATAGTAACAACTCTATCTTTGAAACTATTTCTCCTTTTGAACAGGGGAAGACCATGGGACTTTGATGCTAGACCATCGAGTGAGATGACGCCACTAGCACCTGAGGATCATCACTTGGTTCAGAAGGCAATCCAAGCCGGCGCATGGGGTCAAGTTATGGATGCATACGAAGTAAGGGATGAACAGGCTGGTGCTTTGACCGTGTTACAACCACCACGAGAGCTATTGCAAGAGCCTTGCCATATTATCAACGACTACTAGACGGGAGTGTCGTCTACTATTACTGCACAGATATAGAAACTGAACAGACAAAAGCTAGAGAATTGAACAGATAGATGTATTATATGTAACAATAAACAGCTCGGCTAAGCAAGACTGTTGGATTAACTTGTTATTCATGTTGATGTAATCTTTATTCAAGACTCCACTGAGGTCCTCCAACCTCTTTCAACAAAAGTACCCACTTCCATCATATCAACTTTCAATAGATATAAACACTATATACCAATTAACGGAAGTAGTAAATACCAAACAAGTCAGAACATTCAAGCATTCACAAGCCGAGAGTTTCCCAAAGGCCTTCGGACCTTCTTGATGTTGGCCTTCTTGCCAACACCACCACTTTCATCCTTGGTCACCTTCTTGGACACAACAACGGCATTCTCCTTGGAAACGACTGAAGGAGCATTCTCTTCATTTGACTCATTAATGATGTCCAATCCTCCCTTACCGACACTATCACCGCAGACATCCAGAGCATTAAGGGCACTAAATTTGTTAGCCAACTCGGCAAAGAGCTTATCCTCATCTCCCTTATTCTTTAGTAATAATGATTTTGCATTTGGTAGATACGATGGATGAAAGACTGATAGATAAATCTTGAGCAGTGACAAGTGATCAGTGATTTGAACATTCTTAACACGCTCCTCAAAGACACTATTCAGTGCATTGGTAGTTTGGTATTTAGTAGCCAACATAGCAAAAAGAATGGCTTCTCTTCCATCAAGCTTTGCCAATGTCTCTTCAACATCAGCCACCTTTGATTCATCATGTTCCTGATAGAATTCGGTTAATAGTTGCTTATAATCAATTGGCTTGGTAGAATTGAATGTCAGACTGCTCTTCTTGTCCATCTTTAAAGGATTGATGGCATGAAAGTTGGATGATAATCGCTTGAATAGTTCCTCCTTCTTGTACCGCTGGCACAGCTTAGCTGCTTCATTAACGTCCTGTGGAAAGAAGACGGAGAGGTACAAGGTAGTCAAGGCAAGGTAATTGTTGTCTTCATAATGATCATCGGTAACTAATTTGACGAACAGTGCATTAAGGGCGTTGCTACAGTCGTATCTTTTCGCGAGCACCAGGAAAAGCTTTGCTTCCTTCCCTTTGTTCTTGGATAACAGGTTGTCGATATCTTGAATCTTCTCCGGGTCTTTCTTCTTAAAGAATGCTGTGAGTATTTTCTTGTGATTGATGCGACCAGCGGATAATCGTAACGAGTCGCTGCTAACGTCACTATTGTTGGATAAAGCTAACGACTCTTGACTTGAATCCATAATACCAGTCATAATTTAATACCAACCATACAGTCACGCTCTTTGGTATGGATTGTATGTCAAGGGGCTAAAGAGCTTGATTATTATGATCATCGATGCACCGATGTCGATTTTTGGAAAGGCGAAAAAATGAGAGAAAAATGAAGGACTCAAAATAACGGATAGCCCTAATATTCATAACGGTAGTGCCTTCTTGGTATGAATAAATAGAGTCTATATTGTCCGATATTACAGACACACGGAATCACATGAAATGACGTCTTGGCATATACTGCATGCAGATATGCCGCCGACGAGTCAAATATGAAAGTGCATGCAAGGGTACTACTGACATAAGATATGTACACTTCAGTTCATATTATTTTGTTCATGTGTTACATATACCAGATTATTGCATTGTACGACGAATTAAACATTTAGATTATGTACAACTTTGCCACATCAAATCTAATCCACACCACATATTACTTGTGTTCAATCACGATATCTTCACAATCAAACTTCCTAAAGACTAGGGTACATATGGCTGAGGAATAGTAGCTGGCTCCGGCGCGTGGATGGTGATTTCAGCCTCTTGGGAAGGAACCGGCAAAGTAGAGGCAACGACTACTGGCTGTTCAGGTGCTGCATTAACCGTAGGAATAGTAGTACTCGCCACCTTTACGGCATCATCGTTTATACTGCCAAGCTTGTCAATCTTCTCATTGACTTCATCATCATCATCACCATTCTTTCCCCTTCCTTTGAACTTCTTGTATCCGAAACCACAACCACCAACGACGACCAGCATTACTACCAAGACAATTGCACCAATCTTCGGCTGAGCAGCAAGCCATGCAATTGAAATTGTAATAGTAGAAAGGATTGCCGAGATGAAGATAGACATAAAGATGATACCACATCCGATGATACTCCCCACGCATGGGATGACATCTGCAAATACTTCAATGGGTCTAAAGATAAGGTATAGACCCAACGACATGGCAAGAAAGCCTACAAATCGAAGTATCCAAGTTGTAGCTGCATTTGCAGCTTCGGCCTCGTCGTACATTTGCACAGACGTCCACTGACCTTGCTTGAATAGTAAAACATCTCCTCCCTCGCCATTATCGGCGACAAACGCTGTTATGGTGTTATCTTGCTGAACACCGACGATGGTGATGGTAGAGGGAGGTACTTCCGAGAATGATACTCGTTGGTCGCCTATTTGAGCACCGCCAGTAGTAGCCTGTAGACGTCTTCCTCGGATACCACCCTCGAGGACAATCTCCTCCTCGCTACCACTGCCACTTAGTTTTGCAATACATACACAACAATTCTCATTGGGAGTTTGACCAGGTTCCCCCGTTGTCCCATATCCGCCACACCATGCTGCATTAGATTCATACTCAGCACACGTGCCACCGTAAATGTCTTGATAGTTTACAGTATTAGCACATTCACCAGCAAGAGGAGGACGAACCAGAGCAGTACTTGGCTTGAGAGTCGTTGGTTTGAGAGTGGTAGGATTTTGAGTTGGCTGTGAGAAGAAAATTTGAGTTAGGGATGAAATGTTTGTTTTGTTAGATAGAACTGCTTTATTAATACTACATACACAAATGGAACTTACAATTGGGGTAGGTTGAGCAGTGGTAGGCTTTGTCGTTGGATTGGGAGTGATAGGAGTAACAGGAGTAGTCGGAAGAGTAGGCTATTGGATTGAAAATAGAAGCAAATGGTTAGAGAAATGCATGTGTATACATTAATACGTCTGCACATATGAACTTACCCTAACAGCCGCAGGAGGCGGTGTAGATGGACGAATAGTCGTTGGTGGAGAAGATACCGAGGGTTGATTACACGGAACAACCGGATTGTTATTGTTCACCACAGTCCAAGTTGCAAGAGTATATGGAGAAGCAACATAGTTTCGTGCGGCCGATACCATTGTATATATTTCTTCCCCTCCCCACCAAAACTTGTTATATCCATTCTCAAGTAGTTGACTTTCTCCATTTATCAAACCAGTTTTACAACATTGCTTTAATGGATTACCACCGAATAATAGATCACATGCACCACATTGTTCCACTTGGACAACATTATTCACAACCTCAACAATCATCCTTTGTGGATAATTCGAATCTGGTCCACATGAAAACTCTTTCATCATGTATGCCTTGGCATCGTTGAGATTGTATGATGTGTATACCACCTTGACATTGGATGAACTTGGTAAATTACGATTTGTTTGTGCAACTACAAAGTATTGCCTTGTACCACCACTTGTATTGGGTGATGTATTGGATGTTGTTGTTGGAGGATTGAGAGATGTCATCTTATTGGCAAAGTATAACTCGTCATTAGTAACGATTGCTCGATCACGAAGATTGGTATTTGTTATGTTCTCCTTTGTAATACTGCTTAAAGTTTTGTACCAATTTAATCTACTCTTTAAACTTTCTGGTAATACATATGCACCAATAGTAATCGGATTACCAGTAATTGTAGTAGATGTAAACTCCATGGTTGCCGGGTTTTGATGACCATCTGGTTTCTTGAATGATCCAGAATTAATTAGACTACTTGACCATACCTTATCATAACTATAATTCTTGGTAGTAGTTTTCTTACCACCATATCCCTTCTTTGTGGTCGTTGTTACCTTTTCTTTCCATTGGTACATATCTGCCTCACGACGTAATACCAATCCATCTAATGATTTAATACCAAATGTTGTATCTACCAACTCGGTACCATTATTCATAATGTCAACTGTGAAATGTAATACTTTGCCATTGTTGGCTGGATCGATATTCAATCCTGATACTGTCACAGTTTCAGCTTCAGCTTCGTTTAGAGCTTCGTACCTATCAACTGCACGTCCTTCATTCCAGAATAGGAATGGAAAAGCACCAATGAATAGGATGATACCTAAACATATTCCCCAGCAAGCACCTTGAAGTCGTGATCCTAAGCCCTCTGTTGTTGTTTCGGTATATTCAGTTATACCTCGTGATTCTTCACCACCGTCGATACCACCACCGTCGTCTGACATGTTATTATATTTCTTGTGATATATGATTGTTTGTGATGTTTTTATTGCAATGCCAAAATAATGAGCATGTGATATGCACACAATCTAACCACGACAAAAGGCGTTATATCTAGGGCATACACTTTGTTGTATAGAACAACGCAGTTCATAGATATATATCGTGGACCTTCTGGCTTACGATCTTGGTTTGATAAGGGTAGGCAGTCGTTTAATCAAAATTTGGTTGCGTCTCAAGTGGCAGTTGATTTATTGTTTCTTATGTCCTCATTAAATTGTCTTTGAGCATATGGGGTCATTATTTCATCAGCCCCTCCGATATTTGTAGCTATTTCTAGAGTCCATATGATGTAGAGTATGATATCATCTCATTTATATATATATATATATGAAAAGGAATTATAATTATTAGATTGTGGTGGAACTGCGATTTGGCCGCCCGTATACAGGTTGACCCCTGGGCCTCAAGGGAAGATACGATACTTACGTACTGTAGGTACATACACTAGAGTTGTGTTGTTGTTTGTTTGGTTTGCTGTTGCCTCTTGAGGTAGTTTTGCATGCATTTATATTCACTGAATTAGAACGGCAGCTGAGTTTCTGTTCTGAAATAACCTAGGTACAATTTTTAGATAACATTTATTCTTCCCTACAACACGACGACTGTTCTGTTTGGCCTTCCATTTTCTACAACATACATAACTCAACTAACAACTAATCACAATACATGGATTCATCTATATTCAATACACACAACTTTCTCAAAATTGCTTCTTGTCCATATCTATGGGTCCATTGTACCCCTAGATGCCGACGAGCTGCTCGACTTCTTACTCCTCTCACCTCCAGACCTGCTACTGCTAGACTTCTTCTTCGAACTAGACTTGCTACTACTTGACTTCTTTTTATTAGAAGGATTTGGATCACGGTTCAGGTTCAACTCGCTGCCCTCAACGAATTGTCCATTGGCCCAACATCCCTCTGAGACCAATCCATGATCGTACTTCATACTTCCTCGGCCATGTGGTAACATGGCTGTTGTGTCAACCTCACCAGTGAACTCGCCAGGATCACCATAATAGTCTAACCATTTCATCTTCCTTACCACCTTGATATTGCCTGCAATGGCAGTACTACTACTATCCATGTTCGAAGCAGGGACAGTGTTGGCAACACTAGTACCAGAAGACTGCTGCTTGTTCTCCCAATCTCCCGAACTTGACTTCTTACTTCTAGATCTATTCCTGCTTGAAGAACGGCTCTTATCATCACTGCTCTTAACCGAGCTACCACTGCTACGAGAGGACTTTTTAGTAGTCTTACCATGCACACTCGATCCCTCACTCCACACACCATTGAAGACACTTCCATCCTTGTACTTCATCTTACCACTACCATGTGGCTGATGATCATCGTTCACATCACCAGAATACCGACCTTCCTTGCCATTCTCATCAGTATACCTCATATCCTTCACACGGATCTTCTTTTTACGACTACTTGTAGATCTGGATGATTTACCAGACTTGTACGAGGAGGTATCACTTCCTGAGTCGTCAAAGACACGTCCAGTACCCTTCTTCTTACTGCTTGAACGCTTTGATGAGCGTGAACGTCCAGATCGGCCACTTCGAGTGGAACCAGCTAGTGATTCACAATCTTGAGCACAATCAGGGCAGATATCATGCAACACCTTCCATCCACCCAAGGCCTTCTTCTTGGCAAGACGAACCGAAGGGTGTGCATGACAGTATCCCTCCTCGTCAAAGGGCAAGGCACCATATCGATCATTCTTACGTCCACCCTTCCTTGACGAGTTAGACTTGACACTGCGTGCACTCTTCTTAGACCGAGTACTACCAGTGGAACGGAATGAGGTAGTTGATCGACGCGATGATTTGGAACACACTGATGCATTATCAGCCATATCATCATAGGACGGATCGATACACTTGGGACACTGACGGAACTCCTTCCAACCACCGAGAAGCTTCTTCTTGGCAACTTGTACTGTGGGATGGCAAGTGCAGCAACCATTTTTGTCAAAGGTGCCAGCCTCGTTAATGGCTTGGGTACGGGAGGTTACCGATCGTTTCGATGACCGTGATGAGACACTACCCTCATCTTCATCAACTTGTCGACTGCGTGACTTGGAACGCGATGAGCGCTTAGAGCTTGCACGAGAGGAACAACGTGAACTAGCCACACTCTCCACATCTTCATCATACTTGGCCTCGATACACCTGGGACAGGCGGTCATTAATATCTTCCATCCACCGTTGAACTTCTTGGTTGCCATTTGTACATTGGGATGATGATGACAGACACCTTTAGAATTGAACGGCGTATCGAACTCGACATCAATGTGTCGACTAGATTTCTGAGTATCACGAAGTGGATTGTTCATACCATGGAGGGTACGACCACGCTTAACTTTGCCGGCACCACCAAGGGAGGTTACACGACGTGATCTGTGATGCTCTGCTACACATTTGGGACAGTTCTATAGATATGATATGAGGAGAGATAAAAGAGATATTATAAAGTTAGGATATGGTCATTGCAATCTATCTTATGCACATAATTGCAATGCATCACATATTTGCAATACACAGTGACTTACCATCTTAATCTCCTTCCACAATACACGACCATCTTGTGTAACCTGTTCAGCCAATTGAACACTCTTATGCTTTGTACAGTTTCCATCTTTGTCGAATGCAGCACCATCAAATGCTGGCTTGGATTTCTTCTTCTTGGACAATGAGGACGACGATGACGGCATCTTCTTCTTGTTGCTTGCTCCCCCACCGACGATATTGTTGCCTGATTGTGTTTTGGTATTTGTTGTTGATACTGTTGTGGTTGTTGCTCTGCACATGATATATGATTTGATTTGCAATGGTTAAAGTTAGTCGAAGATAGAGAGATTTGTTGTGATGAGTATTATATGATTCAAGAAGTTAAAATAATGAATTTATGAGCAAAGCAAACATAAATACATACATTTATCACCAGTAATCCCATTAGTGATAGGCTCAGCTTGCTGTATCGTGTTGCAGAAGAAGGTGATTAGAGTGGCGCCATCGCTAGAGATTGAGAGGCCAGTCTAAAAGTTATAGCGACCAAACAGGTTTCTTTTATTCCACAAACGGCTTTCAGCAATGTTAGTAAATTATTGGCATACATACACGGTAGCATGAGCAAACGAAAGCAAGTATGCCTATTTGGTTTATCAGCCGATCCACCAACTGGCCAAGGAGGTCATTTAGGTATTGTTCAACATCTGGTATCAATGGGATTTGATGAAGTACGGATATTACCAGTATATCGACATATGTATGGGGTGAGTCATTTATGTGCTACATATGACGTATGTACATTGATGTGTAGCTAGCAACTAACCACTATTCGTTGATAATGCAGAATAAACGAGAGAAACAGGCACCATTTGAAACACGTATAGAAATGTGTCAGATTCTTTTTAAGGATATACCGAATGTAGTTGTATCGGATGCAGAGAAAGTATGCTTTGAAAATGCATCTCAAGGATTGTAAGTATGTAATAATACGTTTATGTGTTGTCAAACCTACATTTCATTTCAATGCAAGCTTATAATTATATATTGAATTTGTATATCAAAGAGATGATGAACAAAAAACATCTCTAAGGATAGGAACAGCGGAGTTATTAGATATGCTGACACAAAATGAACCTACGTTAGATTTTACAATTGCACTCGGCACAGATACTTTCATTGATTTAGCAAGTGGAAAATGGAGAAGAACAGAAGATGTTTTCAAATTAGTTGGGTATAGAATACTTGTATTTCAAAGAAAAGAAGAAAACAGCATTAGCAACTCTACAGTAGATAAGAACAAACTACTTCAGGAAAGTATTGCAAAGTGGCAACTTATTAATTCAACACAGTCTTCTATACGAGTTATTGATATACCGACGTTGACAGAGGTATCATCATCTGCAGTTCGTAGATCGACAGATGAAACAGTTTTACAGAAAATGTTATCAAGTGAGATATTGGAGTATATACAAGATAAACAAATGTATGCACTATCCGATAGCAAATAGATTTTGATTAGGGTATCCCTATCCTAACTCAGTATTAGACTCATATCGATTTGTCACGAAAAGTAATATAAGAGTTTAAAGACAATACTCAATATCAATTCATTTGGAACATTTACATCCTACTTTTTGCTTATAAAATATGTATTAGTATGTACTAGACACCGTTTCCTTTCTTCTCAACACAAATATTGCAACAAATCTCACTCCTTAAAAGCCATTGACACAAGATAGGAGACATATACAACCCATCCAATTCCTTGGATTCGACACCATCATACTCAAGATGACAAACAAAGCTAATCATTACTTGATTTTGTCAGCTTGGGGATCTTCCCATCCAAGATATCATCGACATCTGGTATATCAATAGGTGACGTAGGTAGTCGATTCACAAACATGAATGTATCAGCCTTCAACAATGCCTCTCCCACTGCACCGTAAACTGTTAAATCTTTCTGACATTCCTTAATCAACTGCTTCTTATCCTCAAATAGTACAGTCATGACAGATGATAAACCAGCACTCCAACAGAACGAGTTGACTAGTTGTCCACCGGTGAAGTACCATTCTGCTCCATAATCGGCATCATAACAGTCCCTTAATACGAGTTCACCATTAAAGCACATCTTCGCGACATTAAGTTCCGAGTCTCCCTTATCATAATCAACACCAATACACTTGCCAGGATTGTCAAAACTCTCAATCATAATGAATGATCTATCAGATATGATTCTCCATAATTGAGTCTCTTCATATTCACGACATTCTTTGAGTGAGTCTTTCAATTCGTAGTTGTCCTCAATATAAGAGCTGACGCATTCATTTGGACAGGCTACTGGGAGAAGATAAAATAGCTACACGGGATAAGGACATCGAGAGAGAGAGAAGGAGAGACATGAGATATGTGTATACCTAAATGAGTATCCCCGCTTTCATTTACACACACAAACAGCAATATCTAATCTCACCTCTTTACGATTGAAGTCCAAATCAAAGTCAAAGTCAAAGCTTCGAGAGTTACCCCAACCATCATCATCACCCCATTTCGAACGCGATAAACCAAAGTCGAATTTCCCTCCTCCCCACTTGTCCCAACTTCCAGAATGCCACCCACTGTCCTTACCACTCTTGCCTGATCCACTACCCCATTCATCCCAGCTTCCACCATAACTTCTTGAGTACCCCCAGTCACCATGACCTCCTCCTCCACTTTTTCCAGACTTGCCACCCCAATCATCATCATTCCAATCGTCGTTATTCCAATCGGTCTTTCCCCATTTACCTCCACCGCCTCGTCCACCTAGTAGATTACCTAACTTCTTTCGACCTTTACGAAAACCTCTTCTTGACTTGCGTAATTGTGTACGACGATGATCTTGATCGATATGCTCCTCTTCCTTCTTCTCGGATACTTTATCGGAAGTAGATACCAACCTTCTTCCTCCCTCCGATGTACCACTGCCACTATTACTACTATTGCTACTAGTGTAATAATCTCTCTTGGCATTATTCTTAATCAATTTAATAGATGAACTATTCTCATTCACAAATTGATATGTCGATGATTGTAAATCGGATGTTGTCATTGATTCTAGTAGTCGTTGATTATTACTAATAGCTGGTAGTTGTGGATGACTACTATCGACATTTGTTGTAGCCTCGTCGGCAGGGCTAACTTTTTGTGCTTTGGCATCTACATCATTGTGTGATTTAGTGGTTGTTGCCGTGGCTGATGATATTGCACTTGATAGGGCAATGATTGATACTAGTTTCATGATAATATGATATCTTTGAATATGTTTTGAGTAGGGTATCCTAGATATATACTTCGATTTCCAATATGATTATATGTTTCCCTCGCTTATGAACTCAACTATGTTACTACTCTCCTCCTCTACTATTACTATGCTACAAAGCTATATGCCGTCGTCTATTGCAATGACTAACTACTACATTTTTTCTCGTTGTCAAATATTTCAATTTTTGAGACTGCGACATTGATACTCGCCAAACGTTGGGGTTTAATCAACTTTTGAGGCTACCTCTCTAGCTGCTAGCTCCTTCTACCATCCTATCATATATCTCCTTATTGAGTATTATTCATCTTAAATGGCCGGCATCATCTTCACATTGGTCGCTTCCTTCTTCATATTTCTATTCTTAATATCATCTCGGCGTTTATTGAGAAATTTATCAATATAATATTAATATGATGATGATGTGTCCAATCCTCCTTCAATTTTGCATTGCAGTAATGATTTGTTGTCAGTGGTGGCGTTTATTACTCCATCTACATCTACATGTACATCAAGGAAGAGATATACAATAAATAGTGATATCAATAAGAAAATAATACAAATACATGGTACTTCAGCAAACGAGGAGACGATAGAAGATGATACCAACAATTTCTTCACCTCCCTCTTCAAAGGTTTTAATAATGACAAGCAAATTATACAACAACAACCATTAGAAACCGAGGAAGAGAAGAAGAAACGTCTACGATTAGAACGACTTGAAGAAATTGAAGCAGGTGAAGTCCGACGACAACTACGTGTATCTGAAGATAAATATGTCTATCTCTTTATATTGGCACTACAATTTTTACCTTTGTTGGGGAATGAGAGATATTTATCTATATTATACTTCTTTGGTGTAGCAGTATCAACAGTATATTTGGGAGGTAGACAAGAGGTTATTGATAAACCAGAGCAGGTTTCTAGAGATAATGCTTTATACGCTCCTGTCGGTGCTTCGTTGGCTATTGGTGGATTGTACATGTTACTCAAAAATGGCATAGATATTACAAGTTTCTATGCTGTGATAGTTACACTGTTTGGAGCGTTATCAATATCAGATATTGGTGTACCAATACTACGGAATATCTTTCCCAATATTGATTTCTCAACTGCAGAGATACCAGTATCTGAAGCAGTAGCAGAAAAGCTAGACTTGGACAAACCTGCACTGCCACTAGATGGTTTGCTCACCCTCGGTTTTGGCATATTATGCTCAATTGTTTATTGGTTACCAATTGCAATGGAAAACAAGTTTATCGTTAGCAACTTTATTGCTTGGGCTATTGGACTGACTAGTCTGGGAGCTATAAGTCTGGGCTCATATCAAACTGGTGCTATTTTACTTGCTGGCTTGGTAAGTATAGTATATACATGATGTGCTTATACATCACTCTGTGTACAGATACTAAAACTCCAATCTCTATGTATAGTTCTGCTACGATATCTTTTGGGTCTTTGGTACTGATGTGATGATGACCGTCGCAACAAAAGTAGAGGCTCCAGTAAAATTTATCTTCACGGCGCCTCCATCTGATTTAGTGTACTAGGCCTTGGCGATGTTGTTATTCCAGGACTGTTTGTGAGTCTAATGACAAAAGCAGATGAAGTATTACAGCCAAAGAATATACCATACTTTAATGTTGCAGTTGTGGCATATGCTTTAGGGCTAGCGGCATGCTTTACAGCCAATGAAATCTATCACAATGGACAGCCGGCTTTGCTTTATCTCGATCCGGCACTCGTTGGAAGCACTCTTCTGGCTTCAAACTTTAATGAACAAATATCAGATCTATGGGCTTTCAAAGAGGAGGAAGAAGAAGAAGCCAAAGAGAAGGTAGCATCATAATAATCAGTTCAAACATCTTTTTTTTACAACAAAAACAGTCTCTAGTGGCCAGGATCTTGAGCTGTAGCTCTTACACTATCATCTCCTTCGTTTTGCATTTCAGTTTCAGCTTTCTTCCTTTTCTTCTTTCGATATCGCTCAGGGATCCTCTTCTTGATACAACGGGGTACTAGTGGTGCATTCTCACTTGCAAGCTTTTCCTCGAATGTGGCCCTGTTCTTTGGTAAAAAGCTGTATATCCACTCGGCAACCTTGTTCAGAAACGACGAGAGTAGTACGAATCCAAACAAAAACATCAAAGGCCAAACTAACAAATCGAATCCAATCAACACTGCATGATTGAGATAGTAATCTCCCAGCCCGACCGTCGTCGTGCTTATATATGCAAACCAATATGCATCAGCATAATCGATCGAATCATCTTCAAGTCTCTCTTCGCTCCAATACTGATAATAACTTGCTATAAAGATCATCCATGCATAGTATAAGACACCCCAGAAGATAGTAAAAATCCAGGGTTTGTTTAAGCACTCAAATGGAGATCTATCCACGAAGTCATCTACAATGGCGGCAACAATACTACCCGCCTTGGCTAGTACCCCAGCAAACAACACGATACTGAAGAAACCCAAGGTGAATATCATTGCTCTACCACCATCAGATGTAGGAGCAGTGTTTCCATATCCCATTGTAGTCATTATCGTAAACCAGAACCATGCACCTGCCCAAGTGTTGACATAACATCGATCATCAAACCCGTCAGCATCAATGTACGAATTGGACAAGGCATTTAACCTTGAATCGAGCAGAGTTTCATTTCTTTTCAGATCCTCTTCTACATATTGACAATATAACTGCTGTTGATCTTGTTCCCAAGCAGTTCGTACAATATTCTCTTGAATACTTGGACGGAATTGTGATGCATTAAATAGCACATTAAAGCCATCTTTGATTGCAGTGCCTGCATTCTTCTTACTTTTCGGTGCTGTACATTGTAACCAATTGAATGTTAAATCTGACTCGGCAAGACCTGGCTTTATCACATTCTGAAAATTGTACTGACTTGCAATATCCAAAGCTTCACTACCGCACTGTGCCATGTACTTAGTCAGATCATCTCCATTTGTGCTTATGTTGGTTACATTCAATTTTATCAACTCCTCTGTAATATTGATATTCATCGCTCTATCTTCTGTCAAGTTTGTCATATTAATATTGGAACATTTGTCAGAGGAACCTTTGACGAACACACCCTGAATATGTGTTTCAATCCATTTATTTCTTCGTATATCAATAGGCTCGCTACAATTCAGTCCAGTAAAGTTTCTTGCAATACAATTATCATAAGATAGTTCACCACTTTCTTCCAGTATAAACATAGAAGAGCAAACACTTGGTAATTTCTTAGTTATCTCGTCATAAAGCTGCTTTTGTAGGGAAAGGATTTCTTGGGTTGAAATGATATCATTATTGATTTCTTTCTCACCCGGAGCTTCTAAAAAGGCCAAGAAGTACCCGAAAAAGAGAGCAATGCCAATTAAACCAAACAATGGAAAACAAATACCAAAAATAATGCCTATGGTTCTTGGCCATGTGTGTGGAATTCTCATACAACAGGCTGGAAGAGACGAAGAGAGGAGTAGTACCTTCTGTTAGTATATCTTCATATTGAACACATAAATTCACATAGTAAAACACTAACGCGGACTTTCCTGGACACAACCATTTGCAGTAACGAGAAAGTAAACTGGGTGGTAATTCTTTCTCTTCCTCCTCTTCATCACTTGATTCTTCTATTGCAATATCACCATTATCATCCTCATCCTCCAATACATACTTAATACTGGTATCAATTTTTGAATGATCCACTGTATTGGTATCACTTAACGACTCTTCCTCTCCATTGGTTTGAGACGGTGCATCTAAATCTAATGTGTCCATAACGCCGCATAGTTGAGAGATCGGTTCACCCTCAGATTTTGATACCGTATCGTCTCCAGTTGTATACGACATCTTTATATAATTGTTTTACTTCTCCGCCTATTGATTACCTTGATGCAATACCTATCCAGCTATGTAGAGCCGCCATGCCATTGTAATATTGTTAGCTGATTGTCACATGAATCATGAAGCGAGCGAGAGCGAGAGGCCAGATAAGATACCAAAAAGATACACTCTCAGATCCCCGAAATCGACTTTGGAAAGATTCGAGGACGATGATGAATAAATTGAGACGTATCCATAAGGAAGTAGAAGGATATTAACCTCTTAAATGTATATAAATCATACCTATTATATCTTACTAAACACTCTGCACATCAAACCACTCTAAATAAAAGCTAAAGGAAGTCGTTCTCTTCTCCACCGTCTTCCTCCTCATCAGATCGAGATAGGATCTCTTTGATAAACGCGCCTCTGCTCTCACTGTCATCATCATTATCAACAACATACCCGAGGAAATCTTCATCGTAGTCTTCGACAATCTCTGTCTCTGTAGTTGTGTTAAGCTTATCAGTTCCCATGTCAGGCACTACCTTCTGTCCTTCATCGTCAGTATCATACCTCATTACCGTTCTGAACAGCTCACCTGCCCCAACCAAAGATGTATTTGAAAGTGATATCCCATCATCATCTGTATTATACTCATCAACATTGGTTGTGTCATCATGATCAGCTACTTCCGACATGCTCCAACCACTAACGACACTTCCTTCATGAAGTTCTGAAATATCTTGATTCGAGCCGAGTTGTTCTTGCTGATTATGGTTGTGATCTTGAATGGAACTATTATAGAGAGACGATACCTCCTGAGTCGTCTCTTGATGCGACGCTTCAAGATTAGCCTCATCATACTCAGTAATACCTCTGCCAGGAGTATCCTCTAATTGCATCTGTGACATGATGTTCATATCATACTCTTGTTGTTGTTCTAAATCGTTACTCTCAACTAAGGCTAGATCATCAGCTACTCCTTCTTCGTCATTGAGTGGTTGCCAAGGCTCATCTGACCCTGAACGATTCTCATTTGATGATCTATGGTACTTTTTCCAGTACACTGTAAAGCCGACTATTGCTACTATTATAATAGCACAGCTTAGAACCGTCAAGGCAATGAGTAATCCTGTGCTTATACCCGAGTCGGAAGAGTCAGATGAGCTTGGTGTGGTAGCTTCAATTGTTGCTTCAGCAACAGTATTAGCTTCGTCTTCTTGAGCGACGAGACCAGCTTCTTGAACATTTACATTGTACAACTTTTTCAGTAGATCCCCGGCGCCTGTACCTCCAATCTCACCTACACTTTCAATCTGTTGTACATTCGAATCATTCGCATACAAATCATGAAATCTTTGATAAAATTGTTCCTTATTCGTCTCATCTGTAAATGCTGATAAGATCATTTGTGTCAACTCTTCTTCACTCGGTAAAGTATCATTTGCTTTTGACTCATCATAATAGAAGTCGACATCAAACTTTGAGTTGTAAAAAGTCCCTTGAGACATAGGTGTTGTTTCTTCATCTTCAAACTTCACATTGAATGAGGGTATATCCGAGAACGTTGCTTCATAAATGGCTGCCAAATGATCTCTTGCAGCGATAGAGTATAAATCGCTTGCAATCTGTTCCAATGTATCTTTCTTCTCAACTTTTGTCTGAAGAAGACGAAGTAACTTCTTCTTGTTTGGTTGAGCAACATCTTTATTGTACATTGTAAATGTCATATCGAATGGACCAACATTGATAATCTTTGTAGAACTCGAGAAGATATCTTCTACGGTATCCTTTGACATATCCTCAGACGAGGAGATGATCGGCTTATCGTTATCATTAGATAATGGTCTATGGGTAAAATCTTCTTCTAATGATGAATCTTGTACTACATAAACACCTGTAAGCGATTCGCCATCGTCTATAATGGTGTCATTTGGATCATGAGTATCATTATGAATTGAGCTTGCTGAGAAGATTGCGTCTTCATCAGTAGTTGAGTTTGAATCACTATCAAGTGGTAATTCGTCTAAACTATCAACTGATGGCGATAGACTATCAATAGAAGGAGAGGAAGTAGGCGATGGATTCTTTAGTTCAGTCGGACGCTTCGTCTTATCTGGTCGAGGTGTTTTATTCTTATTTCTGTTTGGTTGCTTTAAGTTTAGCAATTGCAAAGAGCGTGTTATAGCTGATGATGATGTAAGTCTATCAGTACCCTTGTTTGGTTGACGCAGTTGTTTATAACGAGCATTATTAGCATTGGTAGCGGCACTGCTGCTGCTCCTCATACATAATATGAGCAATGCAATCAGCGGTATCATTTTTTTGTATTAAAGGAGATAGACTTGCTCAAATGATGTGTTTGTTTAGCTCGAGCTCATGCCTATGAGAGCCGAATATCTATAAGAAGAGTAGTAGATGTAATAGGCAGTGGTGCAGGTTAAGATTGTTGCAGAGTAGATTAGAGATGCCCTCTCTCCGTTTACATCATAAGCATGAGATGGGTGTGCAAGAAAAGATACCAAATTTAGAGAAAGACCACTCGGATGAGTTGATGATGAAGGTTTTGTGAGGAGTAGTGGTAAGAGACTATACAATAATAGATCATGGTACAACTATTACGCTATCAAATCTTCTTATTAATAGGGTCCGCATTCATTCAGTTTTGGATATGGTCACTCAATAACTCTGACAACATTAAACAAACAATCTCATCAATATCAACCACACAACAAATAATTTCACCAAATACTATTGATATTCTAATAAAGTACATGCCAATACATGCTATAATATTATTAGGTATATATGCATTAACATCGGTGTTATATAAAGTTGCCACATTTGGTGATTGTAGTACTGCCGGTGTTGAATTAAGTAATGAGATATTAGTTGCTAAGGAAAAGTTAAAGATTGCTGGCTTTACTTTTTAAATTAAGTTATTTGCGTGGCGTTAGGTTATAATTATGGTATATAGTTCTATTTGGCTATATTTATGGTCGTAATCATTGATTTAATATCGAAAGTCCGGTCAATCGAAAGGTTTACTACTACAACAACTAAATGCAATTTCAAGAAGATGTGTCTCAAATGATATTACAAATAGTAGGATGGATGATGGACGATTCTGCTGAATCAATTTAATTGGGGTATATTGCAAATGAGCAGTGATAATGCCAGATTATAAGATGGTTCTATAACAACAAGCAAGCACATATAATACCTGTTGTTTAGTAGAAAAGGTAGAGATATGGGTTTTCTATAGATAACTCCACACGGATACTTATCAATTAAAATAATACCAACAGTAACTTCTAGAACCAAGCAATAGCGAAGCAAAGAGGTAATATCTAGAATCCCAAGTATCTAGGTCTAAGTTTAATCACCCTCAGTGATAAAATCAGATATTAAATATACCACTCTATTCATATAATTGTCCACTGCAAAGCAAAGTAGATGTTACTTTCCTCTTGAAGGCACCCTGAATATCTGATCCCAGCTCCCTACATAGAATTGTTGGTTGTTCGTAATATTGAGTGATAAACATTATTTATTCAATCGCCCAATAACATCAATTACTTGATTCTTCAACCCCTCTCTATCGCTCCATACCCCATCCCTTAATATACAAAAACATTCCCCCCATATAGCATCAGCTAATAATAATATACACACAATTTTCAATCCAATTTCTAATCCATCAAATTTAATATCTAATGACCACCCTTTTTAATCTGTGCAGGTGCATTCAATTGATAATTCAACCACCGATAGGAATAGTCGGCTACCATATATGCTGAGAATACAATCACG
>Ga0214480_100516_pt1 | contig 19399 bp, 16 predicted proteins | sample M1_20Mar14CPVII9_3_FD_165042 | JGI IMG/M metagenome (GOLD analysis project Ga0214480, IMG submission 165042) | Marine eukaryotic communities from Monterey Bay, California, United States - M1_20Mar14CPVII9sort6BwellE17 | ecosystem: Environmental > Aquatic > Marine > Unclassified | place: USA... | reverse complement strand
ATGGGTTGGTAAGACGGGTGAGCGGTATATATGGCAAGGGAGTCTTATTCATAAGAAGATATTATCGGACCAACAATCCCTAGCAGTAGTAGAAGATGAGGATGATGATTTGATTGAGGACTAAATGAAACTAACATTCATAGTTGTATTGACGAGTGTACGTCGGGTGTTTAGATTAGTTTAGACTACGCTACTATGCCCCCTCATTCCCCACGAAGATATTGTAGAATAGTATCCTTCACGGGCCCAGGCACTTCAATACGATATGCCCTACGATCAAAGGAGCTTGATATGTCTGCCTGATCAATCCTACTCTTCCATAATGCCAATTCAAATATGACTGTAGCCTCTTTCACTTCGTAGAAGGCAATCAATCTTTTCACCTTGGCCAATTTTTCTTCATCTATCTTTACCAAAGTTTCCGTAAATAAATTGTTCCAATTAGGATCTTCTATTTCTTGTCTAAGCACAGGGATAATAAGTTCTCCTACTCTCCATTCTACTCCAGGAATATCATTTATCTTAGCCTTTATATCTGGATGCACAACCTGAATGATATTTAAACGAGTTGAAAGGCTTGGGAATTTGAATCTCAACAATGATGAGCATCCCTTAAATGCTTTATATCCAATCTTTATTTCCTCATCATGGATAACTATCTCCCGTAAACTTGCACAATCTCGAAATGCACCATCACCAATCTTGGTAACTGTCGATGGAATGGTAATACGTTCTAATGAAGAACAACTGTTAAATGCATGTTCACCAATCTTGCTAATGGTTGAAGGAAGTTCCACACTTCTTAACGATGTGCATTGTCGAAATGTACTTGATTTAACCATCTTAATCCCCTCTGTTAACACAACCGCCCGTAAATTTCTACATCCCATAAATGCACCATCATGTATATCATCTACGGTAGACGGTATCACAATACCTTCCAACCATTTACATTCATAAAATGCATTTCTGCATATCATCTTTAATCCTTCATTAAGCACTACCTCTCTTAAACCACATTCCATAAATGCAGACATACTTATCTTCAGAACAGAAGAAGGTATTGTGATACGCTGCAATGAGATACAGTAGTAAAATGCGGATGCTCTAATATCCGTTAGACCATCATTCAACAATACTTCTCTCAATTGAGTACATCGTTCAAACGCCGCACCATCAACAGCAACAACACTTGGATGAAACCGTATATGTGTCACGTTCTTGGGAACATCAGCTTTACGCCCAGTATACTCAAACATTATAACTTGTGCCGGTGCATCATCATTCAGCTTTGTCCTTTTTGAAGACACATCTTCTTCACTGGAACTCATGGTTTATACACCCAATTACCGATCTAATATTGCAGCCTATCGCAGTTACTTGATGAGTATTACGACTTTGAGTATGTGTTGCAAAGATGTGTAATTTTTGTGTATTTTTCGTTCTTGGGTACGAGATAACCACGTTTTATGCTACAGGCATCGCCGTATTATATAGACTAATATTGTTCTATCTTAATTATTTGTGTGTAATCTAATGTCGACGGAGTATTATATCTTCTATTGCAATAAGTTTAGTAGTAATATTTGTGCATATTATGATGTCTGCAAAATTTTATTTTCTATTGTTGAGTATTGGTTCTTCTATAAAGACAACGCCGACAGCCTATAAACTTATCAAATGTGTACACGGTAGTATATCATCCAATCCATATGCTGATGAGGCAATACAAAGCAATATTGGCTTCTTCTATGTACCTTATTATACTACCTCGCAAAGATAATAGTAATCAACCCCAAAGAAGCTGGTGACTGCTTGCTTGTTTAGCGATAAAACGGTGTCGTACAGCTCGGACCCTTTTACTTATGGCAATCTTACTTGCCCCATTAGGGAGTAGGGTGTAGAAGGCGCTATACTTACCATCAAATGGCAACACCGAGGCCACACATGAAAGTGCCCGAGATATGCAGGCTCTTACTCTGAGTCTCAATTACAACTAATAACTATCGATGCTTGTATCTATTTAGTGTGTCTCTACATTAATATTAACTAGTCCTATTTTGATTCATAAGCTTACACCTCTCCTCTTGATTGGCAGCCCGAAATGCATATGCATCATCCCGATCCGTACTCGTCATTAGATCTTTTGAAACCTGGAAAGCACGAAGAGTTTGTGTCAGTTCCTCTTTTGTTATTTCTTTGGTTCTATAGAAATTCGTCACGGCATCCTCTTCTGATTGTTTCCATTTATCCAAGATAACCCAGCAAGTTTTCGGTGTGCTTGTACAGACCCTTTCTTTGCGGCTACTTCAAAGATCTCCATTGACTTTGACTTGTTTTGTTCTACTGCAACGCCACCTTGATAATATAATCCAATCATGAAATATGCACGAGTAAGACCAAGTTCAGCTGCACGGATGAGCAATTCAAGTGATCTTGTATCACTTTGCAACACCCCGTTAATCCCCTTTTTATATCTTTCAGCCATTTTCATATACGCATCAGGATTGTTGTTTTTCATTAACTTTTTAATTACTTTGGTGCGGTTACCAACCTCCAATTGACGACGACAAAAGACACATAATCCTACCTCGGAATCTTTATCTAACTCGGCACATATATTTTTGTAGATACAACCATTGCATATGTTCTTTCCGCAACAAGAGTGAAATACAGTTCCTTGTGGATCATTATCGAATGGAATCATACATATATTGGGCATTCATCTCTTTTCAGAATGGGTGCAAATAGGTCAATATCTGCCGTCTCAGCTTGGGCCGTGGCAAGTAAGTTATCAACCCGTGCCTCAAGTTCTAATGTCGGCATGTTTTGTGGTACTAATATTATGCTTTGATCGCTGCCGTGTAATATACTATAGACTAAATCGTTCTATCTAATACTATCTGTTTGTAATATCTGACGTCAGAATTTGTATACTTATATTATGCTACGATCGCCACCGTATAATTTGATATAAACTAAATCTTTCTATCTAATAACAACTGTTTGTAATCTGATGCAGAGGGAGGTACTAGCATTGATATATCTCTTCAAGCAATAAGGTGGGGAAATTTTGTGATTTCTGTTTTGTTGAGGTTCTTCGGTGACTTACGACGACGCCATAGCCTACAACAAACTTATTAAATCAGTACACGGCAGTATATTAATATTATCCACCCCCACTGCGGTTGCAACTCTGGCAGATAAACTTCTGGCGATTATGATGAATCCAACTTCTTCATCACTCGAATTTAGCGATAGAACGGTTCCCCGCCCCTACCGTATCTGCCATTCAATAGCTAGCAGAACTAAACATTAAACGCTCGGTATATATCAAGGTATATCAGTAGTCAACGCCCTTTCGATTGGTATCAGTTTCAGGACGACAGTGCATAAATTCATCAAATAAGAGTACAATTAAAATCAAAGTCGAATCTCCAAAGATATCTTCTTTCCCCATCTAGAGACTAGAGAGATCTAGAGGCATAAGTAGATGATGAATAGACTATACTTGCAAACTAGCCGTCGTTTGGCTACAGCCACAATGATTGGGAGGTATACTGCATCATTATCACCCGTCATTACTCATACTCTTCCCTCAGCGGTATCCTATAGGAGAAATTGCAACGACGATGGATGGTATCAAAGAAAGGCAAAGGAAAGAAGGGAAGTGGTGGCAACAATAACAGCAACAAAGGTGGTAAAAAGAAAGGCCCTACCAAATTTGAACCAATATTTTACAACTCAGATATTGAACTTGCCGATGATGACGATTATGGTGAAATGGCAGAACAGAATCATTCAAAGACTTGAATGATTTACAAAAACAATTGTATGAGTATGGATGGGAGAAGAAGAATTTAGAAATGACGGATAATAATGGTACTTGGAAGAAGTTAACCAATGATGAATTGAAGAAGTTTAATGGTAAGATTGTGAAGGTACGTGATAAGGAAATCTATGAGGAAGAGGAGGTAGATTATGGTAGTGATGAAGATTATAGTGCTGCTGCCGATGATGAATATGGATACGATCCAGATAAAGATTATGATGATTACAAAGATGGAGAAGTCGTCGCGAAGAAGGAGGGTAGTAGTCCTCCTCCAATGAGAGAGTGTATTGGTAAACTTATTGCTGATATGAAGTTCAATGGATATGAACGATTGGAATCAAACACATTACAAAAGGCAAGTACTGGTGAAACTATATTAACCAAGGAATATATACTAAACAAGGCATCTGATGATGAGGAATTATTATCATTACTTGTGGATAATATTGGTGCATTAGATCATATAATTCAATGGCTTCATGTGCCGGCTGTGTGGAATAATGAGGAAGACGATGATGACGATAAGGACGAGGAAGAGAATCCTTTTAAGGATATGTAGTAGTTAAATATAAATTTAAGAGTATAAGAACATCGATATACTAAATAATTAACTTCTTTACTCTATACTTCTATACATAAACCCATTTCACTCTATATTGTCTCTTCTACATCGACCTTCTTCTGAAAACTTTCTTGAAGAGTTGCAATCATAGCCTCCCTTGAACCATCTACGTCCAATCCCTTCTCATCTAGCTTGGTACGAAGCTCAGAAACACGCATAGTATTAAATTGATATTCATAGATACTATCCATATTTGCACCTTTATTCTTCTCCCGAGTTATGGCCGTTAAGATATCGGTTACGATTCCTCCCGGCACGTTGTCAAATGAAACTTTCCCAAGTATGTTGTTTCCATTCTCCACAACAAAGTCAATCACAGCTTCCTTGAGTAGAGCACAGTTTTTGGAGTCAGCATAAAGTAGGTTGTCCATCATGTTATCGATACCAATGGGAGTAGTTTTAACATAACTTGCTTCTGCTTCTAATTTCAAACCGACCACTCCGTACTTATCACAGGCATTAATGATCTCCTTGGCATTCTCCTTCAACTCCTCCTCTGTTATCTTTCCTCCGTATGTATAATACAGCATATGCTCGAACACTTGAGGTTTAACATCTGTAATTGGAATGATCAATGCGGCAGTAGTATTATGTGGTGGATTGCTTGATTGTTTACATAACTCTGCTAAGGTAATGGCACCATCTTTTAAGATTAACTGATGTGCATGAAAGGATGTGGTACTACCATCCTCTACAAAACCTACTTCGAATACTACATCTGCAGAATCCTCATCCCCAAATAACTTGAGTATGTTCTTATTAATAGGATTCTTCGGGATGAAGGGAGATAGAAGTGGTAAGACGGTAGGTTCACTCTTCCTCATTCGTACCTCAACAACTAACGTGCCATTGACAAGAGCGGTAAGCAACTCTGCCGAGGTGCAAAATTGAATGTACCACGAGTGTATGGATAATGTATACCAGACTTGGGAACAACATTGGCAACCTCATTCCCATCAGAATCTTTAACACTAAAACCAAACTCAATACCATTATCAGTACGTCTACCACCCTGATGACCAAGGAAGATAGATGTCATACCCTCATCGGCACGTGGCATACCATCATCAACTTGCCAATGTGCACCTCGATATCCCTGGAAGATGCGCGTGATGACAGTTTATGATGATTAAAGAGAGGTGATTGTAACATATATGTTAGTGCATTCGGTTTGCAAGGTAATCATAGCCAAACCATCACCGATACTACTATTGAACACATCATAACACACAACAAAACAATACAAACGCGGAGACTTTCCTGTGGCCATAACGTCAAGTTCCAATAATGACCAAGACATACAAATTTAGGAGAACGGAATCGTTCATCACCTCCCTCGGCGAATCGATGGAAACGTACTTCAGTTGTTTCCCAATGATTGCATAGAGTACGTGGAGGCGTGCCCACGTCTACTGCTGGATGATGGACGCTCATTAATATTATATTGTGTCGTATCAGTATTTATAAAGTTGATGTATGTTATATTAGAGTAGGTATGTTCTTCCCAACTGCAATTGATGTATGACGAGGAAAGATCTATTTTTTCTATTGCAATGCAAACGTTTATCTCTTTATGTTATATCAATACTGAAGAAGAAGACGAACCAAGTTTACAATCACTAACAACTGATATCAACTAAAGTATAATGGGGTGGACTACTAAACAACAGCCATCATCACCGCAGAACAGCACTGTATCTCGCAGAGATAGACATATCAAAGTCAACAAACAAACAAAGAGGGAAAAGAAAAATGGTAATGGCGAGTAAACGTATCCTCACATGCACTCACCACTAGATGATGAAGAAACAGAAAGTACAGTGCTCTCATCATGTACTTTATATTGATTCCTGATTTGATAGTTGAGATTATTGTGGCATAGCAGCTGAGCTCTTACGACATTGATATCTCTAGCAGTATTGCTGCAATGATAGAAAAGGATACCCTAGAGGATCCGCCAAAAATTGAAACTTCTTTTCTCCAATCAACTCCCTACTATGTAATGCTATTGCAATGAGCAATATGAGCCGTCCAGAGCAAATGGTATACCGCCACTACACTCCCTAGACCCATTTTTAACGAGCTTTCCATTGATAGTAGTTTCGTGGTCTCAAAGTGAGTATATATTGAACCCAATGTGCTAAAAGATAAATAAGGTCTATTTTTTAAGTTGGCAGAACATGCATGCTCGGTGTTGCATACCTTGAAACATTGCAATTTACCTTAATTGATATGTGACATACCTCCCTTGTATATGATAACAAACCGGAATGCGTGGTTGTTGCATAATAGACAATTTGGCTGCTTTCTTCTATTTTGATGTTTTTTTGAGCACACATCTTGTGTCAATGTTGCAATGTGAGCTATCCAGATCAAATTGGTATACCGACAATACACTCACTAAACCCAATTTTAACAGGCTTTCCATTTCTGAACTCGCCGCAGTGTTATTCGGGCTACATTTTGACTTATAAACATCAATAGCAAGACATTATCATTTGAGTTGTAACTATAAGGGAGTGCAAAAGAGAGTGTACAATATAACATACGATAGTAGTAGAGATGGCAAGCCACATTAGAGGTGACGATGATGTTCTTGCTTTACTTAATGAAATGACTGGCGGCGGCGACGGCGGTGGCACGTCGTTGACTTCTGCTACTGGTGATCTCCCCAAAACCTCTGCTGATAATAATAGGTTGGATGACATGGATACCACCACACAACAACACAACATCAACAATAAAGCATATGAATCACTACTATCAGCATACAAACTAAGTCCACCAACTAACATACATGTCGAAATCATCCGTCATCGTGCACATGAAAAGTTTAAATCAAACTTTTATGAGTTATTCCGTAATTGTGTCGCCTCCCATCAATCAGCAAGTAGTACATCATCTACCAACATGAGCGGCTCTACTACTAATAAAGAAGATGTACGGAATCAATGTATGCGATCAACAATTAACAAACTATGGAAAGTAATGCCAGTACATTCTATATGGGAAAGATTTCAATTTACATTGAAAACTTGTGAGGCTGATTGTGTCCGTGAGGTTCAACAACAACAATCCAACTTTATACAGCCTTGGTGTTCTACAACTAGTAGTATATCAGATGACCAACTGATACAACATCTAGTTAATCCAACTATACATGAAATACAAGCATATATACTCCATGGACGGAATAATGGTACGATATGGGAGCCATTGTTGCCAGTTTCTACCATCTCTTCATCTTCTACATCCAGTCATCATGAAGAGATTAATGAAAAATATAAACAGGCAACATTACAATTACTACAGGAGGAGATTAAATTCCAAATGAGACGAACATTCAAACAGTTGATTCATGGTGGCGGAAGGAGTAGTAGTAAGGGTGAGAGCCTTTCACTTGATAAACTGTACGATACATTGAGATGTGAAGAGGAGGGTATGACAACTGATGATCATCGTACTACTGATGATAGCAAGAAGAAGAAGAAGAAGAAGAAATCAAAAAAGAAGAGGAAGGACAAAGAAGATACCAACAATAACAAGGAAGAATATATACTCCAAACAATATACAAATCAATATCATTTACAAAGTTGACAAACAAATTACATAAAAAGTTCATGTACTTGGCAGAGGATAGTTATAACACCAACTTTCTAAATGAATTGAGTAAATGTTGTAATCGATTATTGATGGAGGAACAGAGTAATAATGGAGGAGGAGGTATAAGCAGTAAGAAGAAGAAGAAGCGTAAACGGAAGTCGAGTAGTAGTAGTATGCCAAAGATTACACTTGTGGAGAATGATAATAGTACAAGTGGTAGCATTAGGAAGACCAATAATCAACAACAGCAGCAGCAACAGCAATTAATGGTATTATTCCAAGGCATATCACTACGAATCAATCAAGTACACAAGGATAAGCTGTATTCCATGTATCAACATACATTATCAACCTTACTTCCTGGGGCAACAAACAACAACATGATTGATGAATATCTACAACAATTTCCCAAGTTACTATTTACCATACTATTACGATATGATGCATTAGAGGGAGCAGGATTACAATCGGCTATACCATCATCAGTCTTTGATTATCTTAATAATAGATTTGGGTGCAACTTTGAATGCTTTGCTAGTCCATTCAATTGTTGGTTGGAAGAACAACAAGAAGAAGAATCCGTATCCTCCAATGGCAGTAGTAGTAGTAGTATGGTACGAGGAGGGAACTTTGGTAGTGTATTTGCAGATACCGATGCCTTATTTGGTTCAAGAGGGAGTTTCTTTGGTATGGACTTTGTAAAGATGACAGTCGGTGAGGATGGAGGATGTTTCCAAGCTAATCCACCTTTTGCATCGGAGTTTATTCAACGTATGTGTAATTATATGCATCTTTTCTTGGGTGATGACGAAGATAACTATAATGATGACGAAGATAATGATGACGGCGATGGCAGCAAGAAGAAGACAGTACCATTAATGTTTGTCATATTTGTACCGTCATGGTCAGAAAGTGCTGGTTGGAAGACACTCTCCTCATCGCCTCATCTAACAAAGCACATCCTACTAAGTCAGAAGGATGATGTACATTACTATTCAGAGGGTACACAACATCGTCGTACATTAGATAATGGTGGTTCATATCGTATAGCCTCATTTGATACAAGTGTCTTCTTTCTTCAGAATAAAGCGGCTAAGAAGAAGTGGCCCTTATTGGAAGAAGATGATAGTGATGACGAGACTAGGCTCAAAGCTGCCTTTGCCATGAATACGAAGGATGAGGAGAAGAAGGCGGTGCTGAAGAAGAAGAAGACGAGCCCAAAGTCTAGTGTGAAAAGTAAAGAGTCGGTGGAGAAACAACAACCGCATGATAGTGCATCAGCCATGGTATCAGACAAACAAAAGAAGAGAAAGAAGAAGCAGAAGGTAGATCATAAAGGTTCATCAAAGAAGAAGCGGCTTATATCAGGCGGTAATGACGAGATGTCTATTCTTCAGTCTATGGGTATATTAGATGACAGTGTTGTATCGAAAGTTGAGAAGACGGGGAGCAGCGGTAAGAAGAAGAAAAGAAGACATAAACGATAAGCCTAGATAAATAGTTGATCGACTCTGGAGAGTATTATGAGGCAGCTGTAAATATAAAGTTATTGCTTCTGTTCAACTATTTGTATGGTTGTTCAACTTCCTCTAGCCTTTGCTCTTCGCATCGCAGCCTCTCTAGCATATGCCTCATAATCAAACTCTTCTTCCTCGTCTTCAGATGATGAGTCGGATGGTGGAGGAGGAAGAGGTGCTTTTCTTTTCCTTTCATTTGTTGACGAATGTACTGGTGCTTTCTTCTGAATCACTTGTACTTCATCATCGTCATCACTAGAGGAGGTATCCTTGGTACGAGAAGCAGCTGCTCTTTTTGCCAGTAGCTTCCGTTTCATTTCATCGAAACCCTCATCCTCATCACTCGAACTATCATACACATTCCTCTTCTTTTTGTTGGAAGCCGCTGCCGCCATTGATGCCTTCTTCTTTTGTTCCTTCTTCTTGACAGCTGCCGCCGCAGATGATAACTTGGCTCTTTTACCATTTGCACGTTGTAATGTCTCCTCTGATTCCTTGACACCCTCGTAATCTGAGTCGGAAGTATCTTGTGTTCGTCTTATTTGCTGTTGGTAGTTGAGCTGCTGTGGTTTTGCATTTGCAATCTTATCACTAGGCTTTAATCCAGTCTTCTTCTCCCCCTTTTCACTACTCTCTACCAATACCAAACACTCGTCATAGGGAGAGCCAAGTGTTTTAATACGAATACTAACGCCCTTGACACTACCAAAGTCAACATTCCTTGTTGAATCTCTAACCTTAGCAAAAGCTTGTTTTGGATTAGGATGACGTGTATTGGGTCTCTTTCTGTAGAGTGATAGATGATCACATGGTCTTTTGCCTCCCGATAAGGGCAAGCCAGTAATTCTAGACAATAGAGACTTCAGACATTGAATACTCTGCTTGTCTAGTTGTAAATAACATCCAGCATCCCATGTGCACCATCTGAGGAAACTAATCTCTATGCTATCAAACTGACCAGAAAATGATAAACCACGAACCTGGTCACTCGTCAAGTTTCCATCATACATTGTGATATGACGTGTACCATCCATTTGTAGACAATGTTGAATATCCGCATGGCATGCCTCTTTACACTTGGCTAATCCTTGCTCAAACTTAGAGCCGTGCTCTTCATGAATGGCCATATAAATGATATACCTCTGGGCCTTGTTTGAATTGACGAGTGGTGGGGATCTTGTTGGTTTGATTGGCATAATATCCTTTTTGATTAAAGGCATATCTTGTGTTCGTCTTGTATGCTGTTGGTTATTGTTGAGATGCGAGAGTTTTGCCTTGGATACAGGCTTCTTCTCTTCATTGCCCTCACCTCGCCTCTTTGCCTCCGACAAAGGTTGAGGCTTCACTGTAACCTCGACGATGATACCAAAGTGATCCGATAAGTAATCACCCTCAACTTCCACGGGCGTGTTCCCAATCAAATCAAATCTAGTAACAGATACTTCATTTCCTTTGACAAAGCAGCGATCATATCTAGCACGATTCCGAAATCCATTCTCGTGGTAAGGATTAACAAAGACATTCCAGGAGGACTTTGACTCATTGTTTGATCCCATTACCTTCCATGCATCGTCACCAGCTATACCCTCGATCTTGTCATCTTCGGCAACACGCATATTCATATCTCCGATGGTTATAACATTGTCACATTTCCTTGAGAGACTACCGACTAATGATCTGATAGATTCTTCTCTGGATGCAGCTCCACTATTGTGAGGGGCGAGATGACTTGATGATATAGCAATGTTTGTTTTGTTTGGAAGGGTAATGATTGTTGTAACTGATGGTAATTGATTATATGAATCCAAGAGTCGAGGAGGTGTACTCATTGAATCTCCTTCTTGTAGGAAATCCTTACGTATAAGCAAGTCAACCGTTCCACAATGACTTGTAGCACTTCCAACAGACTTATATCCATAAGAACCGAAGGTCTTTGTACCCCAATACGCATCAGGTGTCTCCTGTAAAGCAACCACATCCGGAAGATATGTTGAATGGTTGAAACACTCGTCAAGGATTAGACTAGATGATTCTCTCATCCGTTGGAGAGGATTGGGTGCTCTTGCTGATATTGGAGACTCATATGGCACCTCAGATACATTCCATGATACTATTGTGATGGGTATACTTGAATCACTAGAGGTAGAATGATCACGAAATGTCAGCTTGCCATTTGGTTTGGTTTCTGTTTTGGCCTCTGGTTTCTTATCATCATCGTCATCATCCAATGAAGTACTTGTTTTCGAAGTCTTAGCCTTCTTCTTCTTTGTCCTTCTCTTGGGAAACTTGACCTTTAAATCATCTAATGTTTGGAGAAATACTCTTTTATTCCTCTCATTGACATCCAGGAGGGTCAACCGCACTGAAACATTTAGAGTTGTACTTGTAGTTCTGATCAAAGTTACATTGTCAAGTCTCATTCGATTCGTATCCAAGTGAGGAGATAGGAAGACGTTCACACTTTTTTTGATGTATCCAACAACACCTCCATGTCCATTCTTACATACAATTGCCTTATCATCAACTGGATTCGTAGGCTCTCGTTCCAGAGTGAGTCTATCTAATGCTACCAAGTTATCCTCATGATGTTGTACTCCGACGATGATGAGTTTCAGCCCTGTGCATATAGTTTGATCTTCATTCAGTGTCGGGTGATCAGGTGTGGATCCACTAGATTCAACCATGCAATGCGGGAAACACCGTGGACACCCTGTCGAATTAGTACATATTTCATGTGCAGTTATTAGTGTAGTACAATCCAAATCCTTGGATCCACCACAATCATATGTCGTGGTGCGCATCTTCTTATTAGAATATATCCCAAGATGTGTAAATGCATCTAATTTGAATCTCATCGGTTGTAGTGAATTCTCACCAATCTTAACATCCCTCAATAATGACTGCCGGACACGTAATACTTCAGCCTTATCTGTAAAGTCTGGACAATAGATACATATTATATACGATTCTTTCTTTCCATCCGGTACGCCGCCACCGCCAGGTCCACCGCCTAAACCATCACTAATCTTGGTAGTGCATCCTAACTTGGATTGTAATGTCGCGTTACGTATACGTGGCCAATATTTTTGGACATTTGATGGGTTTATATCAATTAACCACTATCCGATTCAAATGGTGACGAGCATATATCCAAGAAGAGAGGAAGAGGTACAGAAGTTGATATATTATTAGCGGGAATGTTCAACCATACATATTATATCATAAACTCCAAATTTGGACGAAGAAGAGCGTCTATATTCACATACTTCTGCTTACCTTGCCAGTTAATACATTATGCTTCCGTGCAAGGTTTACTAACTGTTCATGTATATAATTCGAACCTAAGCATTATACCAAGAAGGGAGGGGGGTTAGTTGTTTAGTAAAGTGAAAGTACATATCATATGCACAACACAGCCCTTACCTGATAGTGAACTACTAAATTCAACCAATAACCGATCAGTATCCTCTTTCGTATCACCTCTACTACTAGTAGTAGTAGGATTCTTTACCCATATCCAACCACCATCATTGTGTACATGCTTATTTGTATCGATGAGATTATTATTGATTACTTGAACTTGTCCGTCTAAGGGTACGTTGCTACTTGCACTTGATCTGTTACTCGTGCTGCTCATCTGATTGATTGATCTACCATCTAATTGTGAGTTTAATGAAGAAGAGGTACCGTTCATAGACTGCTGTTGGTTAGTAGTAGAAACATTGTTCTGTTGTGAGAGGAGATAACGTTTGTGCTTCTCGGCACGTATATCAGCTAATGACATACTACTGCTACTATTGTTTGATGTTGACGTAGTAGATTGTTTATTGTCCACTGTTTTCTCGTTGACATTGCTATTCTTATCTGCTGCAATCTTATCATCACCACTGCTGCTTACTTTACTATTAGCAACACTACTACTTTCAGCTAGTGAACTTTGATGACCATTCATTGCACCACTGCTACTGTCTCCAGTACCACTGAGTATAAATGAAATTGCATTCTCTAAATTATCATTCGATGATTGCAATGCTTGTATACATTGATCCTTATTAAATCCCATTGACATTAATGTGGCTATCTTATCATCTTGATTCTTGTTAGATGAGTTGTTATTGTTGTTGCTGTTGTGATTTGAAGAAGCATTGTTAGTTTGCTTGCTTGATGCAGCAGCCGTGGTGTTATTGGTACCGATAAACTCTACCTCTTCATCTGATGAATCATCATTCTTGGTATTTGTATTCTCGTTTGTTTGTTGTTGCATTGAAAGAGCAAGTGCAGCTTGTAATTCATCTTCATCATCTGATGACTCTATTGTGATCATTTTCTGTAACTCGTAGTGCCGTAAATCAAACCAAAACAATACCAAAACTGAAAAGATTCTTTATTTACAACAATGTGATATCTATATATAAGGTTGTCTTGATTTGATATCTAGCCTAACCCTATTAATAGAAGTTGGTGATAAAAAAAATATTGTATCAACTTTTCTTTCACTTTTTTGTCTTGTTGCAACTATTTAGACAGTAATGAGAGTACGTATGGATTTAATACTTCGTCTAGTAGCTAATGGTGGTAATGATATGATATCGGAGTGTATAAGCGGCGAGGTATAGAGAGTTAGCGGCCGCCGACCTTTGCAAAGTTGTTAGTTGTTTCAGCTTTTAAAATGACATTCCACATGTAAGCATCTTATCTATCAGAGCAAAACCAAATTCATCACAAATCTCAAATCTCGTCATCCATGGCCATTGAGTACCTAATTGCATAGTGGTACTAGCTTCCGTCGTCGATATCCGATATACCATATAATAAACTATTGCAATATCCGTATAATCTCTTAGATCATAAGGTATAAATCTTCGACGTACCGCCGCCGCCATATACTACAATAACAACAACAATAGCAACAGACAGAAGATGCAGCTAATAGCAACAATACCCGAAAAGTCAAATCTAACATGTCAATTAAACAATACTCCTAGCGGTGGCGGTGATATTAATATTGATGGAAAGTTGGAAGGTGATACACATTTATCAACAAATGGTGGGAATATTACAGTGTCAAAGTTACGTGGACATCATGTCACATTGACTACAACTTCTTCATTAGATCATGATGATATAAACAATATACAATCATCAGCGGATAGTAGTTCGGTTAGCAGTTTGGGCAGTAGCAATAGTGATAATGGAGGTATAATTCATGTAAAGAAGGCAATAGAAGCAAAGTCTGTACATATTACAACATACAATAGAGTACGTGCACAAATGTTAAATGGATCGAATGTTACCATTAATGTTAGAAGACCAAGTAGTAATGTAGATCATGGGCCGTCATCCACCTCTAACAGTTCTGCTGATTCCAAGAAAAGTAGTTCATTAATTGGAAGTAGTTTTACAAAGTTAGATGAAGATGATGAAGGAGCATTGATTGATGTAGGATCATTGTATATATCAAGTAGTGCTGCTGAATCATCTAATAATAATGAAGCTCATTTGTTAGTAGAGGATTTCAATGGAAGAGCTTCGGATGAGGGATTGGTCCGTGTTAAGAGTTGTCATGGCCATGTTACAGTTCATGCAAAGAAGACTGGTACTACTTCAGACGACGACCAACAGCTCACTCGTCATCAAAATCAATCATCTCCATTAGTTGATATTGGAGGAGTTAATGGCAGTTGTGATATTACATTAGAGGCTTCATCATCATCGTCCAATGATACTGCCAATATTGCAAACAACAACACATTAGTTACTGGAACACGGGTACACTTTGATGCCATGACACCTGATTCAATAAGTACAGTTGCATCTCGTGGCAGTGGTAATCATTCAACAAGTATAACAATGGATCGAAAGTTGGAAGCAGAAGTGCGTATGCTGACCATGGCCAAGTCTGCTTTGCCAATTGACTTTGATGTATATTCATTAACAAGTGATGATGTAGAGGAAATACAATCAACTTTAAAGGGTGTTAGTGATGCAGTATTATCCAAACAGCAGGACACACTCCTTGAAAATACGGGTCAAGCTATATCAATAGAAACGGATGCTTACCAAAGTGATGATCAACAACAACAGACGACACACGAGGGTATAGAATATAAACAGGGTACAATGTCAAATCGTAGTGGTGAACCAGATAGTCGATTTGATGTACGATCACAATCTTCTTCTTCTCGTGGTAAGATTAATATCGATGGAGCTGCATCTCAAGCCTTGAATAGCTTTAAGAAGCAATCATCGTCGTCATCAAACGATGAAAGGCTAGACTCCTCCTCATTGGATACTACTTTACCTCTACTAGCAGTGGCTACAGATGGTACAATTAAACTTGAAACATTAAGTTGGTTTGGTAGTATTGCAAGACGATATGGTATGGATGAGTCTGAGAAGAATGATAGAAACATTGGTCGTCAGGCAAGTCGGAAACCGCGACTTGGATAGGTCTAAAAAGTTAAAAGTATCCATCTTGATGGCCGCTAGCACTATTCTAAGCACATTAGCCTCTACTATAGTACTCTGATGGTACGTGTAGCATATTACCTGGTCGAGTTCTTAGCATAGCCGAGACGTTACCACAAACCATGAAATCCTACTTTTCAGTCGGTATCCTAGGATAGCTGCTTGTACCTCAAACCTCAACTTACGACCTCTATACCATGATCTGACCTACATAATCCCCCGAAAGTTTGAAATGAACCTCTCATACACCTTTCATACAGCCTGGTAGATATGGAACATGCCATTCAATAGATCGAACTGTAATAAAGGTGAGGATACCTTACCTACCATTGGATAAATTTTTGTGCATATGATATGTACTTTTGGCATGTCTGTTACCTTCTATGATAATAGAGATATAATGGATGGATATATCGAGTATTTACATTTAGTCATTGTATCTGCAATCACATTCCTACTTCTTCTGGCTTGAAGACTAGCAGCCGAAGCAACCAGTCTTACCAAATCAAAGATACGCTCCTCAAACTTTCTTATTCACCTTCAATTTTGGAATATTATATTCATATGCTGGATCCAACCTTCGTCTTTCTTTATTCCAATGTGTTTGCCCAATCTTTTTATTGTCATCTTCTGTATATGATTCATTATTTACTGTCTTGGCCTTCTGACAGATCTGTTTTCCAACAATTTGCTTTGACTTATCATCATCACTAATTTGATTTGCCTTTTGAGTTAGCCACTCATGAGGAAATAGCCTTTGCATCTGAAGGCCCTGAACCACATCTCCATCTTGATCCAATACATCATCACCTATAAAGGTGTTCGAAACGAATGAACATGTGATGTTTTCTCTTGATCTACTAGCCTCAAAGCCCTCCCTCTCTTGATCTGATTCGAAGTAACCACTAGCAATACAGTAATTACTGCTGTAAAATTTCCCCTTGTGAGTATATTCAAAAGTACCAACCGTTAAAGGACAGTGCCGTAGGTCGAACACAACAATGCAATCACACAAAGGAATACCCAATGCCTTGGCTTGGCTTAGGATTGTGTCCGAATGATCAAGAAAAATTTTCAGCTGAACCATTGTGAAATTTGTCTCGACTTCCTTCATCTTTTGAGCATCCCGTTCATTTACTGGCTTTGCCATTGGCCACAACCTGCCTTGAAACATACCGATGTTATCATTCGTACACATCTTACTGCACGTCAGTTTGTGACCATTCAACCAATCTTCCTTCTGACAAGCCCTTGAACAGTACGTCATACATCCACATCCATTGCAATGCAATACCTCTGTCCTACTAAGTTGCTTGTTGCAGCGGCAGCAGAATGAGCCATTGAGATTTAGAATCGATCTAACCATATCTAATAACTCCTTGCATTTGGGATTGTTTGAGATACGTTCTGGTGTTGAGAGAGCCTCGTACCCAGCCTTTTCTTCATCATTGAATAGAGAAATCAAATCCTCATCATTTAGCGCCTCTATGAAGTTAACAGTGAAACCCTCCTCGTTGACTTTCACACCCTCGATTAAATCCAGTCTCTTCTTTTTGAGGTATGTTTCTTTAGCGGCTTCGGTTGCCAAACGCTCTCTTGCGGCAGACTCGAATGAGGAGGCACCGTCCTCTGTAGCAGCTTCTAGACTAACTAACTTCTCCTCGATACTGCCCCTCTTACTTCTTATTGCCTTAGCAGTCTTCTGATGCAATACTACATCATAAATGTTTTTGAACATGGATGCAATGTGGTTGTATAGTGATGATTTGAGACATTTGGTGCACTGGCATCGACTATCACTACCCTCTTCACATGACATGTGTGCACCAAAACTATCAATGAAGTTCAGACACATGTCAATCAATCCACAGAAGGTGGCAAAGGCAGTGCGGGTATCACATGACTTATTATCTGTTTCCTTCCAAAGCATGAACCCTGATAATCTAGCCACAACCATAGCACTGTCATAATCATGTACATGATTCATCCCCAAATCTATCATCTCCATAATCACATCTTTATCAATACCGTCAACTTCCTCCATGAGAGGCTGGAGAACGGAGATGACGTTGGAGTCGAGTGTGATCCTATTCTTCTGGTCACGTATTAGCCCGACAACAAATGATATCATACAGTTGGGATCGTAATCTTTAGACACAATCGGTGTAGTACCAATTATATCCAATAAATTCTTGTCCTTTGCAGAATTGCTTGATGCCGCGTCAGTAACTAATGTTCTAATAGCACCCTTCCCAATAGACACAACATATGCACAAACGTCAGCCCCCAGTTCCTTGACAATATCAGGGCGGTATTCTCCCCAAAAGCCACACTGGATGATCGATGCAAGTAATCCCTCATACTTTAGAAGAGTGCCCACAGTCTTCTTCTTTGTACTAGAAATGATCATATCTGATACAAGACGAATGAAAGGTATAATACTCTCTTGAAGAATAGACGATTTGTATCATCACACATGCTTTTAACTTTAACTAATGGACCGATATGCTTAGCAATTTGCAATCGTTCTAATTCAACAGCCTTTGAAAGAACTTTAATCCATAATGAAGGAGATTTCAATCTCTTACTAGGGAACACTCTAACTACATTCAATATAAGGACTTCAAATGTCTCATCTTCACACCTCTTGAGAAAGTTGAGAGTAGACGAAAGTATACCACTCTGATCTAATGAAATGTTTGGCCAACTAATACCTTGAGTTGGTACATCTTCACTTGTTAACTTTGATAATATTTCTGTTGCTTTATTATCCCCCCTCCTAAAATATAGAGCAAATAGTTCGTGATAATTAGGATGGATATATGCCTCACGTTTCGAAGTATAAACTACGAGGTTAGTGAGGAGGTCGTTGCTATTTACAGAGGCACTACCAGCACTAGTATGTTGTTCCTGTACCTCTGGTTCCTTTGCAACCTTACGCTGCTTCCCTCTCTTCTTTTTATTTGATGTTCCCATACTAAAATATAGATATATCTTATTGATTCCAGATTTGTGAACTTGACTGATTGTATTTGTTAATCTTTATCTTTGTTAATTTTGAGCACCGTAGGTTTTAAGTCTTGTGTTTATAAAAATTTGGACGGTAGAAAACTTATGCTTTGAAAGTAGTTATATGATAGTATCAGTATGACTAAGGGTTATTGTTGTATGTATTGTAGATGTTTATATATCGATATATTGGTAAGCTTAATAGTAAGGTGCATGCACCGTCAAAAAGTTGTTTTGTTGTTTTTGTAGTATATGGCGGCGGCGGTACGTCGAAGATTTATACCTTATGATCTAAGAGATTATACGGATATTGCAATAGTTTATTATATGGTATATCGGATATCGAC
>Ga0214480_100515_pt1 | contig 19400 bp, 22 predicted proteins | sample M1_20Mar14CPVII9_3_FD_165042 | JGI IMG/M metagenome (GOLD analysis project Ga0214480, IMG submission 165042) | Marine eukaryotic communities from Monterey Bay, California, United States - M1_20Mar14CPVII9sort6BwellE17 | ecosystem: Environmental > Aquatic > Marine > Unclassified | place: USA... | reverse complement strand
TGCCGACTTTCAGCCAATGTTTGGCCATCAAGTGGGGGTATAGCTGCATGTAGGTTGTTGAATAGTGGTTGTTTGGCAATGTATAGATGTATAACAAGTTGATGAACACTCCCAGCATGATTGTAAGCCCACCCATCATAATTTTACAGCCACATGTTGGCGGGTTTCATGCCTCAGATTTTGATTTCCTGCCGACTTTCAGCCAATGTTTGGCCATCAAGTGGGGGTATGCCATCATGTAGGTGCTGCAATAGTGGTTGTTTGGCATTGTATGGGTGTATAACAAGTTGGTTAACACTCTCAGCATGATTATGTAAGTCCTTCCACCATACTTTTACAGCCACTTGTTGGCATGTTTCATGCCTCAGATCAGGCAAAAATCCTGATTTTCTGCCGATGGTCAGGCAATGTTTGGCCATCAAGTGGGGGTATAGCTGCATGTAGGTTGTTGAATAGTGGTTGTTTGGCAATGTATAGATGTATAACAAGTCCATGAACACTCCCATCATGTTTATAAGCTCCTTCAGCCCACCTTTATCTCCACTTCCACTTACAGAAATTTTGCTGTGCAGTTTGTCATTTGTCAGGGTCAAAATTGAACATCTGGCTGTAAAAGTCAGGTAAATGGGCTTGAAACATGTCAGAAGTGTCCATCATTTGTTATTCACTTTAATAATGTCATTCAAGCTCTTTACTTAGATTATGTGATACCACTACTTGATTGCCAAATGCTGCCCATATCACTGTGTGTTTTGAGCGATTTTGTGACCTTTTCTTTTGTGTTTTTCTAATTGAAGTGCAGCATGCAAGGTATGTTTCTCATTAGGAATGGATTAACGGCATCATTTAGATCACGATAGAGGGTTCACCGTCAGAAAAATACCTAATATTGAATGAGACACATTTTGTTAGTAAAAAAAGCTTAGGGTGTGAAGTTTAGTGGTTGGAAGAGTGGCTTTCTTGTGATAAAGAGATAAGAAAAAGTCATTAGTCGTTGGCGTTTTGATGTTGCTACATACTTACGGTAGATGGATAGGATAGCGCTCAACTTTATTGATTGGGTATAGCAGAAGATAGCACGCAATAGGCGAAGAGGTAAGCGAGTTGTAATACCATAGTTTGGTTGAATTTGTGCTCATATGAAACTTAACACATCTTGTGCTTTTGCAATTCCTCTTCATGCGGCAACCTCTATCTAAAATCCATCCCCAATACAAAATCACAAACAATACGCTTTTGTACCTATGATGATATATAATTTAATATATACGACATAATATCGGGGATCGGTCATATTACTTAGAAAAGAGAAACTTAAATATACCATCATAGATTATCAACATGAAAAGTTATACACATCACATACTAATGTCTACCGTGCTTATATGCACAATAGTCAACTGTCTTATCGGTGTTGTGGAATCACAACAGCAGATCAAATTAACAACCGACTCTGCTAATTTTAATCTAATAATACCAGCTGAACAGGGTAATACATTTACTACCAATGAACATTTCCGTTTTGAATCAGTAATGTCAAGATTATTTCATACCAAACTATCAGAGTTTGCTAGTAGTGATGTAAATTCACGTATTATTGCAACTAATGTTAATGTAGAAAGGATGAGGAATCCAGATAAGGCAAAACCTTGGAATAAGAAGAATAAGGATGGCGAGGATGAAGTATTATACATGAAGTATGATGGAGAGGATGAGGATGAGACGAGTACAACACCTGTAGTAGCAGACCTTACATTAAATTCTGTAGTATCTACAACTTCATCGGATGTAGGTTTACATAATGCCTTGACAATTGGTGAAGTTGAAGAGGTACCCTCATTGGCATCTGTATTGAGTAAAATCGTATCTTCTTATGACATATTGAATGCATTGATTGCAGAGGATCTTATAATGGTTGATGATACGCCATCCATTACTGAATTCTCTTTTGAGGATTTTGAAGATGGAGAAATGAGAGGAGTGACTGCCACTGAAACTGAATTCGTTCAGAGGAAAGGATCAAATGGACCAATGGGTTGGGCAATCTTCCTCCTTATAGTGGCTATTCTTTCTGGCGCTTCGTATGTCTATAAGCAAGAGTATGGCCATTGGCCTTTCATGAAAGCAAGGTCTGGAGATGAGTGTGATAGCGTTCATTTCGAGGGAGACATCGATGATGATATCGAGAACGCCACAACAGCAAGTGGCGTATTGGGTTTGAAAGGCGGCCACCCTAATGCCATGGCGAATAATGAGAATGCACACCCCAATAATATGTTGGTAAGGAGGAAGAGTAGTCATCGTGGTCTTTCCTCGTCAAGTATTCAGGGAAGGAGTTTGTCTTCACCGAAGACGCAGACGAGTGGCAATTCATCTAAACATCCCGTTGGCATATTGCCGTCGTCGAAATATCCAGTCGGTGGTAACTTCTTGACTCCTCCTCAAAAGCAAAGCTCTCGCAGGCTTGAAAGGTTGACCAGTACATAGTGTGTGTTTATTCTATTTGTTTTTAGTGAAAGGAATCTGTATGAAGAGAGGCTTGTACTGTTTGTTTAAATGTGGTTGTGTTGGAAGGTAGTACAAAAGCTTAAGTTAAGAAAATATAAGTGATAAATGAAAAGCACACTACTTCTCTATCGTGAGAGGCTTAATATGACCTTTGCCAATGATATTGTTGATCAATCATATAATACAGGAGGGAGAGTTGTTATACCTGAAACCGTACCTCGGTTTATTAATAGTGAAAGGGTGAGAGCACGAGCATTCAAGTGTGAGAGAGTGTACCCGGCCCAGTCCCTGGCCGGTATCCTCATCACTCTATCACTAAGTCTTAAGTCACTTTTATTGTATGAACCACCTACAATAAATCACATTGCTCACTGCAATAATAATACCTCTGTTTCAATTCACAATGAGCTCCGACCAAGAAGAAGAACACACATCAAGTGGCAAGGATGAACAGCAGCCACTGATATCGTCATTTGAACCATCTTCCGTCCTTCCTATCAATGGAAACTCGGTTCATCCACAAAAAGATCGATCTACTACAAATCATGCACTGGAAGCACTATTGAATCAATCATTACGTCCTACTCCAAGTGATGTCTACGGATATGGACCAATGCTATTATCTGATATTCCGAAGAATATTAGGGAGAATAAGGATCGTGGTGTTGTGCTTGGTAAGTTTTTACTGCAATCATATCATGTGTCATTGTTTACATTTTTTTGACGGTGCACCTCAACTTATTATATCATATACCCAGGTATTGATGAGGCAGGAAGAGGTCCCGTACTAGGACCGATGACATATGGCTGCGCATTTTGGCTAGACGGATCTGACAACATTCCCAAAGACTTCAATGATTCAAAGCAGCTTAAAGCAGAAAAGAGAGCTCAATTATTTAAGGAGATGCAATCATCAAATACTATTGGCTTTGTATTAAGAATCTTACATGCTTCTGAGATTAGTAGGTCAATGTTGAGAAAAGTACCATACAATTTGAATGCAATGTCTCATGATGCTGCTATTGATATGATACGTTGTGTATTAGATGCCGGAGTAAAAGTTGATACATGGTATGTAATTTTATTTGTATTATTTTGCATGTGTAAATCAAATTATGTACTCATATGTAATGAAATAGATATCATTGTATTATTATGATGTACTCATATTGTTTATTTTTGCCACTGTAATCTCTTTAGCTACATTGATACAGTTGGTATTGCAGATATGTACAGGAAGAAACTTGAACGTGTATTTGTAGGTAAGGGTATTACATTCATTGTTGAAAAGAAGGCTGATGACAAATATGCTCCTTGTTCAGCTGCTTCGATTGTGGCAAAAGAGTCTCGTGATACAATAATTGCAAATTGGAAGTACACAGAAGAACCGAATTATCAACCAAAGAATGGGAATGTATTCGGTAGTGGATATCCTTCAGATCCTAAGTGCAAGACTTGGCTTGGGAGTAATTGTAATGTCGATGTACCCTTTGGCTATCCTGACTTTGTTAGATTCTCTTGGGCACCTTCTAAGAATGCATTGAAAGATCACGGAGAAAACAGTGGGCCTATGATCAAATGGGAAGCAGATGAGGATGAAGAAGATGATAGTGGTGGCAAGCAACAGAGTTTAGACTCATTCGTAGTATCAAAGAAGGCGGAAGGCAAAGGAAGAAGTGGTAATCTAGAGGAACTGATGAGAAAGAAGGCTCGACTTGGTATTTACAATGAACTAGGACTTGGCAAGGTGACAAAGTTTGTCGAGGCGGCTTACTAATACATTCTTTGGGGTGGTTGTTGTCTGGTAGCCAATATGATTGTAAAATAGGTGATGTTTTGAAAGGTCATTGTTGTATTTATCGGTTTAAGATATATGGAAATAGCTTGCATGTATTCCTCTTACATATCATCAACATTCTTTCCTTCTAATTCAAAATCATCATCCATCTTCATAGTTGTTCTCCAAACATCAATTAACATTTCCTGAGCTAGGAATTCTTTAGAATCAAACGTCGCATCCGTCCCGTCAACATATGTAAATTTAACTTTTGGTGCATCAGGCTTTGAATGAATTATTGGATTGACCTTCAACTTTGGATTACTGTTTAATAAACGTTCTGAATTAACTTGTCTGAGTAGTTCTCTTGCTGATCTGGTACGCATATCAAATGCTACAAGGTGTAGGATAAAGAATATGAGTAATACATCAAGATAACCCAAAAGCTACACATAATATATAATTAGCCAAACTACAATACCATACTCACGGTTGAAATGTATATCAACAGTCCTCACATACTTAATGAGATGTGAGGACATATCCTTTGTTATTTTCAAAGGCATGTTTTATTTTTTGGTATAATATTATGTCACTGTGTCTGTAAACACCGAACAAGAGGACGATAACCTCAACAATCTAAAGATGATTGAAAATACTGATGTATACGTATACGACGACCACACAATAATATTATATGTACTAGAGAGAACCTCACCAATCAACAACACAAAAAGTTTTGATCATTATTGTAAGCGGTATCTTTTATGAGAGTTGAGTGTTGACCGAGAGTGTTGTATTGAATCATGAATCACAGATAGAGTTGATGAACTATCTTGACCATTGGTGCTCTCTAACAATATGGACGTCTACCATCAAGCATGCCGGATCATTCTCTTCCTAACCTCCCTCCTAGCATTATATAATTGCCCACATTCAAAAGTTGAAGAGTCATTCGGCATCCAAGCTACACATGACTTGTATTACTTTGGTATTACACCCTCTTGGAGATCATTCATTGATGAGAGGAGGTCATCATCATGCATATCCCAAGAAGATGGTACTACAACTAATGCTTGCTCTGCACAGATAGATGATGATATAGATGCTATTCTTCAATATGATCATTTGCAATATCCAGGAGGTGAGGATACAGAGATTTTTTTTTTTTGCAAATATGTGCATGTGATATGTTTTACTTATGTCCTTTATGTCATCTATACTTGTTGCATATTACAGTGGTGCCACGGACCTTCTTAGGAGCATTTATACTATCGTCAATAACAAGAGTAATATCAATCATCATACCTAAACAGATATACAATCTAAAATCTCATCCAATGACAGTACAATTTCTAATTAGATTGCAATTATTACTCTTTGCTTGGATGGCACATGTTCGATTGTCTAAAGCATTGGAAAGGTATTTTAAAGATAGACACATACAATCATCGTCATCATCATCATTGAAAGAACAATATACAAAGATATCAACAACACAAACATCCAAGTTCATTGCAAACTACTACCTCTTGATAACTGCATCACAATTTCATCTACCTTACTATGCAAGTCGTCTCCTACCAAATACATTTGCTACTATACTAGTTACATTATCCTACGCTGCATGGTTTAATAATAATCCACACTTTACAGCTGCATACTTGGTATTCACAACGGCAATATTTCGATGTGATATATTACTATTACTATTTACTATCGGTTTGACAATGCTCATTCGTCGTGAGTTGTCAATTAAGCATGCATTTATCATTGGAATAAGCACTGGTATATTTAGTTTAATAGTAACCGTACCGTTAGATTCATTACTTTGGGGTAGATTGATTTGGCCTGAGTTTGAGGTATGGTGGTTCAATACTGTTGATAATAGATCAAGTGAATATGGCGTGTTTCCTTTTCACTGGTACTTCTCTAGAGCATTGCCAAAGGGAATGTTATTGACCGCTCTATTAGTACCACTGGCATTTATAAGATTACCAGAGTCATCAACAACGAAGTTACAAACACAGAAACAATCAACTAGTATACAGCAAGCATCAAGACGCCTTGGAATGGTTGATCTAAATCTACTTCACTTTTTTGTTCCAGTATGCGGTTTTATACTGATATACTCTTTCCTTCCACATAAAGAGATACGGTTCATATTCCCAGCAATACCAATGTTTAATGTATGTGCAGCATATGGTATGAGTAAACTGCATCACATGGCATTCTCTGCTTCTAATCAACATGAGTCAATGAAATCAAAGAGAAGAAATTACAAGTTATTCATACTGAGAGGCATCTATCTATGTGGACTTGGAAGTATTGCATGCACTTTGTTAGGAAGTATAATATTTATGAACATTTCAAAGGAGAATTACCCTGGTGGAGTTGCACTGGAGCGTTTGAGATATCATTTGGAACAGGAGACTTCAGAAAAGTGGAACACGATACATGTTCATATAGACGTTGCATCTGCCATGACTGGAGTTTCATTATTTGGACAAAGATACATATCATATCGGTATTTGAATAGAGAAGAGGAAGTATATGAAGGACCATTTCATATAAGCAAGTCAGGCTATGAAGAAGAAAACAGTAGTAAAGGCTCAACAGAAATGGCATTGTTTACACATTTGATTACTGAACAACAATCAGTGGAGGGTTATTATGTGATTGATACTATACAAGGGCATCCTCGATTAGACATACGAAACTTTCGAATAGAGACACAGGATGCTATTTACATTCAGGAGAGAACTGGGTTGGGTACTAAACTTACACGACAATACAAATAGGGTAACATTGGTGTCGTGACACTAAGAGGCAAGAGAAACGGATGTTCATCACCTACACAAGTTGGAGTGGCTGTGAAAGACAGAACAACAGCAACAGCTAAAGTATAACACAATACAATAAACAACTTTTGAGATTATGGTTGACTATCTTAATGCTAATCTACACAATCTCCTTAGGAGTAGGTTACCGGCCTCGTACACAATGAGGTAGGATCTCTGCAGAAAGCCTATTGTTTATCATTAAGAAGATAAACACCTCTGACCTTGATTGGTCATATGAAAGATATGAAAATGCGGGGAAAATGCCTTGATGATCTGGGTAGAAGTGATTGAGGAAAATTCTTCTACCCTCTTTTCTTGATGAACACAAACTGTACATGAGAAATGTATCTTCTCTTCTCATCGAGACTTTACTGACCGTAGCCGCCATAGTCGCCCATCAACCCATATAACCAGGTCATGAACATCCCATAATAATCAGGTTTGGGTTCAGGTGTAACCTGTTAATTGAGTTCATGATAATAGAGTGTTAGTAACTCAGTGGATAATAAGGTATAAATGAAATACGATTATGTCTACTTACATTACTAGCGCAGTATTCAGGTGACTGCTGAAGAACATTATTCTACGAGGAGACAAGATTAGTTAGAATAACAAATATAGTAGAGCAATCATATACGAGCAACACACGCCTTTACTTACGAATGCAATCTGATCAGAGATGAGGTAGTTACCAGTCTCCATTGGTAGAGAGTTACAACTCATATCATACTGCCACCCAACTTTCATGACAACTGGCTTACCACCAGTTGTCACCCCATGAAATGACATTGCCATTCCATAGGGTACATTCTCTAACTGATCCACTACAGCGAAGGCACAATCAAGACCATATGAGGCGGACATATGTGAGTATACGTCGCCCACACCCCAGATTCCCACCTCGTGCCCAGTGTTGATAGGTTTTCCGTGCACATCCCATTCAACAGTCTTGATGATATGAACTTCAGCCATGGTAAATGGTTCTCCATACGCGCCTAGGTTACGAAGGGGTTCATCCTTTCCGTCGACATTGTCAATGACTTCCTCCCATGTCGATAGCCACCAATCATCTCCTTCTTCAGCAGTCTTAGGAGCACTACCATGAAGATCCAACGTCACACCACAAGCACCTCCCTTGATACCAGAATTACCTTTAAGACCCAATTTACATTTGCCAAATGACATGGGTTGTTCAAAAGCAAACATCAAATCAACTCCGGTGGCAGAGCATGTACAAATATCGGTTGAAATTGGCATTGTTATGTGATGTTGTGGTGTAGTAGTATAGTAGTTAGTTGTGGAAGTCGATGAAGACAATCGAGTTGCAAATTTATGAGTAGGTTTTATTGCAATAAAGCACTCAACGCATATTGACGAGAGCACGTAGTCAGTGCGTCAGAGGCTAACGCATTCGAATTGAGAGAGCACGTCATCTGACTGCTGATAGTTGTATGTCTTTAACGCATTCACGATGTGGGGTGGCTCGAAAGTCTATTTTTAGACAAAGAAACTAAGACTTACCGAAGAAAGGTATCCTTTTCCATGTGCTCGGGCCATAGTTAGGGCAACAGTACAGATCACGTACCTGAGCATGATCTTTTTATGTTGTTTTATTCTGCGTTTTGGATCCTAAAAGAGAGACACCACCACAATAAGAAAGAGATTAATGTGCTCAAAAGGTTGCATTTAAGTACTAGATCCTTACTGCTTCCTTATTATTATCTACATATATCTTTTAAGGGGTAACACCGCCGCCTCCCAATAGAGAACCATGTAATACAGCATTCTCGGCTAGATATGTGGCAATACCAGCAAAGTATCCAATCGCTGCACCAATCGATACCTTCTTGGCATACCAAAGGAAGTCTACCTTCTCTAATCCCATCAATGCTACACCACTAGCTGATCCAATCACTAATATCGATCCTCCAGTTCCAGCACAAAGAGCAATTAGCTGCCACAACTTATCATCTGTACCATAATCGGCCAAATCATACATTCCCATCGTCGCTGCCACCAGTGGAACATTATCAATAAGAGCAGATGCAATTCCTATAACAGTAGCAATGATATCCTGACTTGGCAAGTTATCATTAAGGAAGATGGCAAGATCTTTCAACAAGCCAGACTTGTCCAAGACTCCAATGGACATGAGAATTCCAAGGAAGAAGAGAATGCCCGATGTATCAAGCTTGGAAAGTGCTGCTGGAACTTTCAATTCCTCATCTTCCTCACCCATGTGAATGATATCAGTTAATGTCCAAATAGCACCAAGCCCAGTAAGCTGTAGAAGATTAGTAAATGTTAGTTATTCATAGAACATGTCAATGCTCAGTGTACATATACAAGTTAAACTCACCATGGCAAGGTAAGGTGGTAAGCCAGTAAGCTCTGCAAAGATTGGTACTGAAAGCAAACATGCAATACCTGACCAAAATACAATAGTACCCCTTGTTGACAACTCCGACGGAGGGGGAAGTGACGACTCTGACAATGATGTATCCTCCTCTACCTGATTTACAAGGAAGAAGAGTGATGCCACAAGACATACAATCGATGGTAGGAATAATTCCGTGACAGTTGGGATTGTTGATAATTGATTATTAATCCAAAGCATCGTTGTGGTAACATCACCAATGGGTGTCCAAACACCTCCTGCATTCGCGGCAACTACAACCATTGCACCAAATAATCGTCTATCGTCATCATTCGGGATTAGCTTTCGTAGTAGAGATACCATGACGATTGTTACTGTGAGGTTATTCAAAATTGCTGATAGGAAGAAGGTTAAGAATCCAATAACCCAGAACAATCCCTTCTTTGATTTGGTTGTAATCAAGTTGGTAACTACTTTGAAACCCTGATGGGCATCCACAACTTCAACAATAGCACTTGCAGCCAGGAGGAAGAAACATATATCAGACACTTCTGCCAATTGATCCTTCAATTGGTCTAATACAGTATCACTAGCAATACCCGACGATCCACCATAAAAGTCGGCATATGTTACCCAAAGACCAGTTGACATTAGTAATGCCACCGCGGCCTTGTTGAATTCAAATACCTCCTCGAATATAATACCTATGTAGCCGAGTACGAAGATACCAATCATGGCTAATTCCGAATGAGAGTGAAGCCATGCACTTTGTGATGCGAATAATGCCACACTCCCAGCACTAATGATAGCTGTTACTGCACGGATGATATCCTTCTTGGCTGTTTCTTCATTTCGTGCTAATGAATTTGCTTTGGACTGGAAAGAGTTGTGTAGAGGAATTGAATGTTAGAGATGAACATTCAAAGTCAAAATGACATAAGATGTGTTCAAATAAATACACACATACAACATCTACACACCTTCAACTCCTCACGCATCTGTTCAATAGGCTTATCAGCCAACCCAGGAAATTTCTGTGACAACTTATCAAAACTTAAACGTTCATCAACCTGTATTACCCTCAACACATCCTGCATACTAATAACACCCATTACATTGGACTCATTTAGATAACTAAAGTTTGGACCACATTTATCAACTAAGAGTGTATGTCGGACATTATTCGTTGTCATAATTGCTACAGCCTGTGAGGCAGTATTACCCTCCTCAACACAAATAAAGTTAGATGATGGCGTGATAAAGTTAGATATGGGTGCTGCCATGAATGATGCCGATTCCTCTTCACTTGATGTTGCGGACCGTTCGGTAGCTAATCGGATATAATCAGCATCGGTGAATATACCAACTAATACTTCATCATTATCATATACTAATGCAACATCTCCCTTAATATCACCAGAACTTAATCCTTCCATAACTGTAATGACTGAATCGGTTGACTTTGCTTTGTAATATCCTAATCCGCCACGTGATTTTAAGATCCGTCCTACGGGGGATGAAAAACCATAGCCTTCGGGTGTTAAATTTGATGGTGGATTTGTAGATAATACTGCTAAATCTTCACCTAGATTCATGTTTATTTGAGTTGTTGTAGTAGTTGATATAGTTTTGGGTGATGATGATATAAATGACGAAGTGCGTGCACCATGTTTGAGAGATGACTTTTGAGATGGAGCTGGTGCAAATCCCAGTACATTGTTATTCGTCGATGCCAAAGCGGCGGCTGCGGATAGAAGGGTAGCTACTTTCGGTATCATTATGTATTAATTGTTAATAGGCGCTATAATAGTTGCAATGATGATATTATGGTAATGTTTGTGGTCGGAGAGTTGGCTTTTTAATTTTTATGTTCAGCTAAAATTTGACTTACATTTGATACCGCATCTTTTTGCGATTAGGTGTTTACCTGTATCTTTGATTGAGACTCACTGTATTTGCAGTATTATATCCAAATTGATATAGGCCTAAACCTAATAACATTACAGAGAACCATGGTTGGGGACATTACTGATGGTGGTGGGCCCTGACATCTATGACGTTTTTCCACTCCGTTTTGCTAAAATCGATGTCATCCTTACTTCTTTTGCACCCAAACTCCAACGCCGTAGCTTATAATATACCCAGTACATATCTCCTAAAACATTAGCATAGTACACCATTGTCTATCTAAATCATCTACGCCGGTATCATACTAGCAGCAGTCTACAGAAACATATAATCAATAACAACAATAATATAAAAATGAAATTTGCAACTCCAATCCTAGTAACTCTTGGCATCTCTACAACCAATGCCTTTTCCACAACACTCCGACCAACAACATCGACAAGTATCTCAACAACAACTGCATTAAACGCCGAGAAGAAACGAGTAGTAGTAACAGGTCTAGGTGTAATCTCCGGCTGCGGTATAGGACACAAAGATTTCTTCCAAAATGTATCAGATGGTAAATCATCACTCGATGTAGTAACTCGCTTCGATCCTACACATTATCCATGTAAAATTGGTTCCGAGGTACCAGATTCCATGTTCGATCCGAAAGATCATTTCGTTAATCCTAAGAATGCCAAGAGTAATGATAGATTTACACACTTTGCAGTAGCAGCGGCAAGATTGGCATTGAAGGATGCTAAATTGGGTGATACACCTGAAACATTGGAGAATGCTGAGAAGTGTGGTGTATTTGTTGGTAGTGCTTTCGGGGGTATTGAAACTTTTGAAAAGGAAGTTTTGAAGTTGCATAAGAAACCGGAACGTCCCAAGGTAAGATATGTATTGAAAGATTTAAACTATTTAATAACATTTTGAAATGTGTTTGTTGGTTTGGTTTGGGATTGCATATGGAGGACGAACAGTTATTATCAATCGTATGTTACTGAGTTGATAGTATTTGGTACATTGCATGGTTTCCTTATCTTCAGATTTGGGGTTTGTTTTGCATTGCACTTACTATGAACACATCTTATGCTCATCTTCCTTCTTTTATCTTTCCAAAAAGGTATCTCCATTTACTATTCCTGCTCTCCTGGGTAACACTGCATCAGGTGTTATTGGTATTGAATGTGGATGTAAGGGACCAAACTACGGTGTCACTTCAGCATGTGCATCAGCATCACACGCAATTGGGGAAGCATTCGGTATGATTGCTGATGGATTTGCTGATCAAATGATCGCCGGCGGTACCGAGGCAACTATCACTCCATTAAGTTATGCAGGATTTAGTAGTATGAAGGCTATGAATACGAATTATAATGACAATCCAAAGGCTGGATCACGTCCATTTGATGCTGATCGAGGAGGCTTTGTTATGGGTGAAGGAGCTGGTGTTGTCGTACTTGAATCACTCGACAGTGCTTTGGCACGAGGAGCACCCATATACTGTGAAATGATTGGATATGGCGCTACATGTGATGCTCATCATATCACAACACCTGCACCAGAAGGACGTGGACTAGCCGCTGCAATGGAAATGGCAATTGAACAAGCTGGTATCGACAAAACTGATATTAATTATGTCAATGCTCATGGAACATCTACAGCATACAATGACAAATTCGAGACAATGGCATTCAAATCTGTATTTGGCGAACATGCTACTAAGAAGGATGGCAAGTTTGTGGTGTCAAGTACCAAGGGTGTTACAGGACATACACTGGGCGCCGCAGGGGGTTTGGAAGCTATTGTGGCCGCAAGAGCAATCCAAGATGGAGTAGTACCACCAACGATTAATTATGAAACTCCCGATCCAGAATGCGATTTGGATTATGTTCCAAATGAAAAGAGAGAAATGAATGTGGAAGCTGCCATGAGTACCAATCTTGGATTTGGAGGACACAATGCAGTTGTTCTTTTCAAAAAGTATGCTGAGTAGATAGGCAAAAGGAATATGCTAGCCAAACGCTACTTACACGGCTTAGATAGTGAACAATTTATCTTTATGTAAACAATACAGTCTCAGGCAACGATCAATCTACTCATCCTTGTGTAACAGCATCCAGGTTATCATTATGCTTGGTATGAAACTCCCAAAATTGGTATACTTGCTCTCCTCACCCCCATTACATGCGCACAATAGATACAGTGCATCTTTTTGTCACACCCACTCATATTGCACGGCCTAATGTCGGGCATACAGTTTCCACAGTAAGTCTTCCCAACATGACAGGCGCATAAATCAGATGGTTTTGGGGCACATTCTAAGCAGACGTCCGCTTCACATCCATCACAAGTTTTCATACTTTTACACCCATCACAAAACATATTGTCGCAATCACCGCAATGTTTGAATACTTCACATCCGGTGCAATATTCTTTTTCGCATCGACCACAGCATTTCAGTGGCCCATCTCCATCATCGCCACAATTATAGCAAAAGTGGTCCATACATTTGTGGCAGCAGTAGCTTTGTGTACCATAGTGTTGCCAGTTCCAGTCGTTTTCTTCTCCATGACAAACCATATCATACCTTCCTTCAACCAAACGATTACATTCTGAACATTTCGGCTCTCGACTTTTCAAGAGTTGATTATATTTGGTAAGAAACCGAGTAAGCTGAGTGGTTTTTGTTTCACGCCACTTCTTAGGAAATACAATCATCTTCAATGAGTTACCATTCGTAGAAATGATGCTCTCAAGGATGGGGATTACATCTGCTTCCAATATCATGGGTTCAGGGTTCAATTCAGGTGATTCGAATTGTTTGGCAAGGCTCAAATCTATATGTTCAATAATGGTAGAACCGCTCAATACTCGTAATCCATGTCCAATAATACTAACACATCCTGTTAGTTTCAACTTTTTGAGCACATCTTGCGGTTGCGTACTGATGCATTTCAATACTGCATGTAAATCATCGTCCGATAATTTATGTGCCAATGTCTTCTCAATATCTTCAAAATCTAGTTCTTTCCAATCTTCTGACTGTAGAATAGAAGCTATAGTTTGTTGTTGCTCACTACGTATATCAGTACTAAAATCTTTTGTCCAAGATTCAGATGTTGACGTCATAGCCAGAGCAAAAAGAGCTCTCGATGGTTTTGCTAAGTATGAAGCAACATGAGAAAGTATACCATCAGGTAAATTAGATATACGAAGGCTTTGTTCAGCTGTCCGCTGCCGTTTATTACTGCTGAACACCATCATTAATTCGATACATCTCTCAAAAAAAAGTTCGTACAGCTTTTCGTGACGCTCGAACAACAGAAAATAGGATACCGGCCTCTAGAGATTTGTCTGATATGCTATGGTTGTTCTTTTCAAAAAGTATGCTGAGTAGATAGGCAAAAGGAATATGCTAGCCAAAACGCTACAAGGCTTATTTAGATAGTAAACAATTTATGTTTAGTAAACAAACAATACAGAGTCTTAGACATCGATCAATCTACTCATTGTGTAACAGCATCCAGGATGCTATTATAGAATAACCATAACCCTGACCACTCATTTTCTGGATCGCATAGAGCACAATTGAACCATAGCTAGCGACTTCAGACTTATTTGTAATCCTTATATCTAAAACAAATAATTACTCTACTCTTACTTTTGATGTGCAATCACCAATCCATAGGTACACTTCTTCACTTAAAACGTTCGTGTACTTCCTATCTAAACATACTAGTTACTCATACTTTCTCTCTCACACCACTTACACCATTAAAGACAAGGCATATCCAACAATAATGGCTCCTACAATACCAACATGTGAGCTGATAGTTGCCGAAGAGGTTTCTTCAGCCGCTGGGGGAGGTGGGAATTTAGATTCTGGAAAGTCTGTCGGAGCCGGCGTTGCGTCATCATCAGGTGCTTCGGTTGGAGCTGGCGTTTCATCATCAGTTTCCCATGTAATTGAGGGTTCAGAAGGATCAGAAGCGGGGGCAGGATTTGGCTCAGTATTAGCTGAGTTTCCAGTAGGGGCCCAAGTCAAAACAGGTTTCTCCTCCTCAATCTCATCTTGCCAACCAGGTTCACATCTGGAGGCACAGAACGGACCTTTATCTGCTCGAGTTGGATCATCTTTGAATGTACAGCCCGAGTTTACAAACATATCATCAACCCTGTTGTATGAGAATGAAGCCTGTTCACCCCAGGCACACAAGTTCTTGTTGAAGTTAGTCGCACCGTCAAACATTTGATCAACCCTCGTCATGGATGATAATTGCCATTTATCGAGTCCTACACCCTTGAACTCTTTAGCTCCCAAAAACATCCAACGGAATGATTCAATTCCTGAAACATCCCAGCCTGAGAGGTCGGCGTCAAATACTGGTGCATCAAAGAACTAAAAGAGATATATATAGATTGTTAGACTACATGATTATATATGTATGGATACATATACTTGAGTCCACTTACCATTCCTTCCATGTAGATTCCTGAGGAAGTATCCCATTTTTCTACACCTACGCCTTTGAATGATCGAGAGTAGGAAAACATCTAGCATTGTGACATATAAGAAAGATACGTGAGCATAGTACATGAGAATTTACGACTTGCAACTCAACCATTCCACGACATATTGCCATACCTCCCAAAAGTTAGTCACTTTAGACATATCCCAGCCCGAAAGGTCTGCATCGAACTGATATCCATTGTTAGATCCTGGCTCATCACCATAAAACATCCACTGTGAAATTTCTAAAGAATCAGTCTTCCAGTTTTCAAGTCCCTTGCCTTCGAACTTGTATGCCCCATTGAACATTCCGTACATTGTGGTAACCTTTGATACATCTACAGAAAAGAAGACGAATAATGCATTTAGAGATATTGCAAAAGAAGAGAAGGAAAGTAACTAACAACACAACAACATATTATATTACTCACCCCAATTCCCCAAATTGCCATTGAAGGTTTTTGCATAACTGAATGTCTCATACATGTCAATTACTGGAAGATGCGCGTTTCACGGTTTATGAAGATAAAGAGAGATGATAGTAACTTCTGTTAGTATATGTAGTTTGTAAAGGCAATCAAGACAATGGCGAATGAAGTTCACATGGAGTAGTCAAATCACCGGTACTTCACATGACACGTATGAATGCACACGATACTTTCCAGATGATGTATCCCATGAATTGATATCCTCATTAAAGTCTATTTTGTCAACGAATAGGAAGTGTATATCGGTAACATCCTTCACACACCTGTTGTTATTTGAGAAGTAAAAATAGGTATGAGTGAACATTCTAAAAACATATCATATACACACATAGAATTACTACAAATTATAGACACAACATACCATGTACCGATAGGCCAACCATATTTAACTTTCACAGCATTACAATCAGCCTCATTGGCATCATTCTCAAGTTCAGTACCTCCATGTAAATCATCTGAGAAGTGACCTTTACCACCTTCCCAGCAGGAGTCTACGGCATACTTTAATTCTGCTCGGTCTTTGAAGCATGCACCGCCTTGAGCTGAAATGAGGTTGATAGTACTGGATGAGGTTGTTAGGAGTACGAATAGTAGATGAGATGGTAACTTAATCATTGTATGTTTTGATAGGTTGGTGCCCTCAGATAATATATCAACTGATTCAGATAATATATGTCTGCAAAGAAAAAGAAGTATGTTATGAGATTTGAGATACACTATCGATCATACATAGGATAGCAAAACACAATCCAACATGCGGCCAACCGCGGGCCATTTGATACGATATCACTTATACAACTCACCGATAGTAGAATTATGAGAGCCGATTGATATGATTGATTTACGAGCTGTCTCTCTTCCTACTTGCTAAATAGTCGGCTTCGTTCTGAGAAAATTGTGCTGTGCGGAATAAAGAAGTTGCGACATAAAGAGTTGCTTGAAACGAGTTGCAAGAAGTTTCAAAGTCATAAATTAGAAACTTGCTGAAGCCATGGCTTGAGTTTGTAGCTGTACTGTACAGAAATGGAGGCGGCAGCGGCTGGCGATGATAGCACTTGCCAAGCGATTGAATTGGCATTATCTGTACTAGAATCATCACCCAAGGAATATCTACCTCAATATCTCAATCGACTACAAAATTTAACTAAATTGCAAAAGGTAGTGTTCAAATCTATAATGCAGTATTCTCCAATGATGAATTGCTTGGGAAAATACTAGAGTTTGATGGATCGTTGGCATTCTACCACAAAGCTTATAATAGTATAGTGGGATATGAAAGTCCATTGCCAAGTGATAGAAGACTGTATACCCATTCTAGAGGTACTAGATCCAATGTATTAGTGAACAAAAAATGGCAGTCAATGGTCATGGGTACAGATGGTTTACAAAAGTGGAAGTGTCAATCTGAGGAGAAGATTAAAAAGGATATCTCAATTGCCATCAAAGCTTCGACCGATGAGTCGTTATCATGGACGGCAAGGATATGTGCCATGGCAATAGCAAATGACGTAGAAGGTTTGAAAAGGGTATTTGAAACATCTGATGAGTTTAATAAAGCATTATGGGAACAAGAGAATAAAGATGATGATAGTTATTCACAATATGATGACAGCTTTGAGCCTTCTATTGGCTATGCAGCAATTATAGAATGGTTGAAGAAGATGATGATACACATCATGTATTCGTCGTATCCATTGCATATGCAGCCGCCTTGGTGGGTAGTATTGAGGCTCTCTTGTATTTGCAGTCACTTGCAGGAAGGCCACTTTGTTTAGAACATTTTGATCTAAAGGGAGATGGTTTCCTCAAACGCCTCGTCGTTATGGCATGTTATAACCCAACATTAGACTGTATTGTGAATAGCGTTGCTGCAATATTCCCGGCTGGAAATTCTTACTTACAATGTTATCTTGTTTCAGATGAGCTACACTGCCGCCATCGTGGAGGAAACGGGAATAATCTACACCTTGCTGCTGGCCGTGGTCACAAAGAGCTGGTAAGAGTACTCATTGAAGGTGGGATGAATCCTAACCGACGATGTGAACGGATCTGTAAGAGAAGAAGTTCTTATGAACGGTACCATTATGATAGTGACGACAGTAATGCTGACAGTATTGAAGATGAAAGAGATAGAGGTAGTTGATGAGTATCCTTTACCACAACATTGGGCATCGATTCGAGGACACGAGGATGTAGCTCAGTTTATTGAATTGCATTCTGACGGTGGCGGTGTAACCGATGGTACAAAGGAGGGAAAAGTAAAGTGGTATGTAATGTCAAAATGATTGAAGCTATGCTTGAATACTTCTTCCGCTAACCGTTCGCTTTCTTTTGAAATCCTAGCTTTAATATAGACAGGGGATTCGGATTTATTACTCCTGATGATTATGATAGTGACGATGTCTTTGTTCATATTAGTAATGTAGACGATAATGATGCTCCGCTTGAGAGGGGCCAGACTGTACGGTTCACATCTGAAGTTACAAGCAGAGGTCTCCAGGCAGTGAACGTTACTCGAGTGCAAAGAAGAGGTTACCTATGAGTAGGAGTAGGATAAACGAGACAATACTTAGTTGGAATAACATTCTATATCTATTCTTTACATTACTTAGGATTAAAGTCCCATCATCGATATTTGGCTGTACAATATTGAATTTCTATAAACTCAACTTCTTACTTCTTCCTAACAAAGGGACATCCATTTACAAGTCCATTCATTACATACAAAAATTCCCGCATCTTCTATCACTCTATACACCACGGGATATCTTCTTGAGGTACAAATACAAGATTAAAATCGGTCGTTCTTAACGACTTGACTTTAGGCAAGGCTTGTGGAAGCTCCAGCAAGGTTCACTCTTGATCTGTAAATCTTTCTCTTGAGGTAGAAAACATATCCACCCATTGCACATGCCAAGGTAGTGAAGACACCAATGGCAATACCGGCAGGCTTGGAACTTATCTTCTGGTCTGCTCTAATAATACCATCCTCCTTCAA
>Ga0214480_100514_pt1 | contig 19411 bp, 12 predicted proteins | sample M1_20Mar14CPVII9_3_FD_165042 | JGI IMG/M metagenome (GOLD analysis project Ga0214480, IMG submission 165042) | Marine eukaryotic communities from Monterey Bay, California, United States - M1_20Mar14CPVII9sort6BwellE17 | ecosystem: Environmental > Aquatic > Marine > Unclassified | place: USA... | reverse complement strand
ATGGAGGACTACGACTTGATGTTGTGGCGATATCTTTCTCCTCGTCAGCACTGCGCATTTCCAACAAACTAGATGCCTCCTCAATCTCTCTCTCCAATGAGGCAATACGTCCCTCCTTGAATACAACATCTGCTTGCAAATCTTCCAACTCTTCCATACTCTCATTCAGCGCTGATGTTAATTCATCAACCTTCTCATTCATCTTTTGTAATTCCACTTCTAATGTAGTAACACGTGAATGACTATCGGAGTTACTACGCTGTAATACTTGTTCCTTTTCGGATTTAAGTGTAGCAATTTCTTCACCACGGAGTTTAACTAACTTGATTTGTTCATCATATTCCATCTTTTGTTTATCATACCTGGTAGTCATGTCTTTCAATGCCTGATTCTGTTTCTCTACCAACTGTTTCATCTCATCATTATCTTTTGTCAAGTTATTAATTTGATCAACACGTTCTTTGACTTTCATACCACCCTCTTCTTTCTGCTGACTATTCCGTAGTATATCCAACTCTGCTTCTAACTTAGTCATGGCTTCTTGATCATTCGTAACACGACTTTGTAAACTTTGTATAGCATCATCACGTGAACGTAACATTGATCGTAGGTTGGTAATTTCCTGTGTATTTACTTGCTTATTCTTACTGGCATTTGATTTCTGTTCGGTAACTTGTGCAGTTAATTCATCCAAGTGCCGTTGTAACTCTGCAGTATCACTGCGTATACTCTCTTTATTTTCTTTTAATTGTTTCTTGAGGGTATTATTCTCTTGTTCAATAGATGTTGCCTTGCTTACGGCAGCTACCTGTGTTTTAAGTGCATCATCTAAGGCACGTTTAGCCTCTGCTAATTCACGTTGAGTATCAACCAACTTGGCTTGCCATTGTTGTGTAATGTCAGCTTTATCACAAGTTGTTTCTTCTACCTCAAATTGCTGTATATAGAGGGTGTGATAGGGAATGTAGGACAAGTATACATGAGATGGTTTAGGGGTATATATATTTCATTGCAAAATTATGCACATATCATATGCACAAAATGTATGCACTTCTTATAACACATAGATCATACCAAGAATAATACATACAATACTTACCAACTGATATAACTGATTCTTTAAATCAGCAATCTGTCTCATACAACCAGCCTTCTCCTCCTTTAGTGTACTTAGTTGTCCATCCCTTTCACGTATACGTTTTTCTAAAGCATCGCTACGATTCTGCGACTGTTGCAATAACATATGTTTCTTTTCTGCGTCTTCTTTATATTGGAATTCCCGCTCTGCCATTTGTTGATTAGTTGCCTCCATTGTTGATAGTTTGATATTAATATTATCGTCTTTATTAGTATTGTTAACTATGTTGTCGTCTGGAGAGACTGATCTTGTGGTATCTTTTGCTTGTCTATCCTCAATGATTTCTGACTTTCTATTCCAGACCATACTTATTGATCATGTAGCTGACTGCCTCCGCTACCATATTATATCTCCTCCTTGACTTTATCTTATGCGCTACGCCTCCTACACTACTACTCATACGCCAATGACACACGAAAAATTGAAGTTTTCTTGACTATCCGTTTAGGATACCGCTATGTCTCGGGACCAGCACCGTCCAAAGTTGAAGTATGAGAGAAGTTTACCCTTCGGCACTCTCGTGAAATCACGGCTTTTTTCGACTTTTGAATTTTACACGTGGAGCTCTAAGAAAATTGTAAATTTAAATTGAACCATAGGAATTGAATCGGAGTTGCTCTGTTGTAGTCTACTTGCTCATACGATCTCAGTGGTTGTTTCGGGGAGATGAACTTCCGTCTAGTTGTCGAGATTTTTTATTTTTAAGACTAAAAAATCATCATTATCACCTATGGCCACATATCTGATCCTTCCGCTTGCCTAATCGCTAAGATGAGAGCACCATCTAAATCCTCGTGATGTGTAGACTTCGATAGATGTCTTGGACTTCATCATTGGTCATTTCTCTGTAAAGTTATTGTTGATTTAAATTTGTGTAATCGGCCAAACTTTGAAAATGAAGATTGAGTAACAATATCATTTCTAGCCATCGATTGATGAACCAAGCATTATATTCCATCTCTACTAACCTCAAGGGTCTCAGATCATCCTCAAACGTCTTCTGGAACGCTCTACTTGCCGAGTAATCATCAATTTACGTGGTTAAATCAGTACGATTAGCAGGCATATGTATCCGACTTGATAAACATTGATAAGAGCCAAAACAAGACTCAAAGTATCCTCCTGTACTATCTAGGTAACCAATGACACAGTTTTTAGTGCTGTAACGTACTAATTTTGATCCCAAAACATACAATTATTTTGCTGTTGATGTGAAATCCCCAAAACACTAATGCTAGCGTGGGTGGACTATATGGCACTCTCGTCGTCCCACACTGCAGTGTTTTGTTGTTTATACCAATGTCAACAGATAGGGAACCATTCGTTTGATTCCGTGGTTCGTATGCACTCCAATATGAGGTCACCAGACACCTGAAAATCTCAATAATCTGCTTTAATGACTAATCATGATTTGTATATGTTCCAACCATTAGAATCTCTCCAAACTAAAGTATATTGTTGTACCATCATACCCAATGACTAATCACCACTCAACGCATTGATTATTAACGTGGTTGAGTAAATCTGTACGATACCGCACCCTCAACAACTTTTCACCATCACTAACTAATATTTCAACACCCAAACCTTGCCGAATCGTGCTGTAACTACTGTAGACTGCACAACCAATACTATTGCGATGATATACGTGGTTGGTAGCTCTCTAATACGTCATTTAGCAGCTTCACACTACCACTTTGATATTTGTACCCCCAAAATCGCCTAATTCTAACATCATAATTTGCGTAGATTCCAACCGATAGAATCTCCTGAAACTATAGGATATTGTTCATCATACATATCCGTTGGTACCATTCACTTGTGAGGTCATTCCTATGGATAGAATCTTCTCAAACTATATCACACCCACCCCATATTACACACACATCAAACCTTAATAACATCACTTTAACTTTGCCAATTAACTCCGGAATTGTTGTGCATACCTTTGTCTATACTACTACAATGATACTTGGAAGTGGTTGCGTTCTAATCCCTCTACTAACAACTCCACACCAACATTTCTTGATGTGCACACCCCACAAAAGTCAAAATGATGATTATTCCATCAATAAGTAACAAACGACAACCCTCGGGCACTCCAAATCGTCCCTAGGTCCTTGCAGTATGTATACGAACATTTAGGTATGAGGAATTGTCCATTGTGATTTGGTAGTTGTATCAATCGTCCAAAAACTGTGCATCAAATATCAGTAATTTTGTTACGTAGATTTTAATGACTCGTCGACAAACTTCTACTAACTGTAGCAACACCCAACCTGTACCAAATGATTCTACTACTATCCAACAACAATTAACCCATTCAATGGAGTGTTACTACTTAATTTCATTGTTAACAAGTACCTCGACCGACTTAGTATCAAAACAACGCCCTCCACGTAATACAGCTCGTATGACAAGTAAAAACGACGTATCAGGCGTAGCAAGGATGCAAATATATACCTAACGTGATATAGAATTGAGGATTGTGGTCTATATTAGGGTGTAACAACTTGGTTGATACATAGATGGTGGATGATTGCAATTGCCATAAAATGCCGCTTCAAAAATTAAAATATGAATATCTCGGCAACCAAACAAAAGTCCATTACACTAAGACATACCATGAGATCGTATGAGCAAGTAGAAGAAGATGATGTAATATTAGACGATTCTAACGGTTCAATTTTTATTTCTACCCCGACATTGATTTACGCAGTATTCCACGTGTAAAATGCAAAAAATGAAAAAGTCGATGATTTTATGAGAGTGCCGAAGGGTAAAGTTGCAGTAGACCGTCTAGTACATAGTAATTAAATCAAGCACATTCCCTCTTCTTCCATGGCATATGAAGATTATCTTAGTTAGGATACATGGACATTGGTATTGGTAGTTGGTTCAAGAGTATAATCTAGCAACGTTTCACTTAACATTAATGGTACAATATATATACTAAAGAAAATTTTGTGCTCTATAAGGCAATCGATATCTCTCTCTCTCTCCTCACCGGAAGCTTTACAATGAGAGATAGTGCCAGCACTAGCAAATGAAAAAAGTTCCCAAAATCAACATCTTTAAGAAGCCTGCACAAGAAAATGCTTCATGAGATATCTCGCTGGGAAAGTGAAGGCATAGTGTATGTTTTGAGGTCTTGATTGTACAGTAGACCAAAGGTTTGTTTGTAGACATGTATAGTATCTTGCTGTCTCGAGGAGTGAGAGTGCACAATAGATGGAAATCATCTACCCTGTACACTCTTCTCTTTCCAATCTTCATAAATGTGACGTGTACGCTGAGTCCTTTTGAAAAATCGACGCAATGTACGATTTGCGGACTCAACACGTTCTTCGAAATACATAACCGGAAGGTTGTTCACCGTCTGACGACGTTTACTCTTGATCTTCTTCATTGATCGTATACTTTCAACAAAGTCCTGACGTGTATAACCCGAACTGAGTAATATTTCTTCCCGTTCAGATCTATGCAATACCAGTTCTTCAGGCCGGCATGCATATGTTGAACCCGGAGGAAGGCCATTAATCCTAGCTTGATGTGCTTCATAGTCGTCGATAGATATGCTGTCATGATTCGGATCATAGCGCCATCCAATCGATAGAGACGGCCCACCACTGCAACTTGGATTATCACCCAGAATAGTCTCATAAGTGCGTATTTCGAGGTTGGAGAAGGAAACTGATCTACTTGGGTTGGACCTTGGTCTTGAAGCTCGAAGTGATACACGTGGATTGGATGATACCGGAGCTTGTTCGTTACTAGGTGCAGCATCGTTAGATGCAGTCTCATCTCCCTTAGCACGGGATATATCTTCATTGGCAACACGATTAGATGATTGTGTCGGTATTGGATATAAGTGTGGATTCATCCATGGCATGATACCCTGCTGCATCTGACGTGGATCGTATTGATATAATCCAGGATTTTGAGCGAGTTCATAACCAACAGTCGAACCACCTGGTGTGGGGGGATAAATGAGACCATATGTACCATCTGGATAGACGACTGGCACTGGACCCCCAACACTACCAGCAACGCTACTTATATCACTCATCTGACGTTCCCTATTCCGAACCGGAGTTGAGGGGAGATTGGTGGCTTGGTAGTACGATGAAGGGATCATTCCTGCCGAGGGATGATATTGGGAATATTCATTCACCGGCACATCTCCACCTCTTCCTTGAGGAACACCTCGATGACCTTGCAAAAGACCTTGAGGAAGAGTACCTTGTTGAGAGTACTGAGGAGGAAGAGCATCACTATCCTCGCGAAGTTTAGGCACAGGTGGCAGCTTGGGAGATTCAACATCATTCTCAACTTGTTCTTCTCGCTCATCCTTCTCCTCTCGATTACTCGTTTTGCCACTTTGTTTCCTTTCAGGCTTGGGAGAACGAGAGGTGCTTGAAAAAGTCCTGGTGGTATGGTCATCTTCCTGCCATACACGACCATTCTTGTAGTCCCTTTCTTGTAATACTCTACCTCTCTGAGGAGAGCTTGAGCCTATTCCTACATATGGCATGGATGATGACGTCCCCCGTTGTTGATTCCTAACAGGTTGGTAACTTCCTTGCTGCTGAGATTGCACAACACTTCCCTGATGATGAGAGCGACCATAATCCATATTATATTCATACTCCATTGCAGCAGTACCTCCTTGATTATTATTATTGTAATAATCAGCTTCCCATCTAGCACGATCACGGGCAATCAACTCCATGGTAACAGAGGGATGTGTTAATTGTGTAGGCGTACCCATGGGATATCCACCAATAGTTGAATGTAAGGAAGCGTTATATCTCATGGCAGTTTGTTGTTGATTCGCGGCTGCTGCTGCCATCATACTGTCATATATCTGTTGTTGTTGATTTTGAAGGGTGTGCAATCTCTGTTGTTGCTGCTGCTCATGAGATGTAGTAGCAGCAGTTGTAGAACTCTTGGGGGGCTTACCACTGCCACCATCTAATGTAAAAGTTTCATTCTTCTTCTCAACTTCTCTATTACGACCGGATGATGTTGATAAGCTCAGTCGATCTCGACTTCGGGATAGATTCATCTTTTCTCGACTTTTAGATTTGGATAAACTGTTCGATAATTCATTACTATTGGAGCGACGTCTTCTCATGATTGATAATGCCGTGGGTGGTGCTACCGATTGATGTTGTTGAGCAAGTGACCCACCAATATGAGTTGGTGGTATGTTATTATTGGATGGTGGCAAATGTGGTATCAATCGGGGTGAACGTCCATTTCCTCCTTGTATATTACCATGATGCTGCTGTTGACTATTAATTGCATCCCTAATTTGACTACTCCTTGCAGTGGGCCATGTTCGATCAAGCTCATCCCCATTGTTCACATCTTGTGTTGTCAGTGGCTGCTGACTATGACTGCTCAACGCTACATTGCCAATCGGTGGCGTAGTACGAAGACTAGCAGTACTACCCGGTCTACCAAATATAGCATCATGTGCAGCCTTTGTCATATTATTATTGACATTGATATTTGAGGATTGTGATGATGTTCCTCCACCATTATTATTCATCTGTTGCTGTTGTTGTTGCTGCAAAGTATCCTCTGTACTACTGCTATTATTATTTCCACCACCCTCACAGGTTGATTCTCCCGCGTCAGATAATGGTGTTGTTGTTCTTATTATTGCATCGCCTTGGTATTGAGACATTATATTATCAAATCTCCGCCTATAGAAATTGCAATTGTACCCCAAGCCCCCTATCTCAAAAATTGTTATACAAAATTATATACGAGTATTAGATACATTGCAGCTTCCAATGAGCGCCAGCAATCCCAAACCAAACAACAACAAACACTCTTAGGTATACCCCAACGTTACCTCCTCCTATTTATTAGGATAAGGTGGTTGATTTTAGCCTCTTTATTCTCTATATGAACACAAAATCACAAAATCTCACAACTTTGTATTTGCATTTGTCACAGCAAACACGTGTGAGTAGCATTTTGTCCACGCCCGGCCCTTAAAGTCAATTGCTTTCCTTTCTCACAACTCTCACTCACATGTTTGGCGGCCGCCAGTCGAGGATAGCTGTTGCAATCCAATAATTGTGTAGCAAGCAAAGCTGTTTGTTGCATCAATAATTGTATCGAGCATACCTATACCATATCTTTAACTTTACAAATTACATATCTTGTGTAGTAATACGGCTCGAGAGCGATCGACTAATTGCAAAGGACATTTGCAACTATATTTGCGACTCAATATATCTACCTTTAACATAGATTGCAAAGACCACACACATCACATAAAAACCATAATACACAATTACAAATAAACGAGAGATGAAGTTCCTAAAGAGCAAATCCTTCAAATCAAAGAAGAAGAAGTCTACAACAGAAGAAGCTGAAGGTTCTACCGGAGTAGTACAAAGTACTACTGAAGATAATGTACAACAACAAACATCTGCAATCATCACTCCACCGTCATCTCCCCAGGCAGCAGCAACTAATGAAGAAGGAGATTCACAAGTAGATAACAAGTATTACACTGGACCACCAGCGGCCATACCACCCGCTTATCCCTCGACACCATTAGGATTAGGAGAACCAATCCGTGTAGGATCATTCAACTTTGATGAACCAACGTCCAATAGAAATAGTAATAAACAAACACGTACATTAACATTCCCCCCATTATTCACCGAGGCTGATACAATGATTAAATTATCAAATTTGATATATACATTAGTGGAATTACGTGACTTGGCACGAAATGGTGTATTGATTAACCCTGCATCGTCAATGCGTATATTAGACACACCATTACCGTTGGATACAGCAGTTGCTATAATTACACAAGAAGGGGAAATGCTCAAAGAGATATTAGATGATGGTAAACATGAAGCGACACTAAGCGCACTTGAAAGTTTATTGGCACGACAACGTGAAAGTGCTGCTGCAAAAGGTAGCAAGTTGGCACAAGAGAAGAAAGATGATAATGGTATGTTTGGTTGGATGACGAATTGGGATGGATGCTTAGCGGGCGGCTTTTCCTTTGATGAACTGTTCTGTGGTAATGTCGGAGATATATTGGGTGAAGAAACTGCAAAACAATCTGCTGGAGGAGAGACAATGTCATCAATGATTACCACTGTTAATGATGTAAAGAGTACAGAAGAATTGGTATATGCCGTGGGTGTGAATCCAATCGAGGAACGAATTACTGTGATATTCAGGGGATCAGTAACGAAAGCTGATTTCATTACAGATTCAAAGATTAGTATTGTACAGGCACCTAATCCACAAAGGTATAATGATACAGTAGTTGATGGTATGCCCGTGGGTGGTGATGTAGGCGTACATCAGGGTTTCTATGAGTACTTGTTTACCGAGGGGAAGAAGGGAAAGCCTAGCAAGTATGTTGAGATTATGAAACATGTTCAGAAGTTGTATAAGGAGTCTCCCACTCGAAGGAACTACAAACTATATGTCACTGGGCATTCCTTGGGAGGAGCATTAGCTACATTATTTGGATTCTATGCAGCTGCGTCGCCTTCACTTCCTCTTCCTGTGACTGTTGTTAGTGTGGCATCACCCCGAGTTGGCAACATTGATTTTGCTCGTACCTTTGCTGAGTTGGAAAGTCAGGGAAAACTCCGTCATTTGAGAATTGCCAATAAAGGGGATCCAGTAGCATTAGGCCCAACCATTAGTTCAAAGCGAGCACTGGCATTATCAGCCAAGGCATTTAGTCCTCTAGGATATCTCGCCTTGCATCTATCTGGCAATGGAGAAGGAGGTGACGAGAAGTACTTTCATACTGGAGTAAAAATGAAGTTATTCAAGAGTGTATCTCCCGTGAGTAGTAGACGATGTGACTTTTCATATTCTGGTGCTTCAGTCATATCCGGAGCCAAGAAGCCCACGGCTATTGCTAAAGATGAGTTGGAAGAGATCGAACAGTCAAACAAGAAGAAGAAGGGTTCGTCATCAGAGTTGCCTATGGTGTCCTATCACTATGGATCGGCATATGCTGAACGAATGGCGCTAGTCGAGTCAGACTTGAAGGATTTGACACTGAACACTTTATATCGTGAAAAGGCTTGTACAACGCCTTGGGCCAATCTTCATCCCTCGATGCAACCACCAAGTCCATAAGAGGAGATAAGAGGAGTTGATCTTAATTGATCTGTAAAATTGGTCAATGAAGTAGTTGTTAGAAAGAATATTTGTGTGTAGGAGTAGTTCGCTGTCTATCTATTTAGTAACCAAATAAGTGATAAGATAGAAGTTCACTAAACACCACCTTATATTACTCTTAACGCTCACCATACCAATTAGTCTCTACTTCTCACTCTTGCTATCTCTATATATCTTAATATCTCCCTCTCACCAGCGGTAGAGGCCGAACTTTGGCGTATCTCATCGGTATCCTTAGATGATAGTGTATTTTTTTTATAGCAGAGTTGCAATGCATATCTATTATTCCAATACAAATCACCCCGTTATTTAGAAAGAGTCAGCCCACTTGCCTCTATTGTAGGATTGCTTTGCTCTTTCACATTATCATTACAGAAGAACTACAGTGCAACAAAACAACATACTACTGAACATGGATATTTGCAATATTAATCATACTTCACTTGACTCAATACTTAGGGATACTAATCATCCATATCATGTCGCCATCACAACATGTAATGCTGTTGTATTAATAACATTTATCACATCAACGATGACAATGAATCTAAGCCAAGTTGATAAGCTTTGGTCAATACTTCCTGCAGTTTATACTTGGATGTATGTCGTAGATAAACGAACATTAGTAATGGCATGTTTATCTACAGTATGGAGTATAAGATTGACATACAATTTCTACAGAAGAGGTGGATATTCATTCCCACTTATATGGAGAGGAGAAGAAGATTATCGTTGGGAATGTATTCGACGGGGTGTATTGGGTGGCTATTGGAAAATATTGCAAAACAAATTTGTCATGATTCTCTTCAATCTATTCTTCATCAGCATATACCAAAATTACCTGTTACTGTATATTGCAACTCCATCATTAGTTGCTTGGACTTATGTAATGGAAAGTATGCACTGTTCTTCTAATGGGTCTGAAGATACAACTTTGAATATTATAGATGGTATAGCAATCTTCCTGTTTGTGTCTGCTTTGATTGTAGAAACTATAGCAGATAATCAACAATACAACTTTCAACAGAGGAAAGCAGAATGGAAAAGAAGTGTGGAGAAAGGCAGTGGTGGAGGGTTTGCAAATGCAGTCAAGAGTTTAAGTTCTCGTACTTCTCTAAAGGAATACACCGATGGATTTTGTAAGTTTATTATCTTGTGATCAACTGTTGAGTTATCCCATTTAAATTTATCTTACTAACTCTCGTGTATACACATATGCCCAGGCCAATCTGGTCTCTTTGGTATTGTTAGAAAGCCAGCTTATGCAGGAGAGCAGATGATTTGGATCTCGTTCTATCTATTTTCAGTCGCGGCAGGGCACGCACATAAGAAGGAGAGATATTACACCAATTGGTCTATTGGTGGTTGTATATTACTATGTCTTTTATTCCAAGGCTCGGGTTGGCTGACTGAACAGATATCAATATCCAAATATCCTGAATACCGATCATATCAAAAGCGAGTTCCATTATATGTACCAAAGATATCTTCTCTAATATATGCTTTGATGGGAAAAGGTGATGATGGAAAAGGAAAACATGACTAGAGACTGATGTTAGCATATAAAGTGACATTCATTCTTCCTTCAGTCATCCAATATATGTTTAGCAAAAGAAGAAGAGTTATCAAGATATAAATGATGCCCTGCATTTGGTATGATTTGTATGATAATGTCTGGATACTCAAGTTGAATGAGAATAAGCAGATTGGAATCCGAACAAGGATACCATGGTCAAGGCTATGAATAAGGTGATGACGAAGCTTGGTAAGAAGACTCCTGAGCCAAAGAAGCATCCTAGTATTACTCTTGAGGAAGGATTAAAGTTTGCAAATGACTTCATGAAGGCCCTTTCTTCTGGATTTATTAAAAGTAACCACACCGAGACTTTGGCCAAGCTAATTGCTGATCACCTATCTTGGGATTGGTCAGACGGAACAAAGGTAAGTTCGAATGGCATATGTCATGCTTTTGCATTCTTATGCATATCTGATACACATCAATCGGTCACACCATACTCACATGACAGGGTGAAGGATCTTATCAAGAAGTCATGGCAATCCTTCATGAGAATTGGAGCACAATGGTGGATAGTTTGTTCTTTGCCAATCCTATTGTGGCAGTAGACACGAATCGTTCCGTTATTGCTGTTGTATCCAGTATTGTCATTAATGTGACAGCTGGCTTCAAAGATGAAAACAATCCTGTGAATAGTAATGTAGCATATGTCGTTCATCTGGATGATAACTCGAAGGCTATCAAGTTTGATATTGCCTGGGATAATAACGATCCTGCACTCCAGGCAGCATTTAGCAAGGTCATCAAGAGACTTGATGCTGCTTAGGTATCTCAGGGTGCTATGCCTAGCTTATCTGCTGAGAAATTGATCACGGGACAGTAAGGGGAGTTTTGAATTGATAAATGTTTGATTGTATTAGATAGAAGTAATCTAGGAAAGATGAATAAAGTATCATGTCACACGATACTCACGATACTCTAATCTTCTTGAGAGTTATCTTTTCGCATACACTCCACAATGCCTGTGCGCTTTTATATCCTCCACTTCCATCATTTGGTAGCCTTGGATCTGTTATTGCATATCCAATATACTTTCCCAGCATTTCCGTTGTTGGATTTGGTACTTTGTACCATGGCCATTTAGTCGACGATTGAGCCTTATTCAATCTCCACTGGAGATAAGGTTGAAGATAAATGGCGTCTTTGGGCAAGATCCCGATTGATGCTGCAATTGATGTACTGGCGCCCTGCTTGGGCGTTAGATATACCATTTTGTATGCATTTTGCATTAGTTGTGATTCGTCTCTCCATATATCAGATGCTACACTACCAGGATCGACCGCCACAGATCGTAATCCTTGACTGCCATATCGTTTATTGAGTTCCATGGTAAATAAGATTGATGCAAGCTTTGACTCTCGGTATGTACCATTTGACAAGCCCGGTGTTGCCGATCCAAGCCAAAAATGTTTATCATGTATACCATTATTTAGAGGAAGATCTTTTGACAATGATGAATCTGTTGTATCATCATACAACCTTTCATTCGCAGGAGCAAAGTGGTGTGTAACACTTGACAGATTGACTACTCTACCTGCCTCCTCTTTATTGTTATTACATTTGTTCTTTGCTTTTAGAAGATGGGGGAGAAGCAGCTTAGTCAATAAGAAGTGCCCAACAAAGTTACTTTGAAAGCACATCTCTAGTCCATCCTCAGTAACATCACCTTGAGAATTTATGCCAGCGTTGTTCACCAGTATATTGAGAGTACTGTACTTGTCACTATATACTTTGCAAAATGCTCTTATAGATGCAAAACTTGATAAATCTAGGGGATGAAGAAAGGATGCGTTGCCATATTGCTTCAATAAATCACCGCGATCATTAGATTGATCATTAATCTTCTTTGCGGCATACTCCCCCTTTTCTCGTGACCGACACGCTAGTATAACATTATAGCCACGTTGTACTAAAGCTGTTGCCGTCTGAAATCCAACACCCGTGTTTGATCCAGTAACAATTGCAATTGGATTTGTAGTTTCATCATCACCATTGGTTGAAGGAAGTACAAAGGAATCGTCGTAATGCAACTGTTGAACATTGATGCGGAAGCTCGATGTAAAGGGTACTAGACTTAGCATCTTCAGTGAAACATTTAATATCAATGAATACAACACGGCAGGGAGACATAACTTCATAAAGCTTGCTCTTGCATAGTATGGTTGATTGTCACTCCTCCATTCATTAACATTATTAATTGGTATCCAATCGGACTCGTCTGGTATGACGCGACTTGGTAATAATATGTTTGGTGTATTTCTCCCCCCTCCATTAGGTGGCTGGTTATTATTGGTTGGAATCTTCATAATGATAGGTATGTAATATCTAGATGTATATATCTTATACTATCGACACAGCTGCCGGTATATTATAAATATTGTATAGTCTGATGTGTTATATTAGAGACTGGTTGGAGAGAGGATGTCAATAATTGTCAACAATGACAAAGAATAATAAGGAAATAAGGTATCCTATGATATTTCTCCAGTCATCAAATCATTGACTAGCCGGCCTGACGAGACACAGTTAAGAATATATAACTTCTGCAATGTTCATTAGATTATTAGAACGTTGATTGCAAATAGCAGAGAGGCATTGATTGATTGGAGAAATGATGAAATGATATTTTTTCTCCCGGGGTATCTTTTTCATCTCTACCTCTCTCAATGAAGCCCTACTACTACTGATCGGTTTATTACACGCAGTTGGATCGAAGTAATACTGTTCCTTTAATCATTATAGATAATGCCATTTGTACATGTTACTTGGTTGCCAAAGGTAGGGGTTATATCTCATAGAGTATATTGTCATTAGAGGATACCAAAGTCAAGGCTTTGATGTGTATTATGTCATTGTCACGATCTCATCCATCACAATGTTCTTGATGTTTAATTTGTACTCCTCACAGGCATGTCGTACTGATAAGGTTCGAAAAGAAGTTGCCGCTGCAATTATAAAAGGTACATCATACGAACATATTATGAACATTATTTATTTGCATTATTTATCCTGACACACATCATTTGTCGTTTACATATCAAAGCTATTACAAATAACGAGGTAGCTGCTTCAGCTGATATTCCTACTCAAAATGTCGTTGTAAGATTCTCAGAAGGTGTTGATGGTTTTGCTTTACCTCCAGGTCACACTTACGACAGCTTAGGCCTGTCAGAAGATGAGAAGAAGTAATATTCAGTGAAAAACTATGATGAAGTACATATGAAACATTGGTCACTTAATCAGATTAAATCATTATACAAAGTTGAAACCAAACAAACTTGGGCTCGAAGATGCTACACTTTGAGCCTCTTTTGTGCTCAATACACTCTCAACTTCCTTCTTGCTCAATACAGTCTCAACACCACAACTTATCTCATCGTCTTTTGCTTGTACAACATCAGCTACATACTGAGAGGCATCTTCATCATACTGATTGTTATCAGCAAACGATACATCCTTTTGTGCCTCTGCAACTACTGCCATTGCCTCAACCAAAACCTTATCATCTTCAGCAGCAGGGGTTGTGTTCACATCTTTAGTAGTTGCGTTCTCTATTGTTGAGGTTTCACATACGGCCTGTGACGTATTAGTACTGTCTGTACTATTTGATCTTTTGAATCTAATCTGGGGAGCGAGCGAGTCAACTGAGCTGGGTAATGACTGTTGAGCACTTCCTCTACTCATATCCAAGTCTATGTTTTTCTGGCCTTGAGCTGTATCGTTGTTGTCTATAATATCATCGTCATCTTTCTTACCCTCTTCAACTCTCTGGGAAGGAGTATCCATTCCGGTACGAGTTATTATAATATCTTCTCGAACTCTTGATGGCTTGGGCTCGTTTGCATATCTCCTACCCAGATTACGAAGTTCAGTCATTAACCTCCTCCGTTGTAATTTTAATCTTCTTAACAACTTTCGGGCACGACTACGACGACGGGCAGAAGCTACACTACTAGTAGTAGGAGTATATCTTCCACTTGATGTGTTCCTTGTTGATGGGTCTATGTCAACATCAAATGTAACCTTCTTCGATCGTTTACCACGGAAGAAGTCTTTTACTCGATTCTTCAATGATTCAGATGATTGTTCATGTTGATCACCATCTTTGAGAAGGACAATCTCAATAGCCTCCTCTGTAGTCTTTTCTGGTACACCTCCTTCAGCATACTTATCTCGGTTATCTTCACATTGCATGGTACGGCATTCGCCTACGGATAAGAAGACTGAACCATCTTCATCCCAGGTTGCATCTCCTTCCAAGTTGTTATACAAGTCTTTACAAAACTCTTGCAAGTCTTCATCATCATACTCTTGATCTTCACCTTCAATGATTGGGAAACATCTCGTTGGTTGTCTCAGTACTGACCGTATTGGCCGTTGTGGTTGCTGATGATGATAGTTGTGTGATTGTGGTTGCAGTTTATTATTCATTGACGATAATACACTGGTTGAACAATGTGGTATAGAGTATCGGCCATGAATTGATAATGACTCGGTACTTGACAAGTTATGCAGCGTTGGATTTGCCTTCATTGACAGGTCTGAAGGTGACTCTGAGGATTTTGCTGCAAGTGATAATAGTTGCTCTCTTGTTAAGGAACCAGGTTGTTGTTGACCATGTATACTACGTCCTTCTAATATATCCAACTTCGACTGCAGTTTTTCCATTGCTGCCAAGAAGTTGGCGTGCTTCCTTTCCAACTCATCTTCTTGTAGTCGAATATTCTGCATCTGCTGTTCATTACTATTATTTTGAGATGAAGAGATACTATCAATAGATGATTGAAGATATGAAGTATCTCCTTGATATGTAGTAACCTGAGATGGATCATCTGAGTTATTTGCAATACTTTGATTACTACTTGCTTTTGTTGCTTCTTCCTTAAATGCTTTTGGAGGCTCGGTGTATACTGACAGTGAAGATAATGTACTTCCAGCTGCCACAGCCTCCATACGATTCGACTCCTTAGATTGTATGAACGCCGCTCTACTAGCACTTCTCTTGTTGTCCTTGTTTGATGATCTACTTCCACTGCCACCACTCAAACTATCCTTGACACTAACTCTACTCCTTTTAGTAATGACCGCTGGCACACTACTCTCTTCTCCTGATACCGATCTTGCAGAGCCAACAATATCTATTGCATACTTATCTTTACCGTATTTTGATGTTGAGATAGATCTTACAGTTACTGGTGTAGTATCATTCTTCTTCTTTCGCTTAGGTTGGTCTAATTGTTGATACTTGTCACTACCAAACTTTGATGTTGATATCGATTGTATAGTTTGATCATCATCTTGCATTGTATCTTGTGGAGATGTAGGTTCCATTTGTGTACGATGATGTAAACTAGTACCGCCACCTTCTGAAGTTGTTGATATCGATGAATCTCTAGTTGAGGATGTAAGTGAGGATTTCTTAGATAGCCCAGTTTCCGACTTATCATCAGTGCAATCTACTTGATTCATCTCTTTTAACTTTCTATTACCTTCCTTTAATATAGCACCAGCAATATCAGTGGCCAACTCTGTATTTATTTCACTATTACCGTCACTGCAATTTGATAATATAGCAATGGATGCTTTCGATGCGGCATTACGAATGGTTTGTGATGTAATCTTCTCTCGTTTCTTGTTATTATCACTACCTCGGGTTGTAGCATGTTGCAATAATGATGTAGATGCAATTGTAGCCGCTTCAATCTTTAATTGTTTTGGTATTATACTTGTAGAGGCTGTTGATGACATTACTGCTGACGCTGCATGTATTGAGAGTGTTGTCCAGAATTGTTGATTACTTATACAGTTGTTGTTCGAGTTAGAGGTACTCATTGATGAGGTTGTTGATGTAGAATGTTGTAAAGATATATCTCGACGGCTTCTCCTGTGCCGGGAATTTCTATGCTGTTTGCTGTTTTGGCCTCTATTATTTGACGAATGAGAGGAATATGTAGAAGCGTAGTCTCTGCATAGACTCTCGTCTCTACTACCATTCTCATTATATATATCTTCAATATTATTCATATGGTCATTTCGATCATCTCTACTACTATCATCAGCACTCATAATAATATTATTATATGTACTTTCATCTTCAGTAGAATAGGTATACTGTGGTTGTCGTTTACTAACATAATGACTATTCTTTGGCCGACGTACATCAGTAGTAGATGTTAATGAACTGTTATCACTGTCACTATAACTTTTTGGTATTGACCTCATTTGTTTCACGTATTCTATCTATTGCAATACAAATGCTAATGCCTTTTGTGAATATATGTATAATCTGTTTTGGGTTATACTTGTTATGCTCAGTTACTATAGTACTATTTTTATCATTGTATGTACACCAGCTATACTAGAGAGCTTCATTGGGGTGGAGGGAAAGTAGATTGTGGTGTTCCTATGCGAAGTAAATTCATCTAAAGGCCTCGTTTATACGCGTATTCGTTTTTTGTATTGGACCGAATATGCGAAATATTACTACTATAAATGCAGCCTATAGTAATTCTCTCTGGCGTCCGTCTAAGTTCGGTTTTCTCATTTACAAGAAAGTAATATTTCCATCCACTTGCAAATTGCAATGCTAAACAGAGTCGATTGTCTAAAGATGGTACCATAGTAGAATAAATAATGATCGTAAAAAGTATAGGGAAGCGCGTAACCGCCGTGGCAGTCGTCTTACTACTCACCCTGGCATCGTCAGTGTCGGCGGCATCATTCACAACACATCAAAAAGTTGCAACTCAATCAAAAAGCAGAAATACACGAAGTAGAACCCCAACATCCTCTACTACTACAAGTAGATGGCTCACCTATGCATGTAATTCACACACAACAAATCTTAATGGTAATGACAATAGACACCGGTCACTTTTAAGCCGTATACTAACCCATCCCTGCACAAGTACATCACGTCAATCAACAACAACACAATTATACAATCAAAATAATAACAAAAGTTCATCAACCTTCTTAAATGTCTCCTTGGGCATATTATCATCAATACTATTATTACTAACAATGTTATATATTATTGATCATGAGACATTTACACAACTAACAGGTATGCGTATTAAATGGTCATGTAATCCACAATGTTCAAGATTTAAGAGACGTGCCGATTCTGATGAACAGACTGAAGATTCGTATACGAATTATGAACGTGATGCATATTTAACTGAATCTACTAAAGATTATATGAGAGAACAGCATGATACGAAAGTGGAACAACCAAAACGTAAATTACGTCAGATATTTTGGTGTTGTTTCCAAACTAAACATTATACTGGTGATAAGTATCATATCCCTTGGAGTGAAAGTCAATCATCTAGTGATCGAATTGAAGGCGGTGTTAGTAAGAATAAGAGCAGGACAAATCAGGATGGTATTAACCAGACAATTGAAAAGGATATGAATATATGTGCACAATTCTTTGAGGAGATACGATTACGCCTATTCTGGCGTCCAACGAAACAGTATAAACCAAATGTTGATAAGTATCATGTTGGTGATGAGGATGAGGAAGGTGAGATTAAGTATGCGGCTAGTTCGTATGAAAGTGCTGCTGTGGGTGATGCTCCTTGGTAAAAGGAGGTAGAAGAAGACGAGTAGATGTGTGAGTGTAAATTAGGGAACAGAAAGGCTTTATGTAAGACACGAGATGTGTGCAAATGAAAGATGTGGAGGGTGAAGGTAGTAGAGGCCGGAGAGATAATGTAACTAGGTTTATATGTTTATAAGTACAAACCTACCACTAGCTCCCATCATATGCTCTCTACTCTTGCCCACAGTCATTCATATGCTCTCATCTAAGTTGTTCCCCTGCACACTCTTATTCAGAAACTGTCTGCGCAACAACATTAACTGTTTCCATAAATGTATTGTTGTCCGCTCCATCTGCATCATAGCAGAATAGCGCATCCAAGTCACTATCATCATTATGAGTTAAGCCGCGTTCATTGAAGAAGAATCTCCGTGCCTCAGCTTTAGCCTTATTGTATGTTGAGTAAACTCCAACCACTTGAGAGTTGATTGTCTCAATATCTTCACTGTATGGAGCCTGATTCATGTACATTTCATATTTTGGAAGCAGCTCGTGAATAACTAAGTAGAAAATGATTAGAGGAGAAGAGTGGTGTAGGTGTTATCTATCTCTATTAGAAGAAGCTGTTGAATACGATAATTTGGTGATCCGAAAATCAGTCAACAAATTATTTAACAACGGCTTGCTTTGCAAGAAAAACTTGACACATAATAGTAAGTTTTAAACTTGACTTAATCTTTAGCTAGTGATAGATCGGTTTGTTATGTTTGCAACCCATAAGGATCAAAGTCATCTAAATCATCGTCGTCCCCTCCCAATAAGGTTGACATGGAAGACGAACCAATCGGTATCCCCTTATTCCCAGGCAATACTGGCTGCAAATCTATATTATCACCATTCACTCTTCTGCCAACGTCGTCATCTTCATCTCCGTACAACAAGTCATATAAATCTCTTCGTTCTT
>Ga0214480_100513_pt1 | contig 19419 bp, 19 predicted proteins | sample M1_20Mar14CPVII9_3_FD_165042 | JGI IMG/M metagenome (GOLD analysis project Ga0214480, IMG submission 165042) | Marine eukaryotic communities from Monterey Bay, California, United States - M1_20Mar14CPVII9sort6BwellE17 | ecosystem: Environmental > Aquatic > Marine > Unclassified | place: USA... | reverse complement strand
TGCAGCTACCTCACGTCGGCTATCTGATAATGACATTGACATTTTTGTTTATTTGTGTAGAGTGTGTATTGCAATGGTATGTCGTTGTGTAGAGTATATTGAGGTGCACCTTCTTGAAAAATTGTTCGAGGTTTATGCTTAAAAATTGAAGACCGTGTTAATGATTAAAGGGGGGAATATACGTACGGAACAGGAAAAGAGAGGTGAGACATGACAACAACGAATGTAATATAATAGAGACAGCTATTAACATATAAAGCACGTTATCAGGTGACACATCATGTGAACCTAAAAATAAAATATGGTGCATCACACACACAAAAAAATGACATGATATGCTGCCACCAGTGAGACAGCCGACACTCCGCCTGACCCAGAAAAACACAATGTTCATATCTCACCTTTACTAATCCTTGTGTATGCTGCAATGGATATTGTAGATATGATATGTATTGGTTGCCAATATAGTAAATAAGGTGCACCTACTTTTTAGCGTGTTTTTATTATTGTTCTTTATGAGTAGACAGACTATAATAAGACCCGCCGCCCGTCAATATTATTCGCAGCTGCTACGGATATATTACTATTGTACGCGCAAGTATTGTCGATTCTATACTATCTTCTATTGATTGCAATGTAACTATTGATAGGTAGACTATCATGTCATTTTTATGAGAGTGTAAAATGGGTGCATGAAAGTTGAAAGAAGTTTCTTATTGACATAAAGAGATTAAATTCCCTCAATATCGTAGTTTATTGCCTATTCGATTACTCTTACAATAACTGCTTTGATATACGAATAATGTACTCATTTTGATTAGTAGTTTACGTTCTTTTGATTGGTAGTAGTTTTGAGGTTATGTCATCGATCTTTACCGAGTAATGAGGATTTTGCAAAAGTACACACCATAATATAGCACTTTACTACGCATCGCTTCCATCTTCCTCTATCCCCAGGTGGTTAAAACATATATGAGAAACAATCATTGGCAATTCACAATGTCGGGTCTAGAAAGGAGGAATGCGTTTTAGAGCTTTGACATTGGGCAGGTGAACTTAGATACGTTTCCATCAAGCAATATCGGTTGGATCAAATGGTAATGTAGAGTGGAGAGCAATGCAAGGGATATAGCTCAACGTTGGCAAGTATACAACGGATATGCTCGACGGTGGCATACTATCATGATACAACAAACCAACTAAAGAGCCTATACTATAATATGACACTACCGAATTTGAAGAAGAATCATCGTCTTCTACCAAAAAGTGAACACATCTTGTGCACAAAACATTGATGAGAAATGACTACTCCTTTTGCAAATCTACTCCTTGCCGTCTGATATTGCAAGTATAGTAGCGACACACAACACAAAGATACATCGACAGATTGATAAGAATGGCTGGCAATGTTGGAATAGTAGATTGGAGCTCCTTCATATTATCGACAGTGTTTTTCTAAACATCACACAAGATGTGAACACCTCTAGTAGCATCACTACCCCTACACTAACAAGAGAATTAGTTTGAGACGACGTCGTGGTAACATAACTGATATTTCGTTTTGAATTGGTATTGGGGTTAGGGTTATTGAGTGTTCCGAAGGTGAGTATCCAAGAGATTCATTTTAGTCTTATGCACTTTATATGTTCTGCTGCACATTAGCGTTATGAAACCATTTAGTTAGGAAGGTATTACAATGATAGTTGAGAGTAGTAGAAGTATTGTATATACCGTAGAAGAGAAGAGGGGAGTACATTACATTATATTGTGCATGACATATCAACTTCTAATAGTGGATCATTATATAGAAGATATGATACTCCATTAGTAACGTGCAACTTATTGACTGGTATGTTTCATTACATACATATCAGATGACGGATGAAGAAATAGGTAACCGTACAGCCATATCAGACGTTAGTTAGACAGTAAAGACATTAATTATACTTCGGGCCTATGGATTTTGATTGCATACTGCGCAGACTCTAATATAGATACTTAGACTCGGTCATCTTTATTGAATAGAATCATCAAGTGCATAGAATAAGGTTTCTATGTTTACATACGATGTCCCCCTATCATACGTCAATCAGATTATACCCCGACGTTTCACCCCCAACTGATCAAGTGTATTTCAATCCCCATCCCCGTAATCACGGCCACCCCATGACATACTCCTTCGGGGCTTCCCTCGTAACCGTGTCACTTCACTTTGCAATGATCTAATCATCTCTTTCTGTACCTCCTCCATCTTTTCCTTCTGATCCAATTTGATACTCAATGCCTCTTTGTCCATGCTGAGCTGTGTCTTCTCATTCTCCAGCAAATCGATTCTTTTCTTTTGCAAGTCCTCTAAACGCTTATCACCGGTAATCTCCAACTCTGCTTTTGTCATCTTGAGCTGATATTCCAAGTTTCTAATCTCGGCCTTTAACGACTCAATTTCATTTTGTAGTTCGGCTCTTTCCTTCTTTCTTGATGCTTCCGTCTCTCTCGCCTTACTCTCCAATAATCCAACCTTATCTTCTTTTCCATTTAGAAGAAGAATGATAGCATCGACTTTTTCTTGTTCTTGACGATTCTTGCATTGAAGTGAACCTCCTCCTGATCCCCGTCCTCCATCATCTCCGCCACCAGGCCCTCCCCCATTTCCATCAGGTGCTCCTCCAGCTCCTGATCCTCTACTTCCTCCACGAGAATCACCATTCCTCTCGTCACGTACATCATCATCATTATTAGATTCGTCACCATCCTTGTCATCGTCATCATCTGGATCTCCATTACCTCCTGTATCAGCAACTGCCGTCCCCCGAGGCTCTTGATTGGAATTTGAGTTCTGATTCTCATTCCTTCATACATATTAAGATGATATGTTTATGTGAGAAAGATACGTAAATTAAACCGTTTCAACAGCAACATAAGACAGATAGCTTACCTATCATCATCATCTTCGTCCTCCAAATTTTCCTTTGTTTCGTCTGCGGAAGGAGAGTGCGGGAGATAACGACGTACTTCACAACGGGGGGTGGATACCACCACACTACTGTCATCCTTTTTTTCTTCGTCATCCGAATTGCACTTTGTTTCGTCTACTACAGCAGATGAGAAGACGATGCGTCGAGGGTATTCTGTACGATTGGATCCACCAGGACGTCTCCCATCGAAATCCGATTCCAGTTCTGCCGCCCCTCCACCATCTCTACCGCCAAAGTCTATATCACCACCCTCACCCTCTGCATCAAGTGGTCCATATAAAAATGAACAGTGGTCGGGTAGTGCATTAAAGCATAAACCAACTTGTAAACCGAAACCACGCCAGTTGAATTGATTTCCGTGTGATCCCTTCTTGGCAAGAGATTTAGCTAGACGAACTGCATCATATCGGGTTTCATTCTCATTCTCTTCCCTTGATGACTCTGGATCAAAAGTATCCCCTCCCTCATTATCTGTGAGTGGTGAGATTGGAGTTTCAGGAAGGGTTGCAGCTGGTGAACCTTCTTCGTTAGTGGTAGTAGTAGCTTCTTCATCATCATCAGTGTTGTCACCATTGCCAAAAGGAGGAGGAAGGGATGTACTTCCCTTTCTCAATCCTCCTACCATATCCCTGAGGGCTCTCAGCTGATCATTATTGGATGCTAATTTGTCGAGCTTTATCTTGAAGTTCCTTTGTGTTGTCTTCTTTTTACGAGTGGTATCAACCAAAGTTTCGATTGCCCTACCGTAATCTGTAAGGGGTACTCTTCTAAATCTAGCATCCCTCCTCTGTCCATTTGCTTCATACAAATCATAAGGACAAGGATCAATAAGTCGTTGAATCCAAGATGTACAATTCTCAATAAGGGTTCTTTCCGTGGTATTAGCCTTCCTGCTTTTACGCTTGACCCGTCCATTTACTCGTGGTCTCTTATATATCTGAAGAGCTCTAATTGCCAGTGCCTTTAATAGTATAGTATAGAGATGCCCTGCGATGATTGCTATATTTACATAACCAGTAGTCATCGCATTAGGTATGGCCATTACTTCCTCACGGGTGAGCGGATATTCGTAATTAACAACACCATTGACATTATCATCTTCTTCCTCGGATTCTTCCTCCTCAGAGTTCTCTTCCTCGGATGGTTCAGGCGTATCCACACTAGTGTTAGTGTTATCTCCTTCCTCTTCTTCCGAAAAAATGTGGGAAAGATTTCCAATTGCATCATCCAATTGGTCCGTCATCGTATATCGTATAGATTAATTAGTTTCTTTTCCTAATATGTTACGATTTATTATTCAATGCTATAAATCTTGGTAATAATGTACTAATACGAGGGTGTATGTATATGATTGAGTAGTATTCATTATTCGTAAATGTTTAATTCAATTTACGGTACACCGTAAAGATTCAATATATGTGCGGTGGGTATAAATGATATATATCGTAGATATATAGATTGTTTAAAAATGTATAGAGAGAGGCACAATATAATAGATATGTGGTAAGGTATAATAACGATATGGGTATATATAGGATATAAGATATACACCATCTTATTTTGAAAAAACATATAAGACTTACACAATTTCTTGAGGTGTGTTGTATTTAATACCCCTACACCCACCAAACAAATCCAACAATCGAATATAATAATGTTTAAAATGTTTATTTGATATTTGGTACAAAGAATCACATCGTAAATAAGAGATAGGTTAGAAAAGTCAGTGATGTTAAACGTGCATAAGATGTGTACAAAAATAGATTTATGTGTTATATCGATCAACACGTGAGTTTAGTATACTAGTAGTATACCATAGACAAATAGATTAAAAAGATTAGCACTTACAATATCTAATACATTAAACAAATTAATTGTAATTAGAGAGAGAGAAGAGTTGTATGAGTTATATATCTATATCGGTTCATGCATATACAATCGTTTGTATTCGACTTACCTTTTACGATTATAAGCGATTTATATATATTGGATATAGGTAATGATTCTTCTACTAATAAGGATGGAATAGAGCTATTTGGCTGTATTTCTAGGATTGTTTATTAGCGTTAGTAGTAGCGCACTATTACCAGTTCAGCCGCACTATCGTAAGTAAGTGTTAGTTTTATTATTGTGTTTGTGAGAGTTGTATCGCCAAATTTGAGGAGAGCACAAAACAACTTCGATACATTATGATGTGATGCAGGAGGGCGCAGCGCGGGTCGATACGGCGTCAATTCTTCATCTCGTATAGAAAGTTAGGGGATTTATCAGTTTTTGAAATACTCTATCGATTAATGGTGGTGAGGTAGCTGAGTTATGGATAGTTATCGAATAATCAACTTTGCAAAAAAGTATACATATCTTGTGCATACTCATGGTCACAACTTAGATATCAACCTTCTCTCGTCAATATCATAACAATCATAACATCGATCTATCGGTACAATACATCATTATCAGCTTATAAGTAAATAGATGCTAGTGATGCATCAGATGGCTGCAATATTAGTATTTAGTAATTTAAGTAGCGGTTTAGATATGGAATGGTATACTAGGGAAGTGAACTGCACCACGTCTGATTTAAGAACTAAAGATTTGGGAAAGTTAGCTTTAGTACCTAGATATTTAAATAAAACAAAGGGTATTGGAACATCATATGCGAGTGGTCATTGAGATGAATTGTGTGATGATGTCATAGTAGTTCGAGTAGTAGAGGTTTGGATGGGCTGAAGGCGTGAATACATCACGAGAATAGGGTTGATATGTGTTCTTAAGAAGAAGATTTGTGGGGGATTGAGTGGCTGCAGGCTGAAACTACTTACATTATCTTCTTCCCTGGCTCGTATCCTGTTCCTCTAATGGAAGATGCCTTGGAGTGGTCAAACTTTCATTGGACGGACGATTAAAGTAGTATAACAAGTGGTGACGATGCAGAAACTATGGAATCTCTTTTATCAAATTTACGACGTCAGATTTTGCCCTAATGGGGGGGAACGAGGGTTGTGCATGTGATAAGAAAAGTTGGAGGATATTCCTCGGAGTGGAACATTTACACGGGTGGCGGTGCCAGAGATGTACCTTCGTCATCAAGACTAACGGTCTATCGATTGGTAGCTACTAGGAGAGCGTAGATTCATTGAGTAAAAAGGATTTTATGAAGAAGTACACATCTTGTGGACTTTTCTAATCAACGCCAACAATATGATAAACAAGGAGGACTCTGCCTCTAATTCTTATGCACAGTTACATCGTTGTGTATAGAGTTCAAAATACTGCTAGTATCCATTAATATTGCAAAGCAGTTGCCTAGTACCGTCGTATGGTCCTCGCATCCCCGACCAACTCCCTCCTCCACGATTGATAAGCATATATCTAGCTAGTTCAAACATCCCATCAAGATGGGATTTCTCTTGGGGGTGCTCCTCAAGTATGTCTTCACTTTCATACTTTGCGGCATATAAGAGAAGATCCAGAGCATGCTCAACTTTGCCACCCTTGCTAGCAAAGTCTTCATAGATTGGCCTGATCTGGAGAACGTCCACGATTCTCTCGACTGTTGGTGACCTTCCGCTATCCATGATCTCACATATCTTCTTGAAGCAAAAGCTGAATGCTTCTAGACAAGGGTACAACTGTCCATTGGGGTAGTTTTTCAACACACTCTCGGGGATGAATGCCAATCGGGGAGAATACCCACCAATTAGCTCAAGTAAGTCATCAATCTGAGACCCTGCATGGTACTTCATCAAGTAAAACAGCTTCGGTGGCATCCATCCGTCTACGAGCTTGTCCTTATCATCGCTTGTCATTAAAGTTACAATCGTTTCATATGGAGGAATAACATCAGACTCCTGTACAGATGTACATATACTCCTGCAGGTGATCGAATCTCCAATCTCGTGACATTGCAAACGTATGAGATCGATTGCAGTCTGCCCCTCATCAGTTCTGGCTGACACATCAGCTCCTGCTGCAATTAGAACTTTAATATCTCTCGTATTATATCTTACAGCTGCTTCATGCAAAGGCGTATACCCATCTAATCCAGAGTAATTGACATCTCCACCCATCAATATCAACTTTGGAAGAATGGCGGGTGAGATTCTCTCTGCATTTACAACTGCAATATGTAATCCGTGTGTATCATTAATTGAAGCCCCCTCTTGAACTAGTCCGTCGACCCTATCCAACTCATTCCTTTGAATGGCAAGAGATAGTTCCTTATTTCTACCTTGGAGATGATGAAATAGTTCGGGAGGTGAATAAAACTGAATCTGAGATGAATCTTCCTTGCTAATCCATTGACTTTTTGCTTCATTGGAACTAGCCCGAGTAGATGATACCCTATCGTTGGGCACTTGATTGTAGTACAACTCACGTGTGAGGAAGAAATATCCGCATCCATTCCGTGTTGATGATGCCTGTACAAATCCCATACGCATAAAGTAAACACCCAGCTTATCATTACTCTCTGTAGTATCTTCCTCGCTGCATGATCTACCGCCCTTCCATTTTGGATAATTACTACTTGCTGGCATCATGACAGCCAATGTCCATCTATTCTCTAAGAAAAATAATGCCTCGTGTATCATTATTAATCCATAATCATGCCCCTGATGTTCTGGTTTAACTTCTACCATTTCAATATTAAAGAATCCACCCCGTGATACGGCCATGGAACTATCTTCTTGTAACTTTGGATTATTACAGCGTGTTGCCCGACCGTCTGATTGACAAAAGTATACACTTAGTCTTTGCAATTCAGATGTGATGCCATCACATACATCGAAGAAATTACTAGACGGTCGGTCAATAAGATAGCCTTTGAGGTATCCAATCTCTTTAGTCTGTTTCGTCTTTTTGTTATTATTATTGTTCTGCTGCTGCTGTTCCTGCAGTAGCTTAAGATGCACACTTTGGGCAGAATCACCATAATTTTGTGATTCATCCTTGAGGGTGGCTGAGAAGAGATATGATTCGCCATCATTATTCGTCCACCTACCAAATTCCATAGATTTGATATCCGTACGACTACTTTCACCCCATATACTCATAGTATTCAGTTGAGGGTGATGATATTGATGGTTGTGGTGTATCAAATCTTTATATATACCACACGCTTCAAGTGTATATCATGTACTTTCATAGACACAAGATGTGTACTGTTTTGCAATGCCTATTCTTTGAGCAAATTATCAATACTGCGGCAACCGACATACACCAAAATCACTGCAAATCGAAAGGGTGTTAATAATGATGAATTGACTGTATTATCGGCAGTGTGCGATCCCTAATTGCATACCAATTGATGATTAACTGCCGCCCTGCTAGAGAGAAGAGCAAAAAGAGGAGATAATAAAAGATACCGCTATGATATCGGACCACTACCAATTGAAAGAGAGTCGATGATATATTCTTATTACCCATAACGTCAGATTCTTGAGAGGGTGGTCCGCATAAGTATATTTTACTGCCGCCGAATAAAATATGAGGAGTTATGATTGTAGGCTGTTGCATGGCGGTGAGCGCCGGTGATCCGGTGTCCTCTCAATTTTTGGGGTTGAGTTTGAATGAGAACAATTTCGAATTTTTGATGCCTCCTCTTCTTCTTCCTATTATTATTGGCCGTAAAGCCTTGTGATTACTATAATATACTGATACTATATACTGCTTAGGTAAGCTTAAAAGTATAGCTGGTTTTGTTGGCAGTGATCATTATGTTTCTAGTATTAGGCGAGTGAGATAAAGTAGGCATATTTATGATTTATGATATCGAATGGTTTTTGCAATTGTATCAATATAAGTGTTGTTAATACCACTCGTCGACGGCGGGTATAGAGACTATGTTTGGAGATATAGATATACTGCCGCCAATACTTATGAGATTCTTTTTCCGATAGCAATCAATAAACCGTCACTTTCTTATCCCCCCACTCCTATACCGTCGTATACGCTAGATTACACAATAATCAGATTACTATATATATATATATACATACACAACACAAAATATTACAGCAATTATGTCTGAATCATCAAATAATAAAGTGAGCTTCAATGCTGACACATTGTTTAATCAAAAGTCACAGCGGAGACCAGATGTTAGGAGAATACGACGTCGTGGTCGTAATAATAATACCCAGCCGCCCATATCACAACAACACACTCTAACAACAACAACGAATACTAAAAAGGCTGTTGATATTGATATCCCAAATAGCCTAGAGTTTCTGCGGATGAATAATAACAACAATAATGCAGCAATGTCAAGAAAACGTTCACATTCAACGATGATTAATAATGATATTTGTAGAATGAAAAACGCTCGAGGCATGAACCTTGGGCTTAAAATGCTGCCCGGCAGTATTACTGGTACTACGAATGTTAGTGGTAGAGGAGGAGAGGAACAACAAAGTAATATTAGTAATTATCAGCAACAGGAGGAGAAAGAGCAGCAGGTGGATGGTGAATTGGGAGATGTATTATTAAAGAGTATACCTGTAGAAGAGAAAGAAAAAGGAATTGAGGAGGGCAATGATAATACGATAGAAATAGATGCCACGGCGGTACAGAAGGAAGATCAAGAAAGTAGTAGTAAACCCGCAGCAGCAACAACAAAACGAACAGCAGCTAGAAGTATAGGCAACGTTATGGAATTATTTGATAACTTTAATGATATTGAAGAAGTTCTTGACTTAACTGGGCTGGATGATGATGATGATACTGCTGCTGCCACTGCAGTTGGTAATAAAAGTATGGAATCAAAGACAGCGGAGAAGAAGGATACTGCCGGAATGCCCAAGGATGATAATGAAGGAGGAGAAGCAACTAGTCCAGCTCGAGAGAATAATGATACTGTGTTGTTTGTTGGTATTGGTGATATGATTGTTGATGATGATGATGATTCAGAGGATGGTGATAATGATAATCAGTTGTTCACTCAGCCGCCCGAGTATGGAGAAGCAGGAAGTCCCAAGGCACTGAAACGCGGTCGGAAGGGTCGGAAGGCACGTCCAAAGAAGAACCAGATCGATGAGCAGCAGGTTGTCGAGTCTCAAGTTTCTCTCCCTCTAACTAGGACAGCTGCATCCGAGAAGTCACCAAGACGTAAACATAGTCTTGACAACGATCATGAAGTGGAGGAAGATGTTGATTTTGATCCACAATCTCAGATACCTCTCCCAATCAGAAGAGTATCAAAGAAGTCTATGTTATATCAGGAGTCACAAATACCACTCCCCGCGAAGAAGAAGAAGTCACCTCTACCAACGAAGAAATCAAAGCGATGGCGTAAGAATATGCAAGAAGAAGAGACTGTCCCTCGTTCTCTTCGAAAACAACCACCTGAAATTTTGGGACAGATGGATGTTTCTGATGATGATACTGACGTAATCCTAGTGCTAACAAGGGAGAACATTGCTAGAAGGCCAAAAAGGAAGAGGGTATCTAATGAGAGACAGGTCGCTGCCGGAGAGGAGGAGGAAATTGAAATGAGTCAAGTGCCAATCAATATCAAGAAGCAATCGACAAGACGTAAATCTCACTTGAAGTCCAAGCCAAAGGTTGTTTGCATTAGTGACGCCTCCTCGGATGAATGGATGCGAATTAAGCCAAAGGATACCGTCGTCAAATCTAAAAAGTCAAGGTCTTCATTACTTGGTGATTCATTGGAAAGACCACCGGCCAGGGATACAAAGTATATGGATTCAGACGATGACTCGGACGATGACCAATCACAATCTCCTGGAGAAGGGAGTCAAGAGATACCACGAAACGCAATTTCGAGTAGTGGTAGTAATAAACAGCCGTCCACGTCACAACAACAAACTACAACAACAACAAATACTAAAAAGGCTGTTGATATCACGTCAAAGTACTATTTTCCGCCGTGGATGATGCCAGTAAGAAAACAGAGTAGTAGTAATATGTCGGCACCGGTAGTAGTAGCAGAAGAAGGTATTAGCTTTGAATCAAGTCATGATATGGACAGTCCACTACAACAATCTTCCGACGACGATACACAACAGTCTGAGAAGTCTATGAGTACTAGTGATGAGGAAGAGGAACAGTTGTTACAGGAACAGGAGGAGGAGGAGAAGGAGAAAGAAGAGCGAGAAGAGAAACAACGAGAAAGTAAACAACGAGCAGCTGCCGAGAAGAAGAAGCCTACCCTGGTAAAGAAAAAGCACAAGTACAAGTTTACGACGTGGACTGCCAAGGATAAGAAGGAGATAACTCGTCACCAAAATAGTCTTGCCGCGGGTAGGAAAGTATGTGAAGTAAAGTGCGTAAAAAAGTTCAAAGAGAAAAAGAGAATATGTGAATGTGGAGCAATTACTGTTGCAGTGAGAAATTATAGAGATAAGTTTAGAGCCACTTGTCCGTGCTGCGAAAAGAGCCATTGGGATTGGGAGGAGGTAGATCAGCTTGATACTGAAAGTGATATTGAGCAAGCATGGAAAAAGAGGACGAGGTAAATACCTATAACTTAGGGAGGAAGGCCTTACTTTGCCTCTGGTATTAAAGAGTCTGTGAGTTATATAATGCGTGCATATCTTGTGCATCTTTTGTCGTTTATAAAACACAAATGATGCATTATTTGTTGTTTATAAAACACATCATATGTCTAACCTCTTCTCTTCTTTTCTATCCATTGAACAGGCATCCCACATTGTCTCCACCAAGCTGCTTCAATTCCTTACCGTCCCTCGTCTCGTCCAAGGCATCCCCCCCTCGCCTTACTTCCAGGTCTGGTTAGAAGAAGTACAATGTGTCAAGTTATTGGATCAGGCTTTGTTAACACAACCTTTGTGGGGAGGAGAGAGCTCTATCAGATGTGGCGGCCTCCATAATAAGGACTACAATGTGCCGAATGTAGATGCTTTAGAGGTATCAAACAAGTCATTAGTTACATATGTGAGTCATCTACGAGCGTAGTTACATTGATTCAATTGTAACTCGAGGTAGCTAATGTAACGAGTTCAGATCCATTTCACACAACACCGGCAGGATATGGACTGAATCTACAGTATAGAACGGCTCTGAAGTCGAGTGAGTTAGTCTGTTCAATATGTATTCACTTGCAAATTGCCACTATGGTCCAAGGGCTGATGGGATATGATGTAAAGATACGGTCTGCCAGAGATGGTGCTGCACTTGTCGTATATGATATGGTTGGTTGTGTATTCGGGATTTGGTGATTACGTGTTTGATTGTTTTTTGTGACACATGATATAAGTGTGTATATGAAATGAGTTTGTGCATATGATATGAGCACTTTACAGTGTACTAACAATCTTTCTCCTTTCCCACCCATACTCCGTTCCTTTAGTATGATGAAAGAGTTCTATGGGTGGATAGAAGACTCAAAAGTATCTCAATTAGATGCAAGTACCGAGGAAGTTGTCAACAATCTTAAACGTCGAGCGGCTAGAAGAAGATAGAAACGTGCCAAGTCTATCATTAGTATTGGACTGATGTTGAACCGTCGCCTAAGTGATGAAAAGTTATGACAACGAGGTAGTACAAGTGACGAGAGTAGGGGATCTCTTCCTGATATGGATACACTAGACCCGAACAAATATCAATCTTAAATAGTAGCTCGATGTAGATGGCGGAGGGCCATTACAAGGATAATCATCCAAGTCAAGTTAGGTAAATCATTTAGAAAAACGAAGGGTCTACGGATGAGTCAGATTATCATACCAAAATGGAGTAGTGATTCAAGCTTAGACAAGAGGGCTAAAGATAAGCAAGGGAAGAATGTATTCGTTGATATGAAGAGGTTAGTAGGACAAAAGTTCTTCAATGATGATTCGGTTATGAATGACCCTAGTAGTTTGGTTTAGTGACATGACATAGTCCGATGTGGTATATGGTATACGTGTCCAGAGAGAAGAGAAAGGGATGTCTGTATGGTACAAGTCGGTTAGTAATCCAGTTATAAATGAATACCCCGGACGAAAAGAGTTGCTTGATATACATACTGGCTTCTCGTTGTACATGTTACGCCAGAAAAAAAGATATAGATTGAGGAGATTAAGGAAAAGATTGATATTATTGTCGGAAGGGAGACTCGGTAAGTCTCTTGTCTACTTTCCTATGTGTTGAACTGATAATATGTGCTGCTTCACTTCTGCCTCACATCTAATGCACATGTTCATCTCAATCTAATACAGTAAGTTATAACTTAATGTATCCACACAGGCTTTTGTGTGGCAGCCTCTGACAAGTTTGTTAATGTAGATCAAGTCCGAGTAGTAACGTGAGTATATGGTTTAGTTCCAATGTACATGTACGTCTCTAGTCTTACATTTATCCATTCTACTCCGCGTCACATACACAGATTCGCCTCGCTGAGGGTTGGAGCCTCCTCTTTTCTTCATGTCTATCAACATATGGAGAGACTTGGTAGGATACGACATGCTCGATTCTCTAACAACAAGGATCTTGTATCGATGGTACAGTTAACCAACTTCCAAGGTGCTAATTCATTTATGTGGCAGTTCTACAAGCATGTCGGCATGAGGATACAACTCCATGGAACCAGTCGGTCTGGCAAAGTGGATTCTACGCCACGCCTTGGATGTGACTTACCCACTTCATCATAATTGGTCATTCGACGGATGGTTGTAACAAACAACATCATTCCCAATTTAGCAACGCCGGCTGGCTATAGAAAGATTCATACAACAAAGGATACACTTCAGTCAGTATAGGATGGCTCTGGCAAAGTCGATGTATGTATTATATGCTATATTCTTATATCGTGTGCACATCTATCTCACATCGTATCATCCTCTTCTCTAGTCTATTATCATGATCATAAGCGAAACCGAATAACGAGTTTGGACGAGTACTACATTATTCGAGCTAAAGTCTCATCATCAACGGATAGCGGATCTAAATTTGAATAGCCTCTCATACAACCAAGGAAAGAAGAAAGTCGTAGTGTTGATCATCGTGGCGGCTCTAGTCATGTGTTACGGCCATCCTTGAGTCCTTATCAGCCAAGTCATCTCAAAGTATGGCTTGTCTCGATGTAAGAATGAAGTGCCAGTAAGTGATGTTGGTACTGATCATCTACTCAAGCCAATGCAAGAGAAGAGGTTGTCTCGTCTCAACTGGACATCGAGTCGCAACCCCAAGCTGTAGAAGCGCAATTGAATTCTGTCACCGAGTATGCAACTAGCATATCATTCGACCCCAAGCTCGAGGATGGTCTATACCTTGTTGGTGCTGGAGTCAGAAAGAAGTCGATCATCAAAGACTATGCCGTGGCTATGTACTCTTCTCCCAAGGTCCTTGTCGCTGCTTCTTCGTCATCACTTGGCAAGGCCGCTCGATCGTTCACTCCCTCATCTCCCACCATGACAACATTCATATTAGAAATGGTATACAGTGTCGGTGCTGAGAAGATTGCCAGTGCTATTGGAGAGAGTGAGGCCAAGATACGACGGTGATGACTTTAATCATCGAGGTAGTCAACAAGGTAGGCGGCTATGCAGTGAAGGGTACAACTTTCCGCTTCAATTGTACATTGGAAGGTGTGAAAGTTAGTGTAGATGGGGCTCATCAAGGTAGTTTCAATGGATTAGGCAGTTTGTTGGTAGATGTGTTCATGGATGATAATGCCATTAGCCCCACGCTCGTTGACAATCCAAGATACTTGCCGCATCTCTATTGGACGTATCCCAAGTGACAGACACTCTTGATAACGAAGAGAGTGATATAGAAGAGCAAGAGCCAGACGAAGAGGCGATACTCAAGCGTCAAGAAATCGAGTCTAAGCTCAGCCCTATCCAAGAATATGCTACAAGTATAACATTCAACCCCAAGCTCGACGAAGGATTGTATCTTGTTGGTGCCGGGGTCAGAAAGAAGTCAATCATCAAGGTATATGCCGTGGCAATGTACTCTTCTCCCAAGGTCCTTGTCTCTGCAACTTCTTCATCGTCACTTGGATCGGCAGCTCGAACGTTCACTCCATTGTCTCCCATGACAACATTCATATTAGAAATAGTGTATAGTGTGACTGCTGAGAAGATTGCTAGTGCCATTGGTGAGAGTGTACAGCCAAGATATAGCGGCTCACCTAATGATATAGATGAGTTGGAGTCTTTAATCATCAACGGGGTTAACAAAGTCGGCGGCCAAGCATCAAAGGGGACAATATTTCGCTTCGATTGTTCATCAGACAATGTAAGTGTTAGTGTTAATGATTATTCATAACAAGGTACCGTCTAATTTGATGGATTGGGTGGTTCGTTTGTCGATGTATTCATGGATGATAGTGCTGTTAGTCCATCTTTTGTTGATAGCTGTCTTGCTACATGGTCTAGTGACGAGGCCAGGTCACTTGCTATCTCACTTCGAGAAGTATCTGAGATGAACAACGATAGGTTGGAGGGTACAGAGCCGCCAATTCCCAATCACTTGCCCGAGTCTCCTACTATGGACAGTCCTACTGCACTACCAACTGAGTCAACTAACGTATTAAATGGGTTTCCCGTCGGCAAGGTTAAGATTCGATCAAGGTACTCATACAACAAAAGCCAAGAGCCGGCAGCATTGGATACGGTCGAATCTATTTCAATGGATGATATTCGAATAATGGCCTCTGATCTAGCTGCCCAACGACTTCATGTTCTTGCTTCACAAATTGACGATCATGATAATGCATACAAGAACTCGGAGCATGTCATATGAGGAGAGTGTTGAAGAAACTCTTCCCTGTATTTTAATCGGTTATAGATATGTTCACATACTGGAAACAAAGTTTTCCATGCTACTGTACTTTTATTGTCATCTAATAACTTCCAAGCCTCGTTATGTGTGTAATCATTGTGTATAGAAGAGAGCTTAACTGGTATCAGAAAGATACAGAAGAATATAATCACTCAGTCTTGAGATGCCTGTTTCCAATAGTCTGAACGAACGTAATCTCTAGTCTAGTATGAAAGTTAGAGAAATCCTGCTGACTTTCAGGCAACGTTTTGCCTCGAGTGGTACCTCAGAGATGTAGGCTTGCTACTATAGTGCTTGTTTGGCATTGTATATATATAACAGTAATAACACTACCAGCATGACTTGTTCTCATGGAGAGAGAGAAATGGTGGTTTTACGTGTAAGAAGGTGTAAGAAGTAGCAGCAGCAAACATGTATATGCAAGTATGGGCAGGTGTACTTCTCTTTATAGGGTAAGTGTAATAAGGAGCTCTTCCCAGATGTCAACTCAGCAGTCTTTGTTTTGGTATAGGGGCAGACCACTGTACCTAACGTCGCGCCTTGATCCTATACTATGTGACTTTTCCTCTTGAGGATGCTAGGGGGCATAGCATTTACATGATCTTGAGAATGTTGGGAGTAGCATTTTCAAGAATACAATTTTGAATATGCATATTAGAGTGAAGAAGGTACTACTTTAATACAAAACAGCAACAGTAACTCATCTGATACTACTGTTGGATACACCAAATTCCATACAACATCATTTGGTAGTATTCATTCATGGCCTCTGATGAGATGAATGCAGCACTGTCATTGAGTGGTAGTACATCCGACACTCAATGATAATGCGGATTACATCGAGGGGAAGTTGCTTTGGACAGAAAGAAGTTAGCAGAGCATTACAACATCTATCTGAAGGATACACTCACCACACTTGTCAAGCATGATAAACCAGATCTCAACCTTGGTATTGCAGCTAAGTTATTATGTTTAGCTGGTAAACGGTGGGTAAAATTTAGAATCTGGCTCTGCAAATATTGATGTAAACCGTTTGGGTGCAGACATACAGAATATGATTTATATAGTTGGTACTTGCATCCCAGACTCAAAATTAAATCAACTAGATGGGAATACATTTGTAGCAAAAAACGACGTTAAAGATGTTGTACCTGTATGCCAATCACTCATTCAATTTGTTTGCTGATCCGTCTTTTGTCCAGCAGCATTACAATCAAGTCATGAGTATATATAATGCCATTTACGAGTCAGAAGATGTGGACACAGATAAGCGTGAGAGTACAGCTGTTGATAGAAGCGCTGTGACAAATACATACCAGGTCTACTGACGTCATTATTCATTCGAGGCCGCACTTCAATAAATGGTACTAATCTTGTTGGACAATATATGACTGCATCAACTGTTAAGATTAGTGATAGGAATGGTCTCTCTCTCTGCAATCCCAACGAGATATCTAGAGGTGGTGCTAATGTGCTACTTAGAGTATTACGGCACGACTTGTGCAGTTTCATCCACAATAAGTCCAAGAGTGCAACAAATGACCAGATCTTTCAACAGCAAATTAGATTGTTCATAACATCTCAAGTCTAGCCATCATGTTTGTATGAGATTGTCACTGCTTGTGTACGAACTGCAAGAGAGATTGATGACAAATCACCTACAAAAGTATGCAAGGCATATGACCAAGATACAGGTGAAGTGTTTGCAGGAGATACATTGATCAAGAAAGAAATTTGGTCTAAGTCAATGGCCCTTACAAATCATGATTGGAATGCAAGCTTGAGGTCTCTATACTCGAACAGCTGTGAGGGAATAATCAATAAAGTTTTAGATACCAACAGTCAATTAATCTTACTGATGGTCAAGATTCTAAAGTTATTGTCAAGAATTGATTGTACCGCATCAGAAGAAATCATTACTACCAAAGACATCCGTCTAGTATTGCCAGAATCTAAAGAAGATATATTAAGAGATGTATACACAAATGTGAGACGTATTTTGTTGGATCACACTGCTACTTCGGATCGGGTGCGCTCAAGGTGAGGATATGAAACTGTTACCGAGTCCAAGCATTATCAAGTCATCTTCAATAGTTTACGGTATGAGTTTCACTTGCATAAAAATGAGAAGCACGGAGTTAAGAAGTAAAAAGAGATACAACAACTTGACTTGCCCGAGTCCTACTGAGTCAGTGTTCAATGCATGTAATAGCTATCTTTGTGAAGGTGTCGGTATGAGAATACAGCTCCATGGAACCACTCAGTTAGCAAAGTGGAGTCTACGTAATGCCCTTGGTGTTACTTATCCACTTCATCATGATTGGTTATTGGAGATTTGACGGTTGGTTGCAAAACAACGTCATTCCCAATCTAACCACCCCGGCCGGCTACTGAAGAAATCATACACTGACAGAGTACCAACAAAGAATACATTTTTTAGTCAATATAGAACGGTTCTGGCAAAGCCGAGTGAGTTAGTCTATTCATTGTGTATATTTATCATGTAAAGTTCATTATGTATACTTATCTACTTCGTATCTCATGTGCACACCTATCTCCTATTACATCTTCTTCCTCTCTATCTAGTCTATTATCATGGTCAAAAGAAAACCCAATCATACGAGACAAGTGTGATAGCTTGGGTAGCCACCCTCATTGAGCTCAACTTTACAGGGTCAAACGAGAACGCTAGTGCTTTGGAAAATGATATACCACCAACGATCAGATGGTGGTAAGGTTACAATGAGTGTTGATGATGATGTGTTGACCATTATCCACTATCCAAAGAAGAAGAAATAACAACATCTGCTCAACCGGAGAGTAGCTGCAAACCTTCCTCTCAACTGTCTAAGATATTGCCGCCGTAGCAGAGCTACTTTCCTTTTAATGTTGGCAGGGGACGAACGAGATTATGATTTGACAGACGTGAGTGTCTCACGAGAATACAAACAAAGGTGAGTATAAGTACTGGGGTGTTGGGGAATTTGAGATTGAACAGTGATATGTTGTGAACATCAAAGGTCGTTGGGGCTTATATGCTTGTGTGATTCAGGGGGATTGTTGTTGTTTCGTGCATATGATATGAGTTTGTGCATATGTTGCGACTTTCGACATTATGGATTGAATTTGTGCATATGATGAGCATTACCATCCACTAACAATCTCTTCTCCTTCTCCACCTACGTCAAGGCCGAGCCGGCAGGCAGTTTTCACAGAATCATACGATGATGGATAAATAAGCTGATTTTGGATTGTACAATTTTTGGAGAGCAAACGGTATCTTTTTTTGATATTAGATGGCTCGGCTTACAATAGCAAATAAACTACATAAATCATCCCCATTGCAATAGAAATACAATATATCTACAATATATAACCCGCGAATCCTTTTATCTACTTATCAATCTGTCGTGCGTATACCGTGGATTAAGGTTACTGGATATCATGGCTATCTCAAAAATACTATGCACCTCACCCATGCATGAGAACGATCCACTAGCACTTTTTGAAAACAATAAAACAAAGCCCTTCACGATCATAAGTATATTATAACACTGTCTACATATCGAATCATACCATATACCAACTATACCCGAGCGAGTTAGGTTACTAACACCCCTCAATAATTAATTAACACATCACATACAAACATTCCAAAATTACACAAAATATACTTAGCGCGCCACTAATAATATGC